>Ga0302221_10002197_pt1 | contig 12257 bp, 10 predicted proteins | sample II_Palsa_E2_1_FD_193517 | JGI IMG/M metagenome (GOLD analysis project Ga0302221, IMG submission 193517) | Peat permafrost microbial communities from Stordalen Mire near Abisko, Sweden - II_Palsa_E2_1 | ecosystem: Environmental > Terrestrial > Soil > Palsa > Peat permafrost | place: Sweden...
AAGCCCTTCAGCAAAAAGTTGTGCTGTGCCGCCGTCAAATCCTGGTTAAGGGTTGTGGTTGTTTGGTGTACATTGGCCATGGTGCTTTTTGCCTGTTTAACTGTCGCGTCCAGGTCATTAGCCATTTTATCATTGTTCAGCAAGCGGCCCAAGCTGCCTTTCCCGCTATTTACCTTTCCTGTTATGTCCGATAGGTTTTGTATCAGCGTTCCGGCATTATCGGCTATACCGGTTAATTTACTTATTATCCTATCCACATCAAGCGGGTTAACGGCAGTTAGCTGGTTGCCATTTTGCACTACATCCTGGGTTGTGGCACCTCCGGGTGCTATAACCACCAGTTTATCGCCCATTAAGCCATCGCTGCCAATGCTCATCTTCGCGTCTTTTTTAATGAATTTTTTTACACTGCTGTTAAGGGTAAGGTCAACCCTTACGGCGCTGTCTGTTACAATTTGTATATTATCCACAACGCCTACATTTATACCGGCAAAACGCACGTTATTGCCAACCTGCAGGCCGTTCACATTTTTAAATGTTCCGTAAACATCAAAGGTTGAGTTAAAAAGGCTTTTTTGATTACCTAACAGAAAAACAGCAGATACCAGTACCAATAAACCGAAAACGGTAAACAGGCCGATCTTTATTTTTTGCGATGCAGTAGTTTTCATGATATGTCTTTAAAAAATGATCTTACAATTTCGTTATTTGATTTATGAAGGCTGTCAAATGAGCCTTCGGCTATAAATTTACCTTCGTTCATTACCAATACACGGTCGGCGGTTATACGTGCGCATTCCATATCGTGTGTTATGATAACAGATGTTGTTTTATACTTTTTTTGCATGTTAAGTATCAGCTCGCTTATCTCTCTTGATGTTATCGGGTCGAGCCCGGTGGTGGGCTCATCGTATAACATAATTTCGGGCTTAATAATCAAGGTACGCGCTAATCCTATCCGTTTACGCATACCCCCTGAAAGATCCGCAGGTAGCTTATCAACCGCGTCAACCAGGCCAACTCCTTCTAATACTTCGTTTACGCGTTCATCTATCTCCTGCTGATCTTTCATTTTTAAAACCCGTGTTAATGGGAATTCTAAATTCTCGCGAACTGTCATTGAATCATATAAAGCCCCGCTTTGGAATAAAAATCCAATCTTCATCCGCAATTGCTTCAGCTTATCATCGCTCATATCAGCAACCTCATCGTTAAACACTTTTAATGTGCCGCCATCGGGTTTAAGCAACCCTACTATACATTCAATGGTTACTGATTTCCCCGTCCCTGATTTTCCCAGGATCACCACATTTTCACCTTTATGCACATCAAGGGTGATATCGGTTAAAACAATTTTTTTTCCGAAGGATTTCTTTAACCCTTTTATATTTATAACAACCTCTCCCTTTGGTTTTGGCGTTTGTTTTTTATGCTCTTTTACCGCTTCCATACTATTTATAAAATAATAAACTGGTAATTTGAACGCAGAACGCGTCAATAACAAATATCCACAGGGAGGCGGTTACTACAGCCGAATTTGCCGCTACGCCCACGCTTGCGGTACCTTTGTTTGAGTTAAAGCCTTTATAACAGCCTACAAAGCCAATGGCAAAGCCAAAAAATATGGTTTTAACAAATGCGGGTAAAAAATCGGTGAAGTCGATAGAGGCGATGCACTTATGAAAATAGAGGTAGAAGCTGATACTATCGGTAAAGTTTAATGCTAAAAAACCGCCCATAAGCCCTATAAGATCGCCAATTACGGTTAATAAGGGAACCATTAGGGTTACAGCAATTATGCGGGTAACTACCAGGTATTGTACCGGGTTGGCGCCAGATACCTCCATCGCGTCAATTTGCTCGGTAACCTTCATGCTGCCCAGTTCGGCTCCTATGCTTGAGGCTATTTTACCGGCACATATCAGCGCGGTTATTACGGGGCCTATTTCGCGGATCAATGCAACCGTAAGCGAGGTTGGCAGCATGTTTTCCTCGCCAAATTTCACGAACGACGGCCTTAACTGCAATATCAAAACCGCGCCCATTATAAACGAGGTTATGCCAACCAGCATCATGGACTTGTAGCCGATTTCGTAACACTGGCGTACAAATTCCGACCACTCAAAGCCGCCTGCAAAAATATTCCTGAAAAACCGCGAAAAGAAAACGCACTGGTCGCCAATGCCTGCGAGCCATTTTTTCCATCCGGTAAGTTCCTGTTCCTGTACTGCCATAGGGGTGTTAATTAATTGACTGTTACAACAAATAATAATTAATTTGTTTTGTTAAGCGTTCAAATAAATTAACCTGGCGCAAAGCGGTGGCTTACAACATCGGGATCTCGATCAACAGCAAACGGGATTTCGCTTCGGTTTCAATTATAAATGAACTGGTATTATAAACACCCAAAGCATCTCTTTTGTTTAGTACGGTATCATCTATCTTTACTTCCCCATCTATAACAAAAACATACACACCATTTCCATCTGTCTTAACATCATATTTAACCCCTTGTCCCGGCTCAAAATCACCCATAGAGAATGTGGCATCCTGGTTTATCCAAAGTGTATCAGCCTTTTTATCTGATGATATGAGTGTGGTTAACTCATTCATCTTTAATACATCGGTAAAGCTTTTTTGATCGTACCTGGGTTTAATATTCCGCTCTTTCGGGAAAAGCCATATTTGTAAAGTATTGGCGGCCTCGGTTTTTGAATGGTTATATTCTGAATGGGTTACACCACTCCCGGCCGACATTACCTGTATTTCCCCTTCATGTATCACACCTATATTGCCCATGCTGTCCTTATGCTCCAAAGCGCCTGATAGCGGTATGGTAATTATCTCCATATTATCATGCGGGTGTGTGCCGAAACCAGATCCACCTGCTATAATATCATCATTCAAAACCCTTAACGCGCCAAAGTGCACTTTATCAGGATCATAATAAGGACCAAAGCTGAAGGAGAAATTTGCCTTTAACCAACCAATATCATTGTGGCCGCGTTCTGTGGCGGCGTAATATATCTTTTTCATGTCTTTTCAATTTATATGTTTAAACACACAATATTTATTCCACAAATTAATTATATGTATTTTTGCAGCGATTTTATTAACTCCATGGGATACAAAGCAATAATTGCAGGTGCAACAGGACTAATTGGCAGTAATTTATTAAATATACTGCTAAATGAACCTGCCTATACGGAAGTTGTTATTTTGGTAAGAAAGCCCATAGGGATAAAAAACAAAAAATTAACAGAGCTGATCATAGATTTTGATAAGTTGGATGAGTATGCCGATATGATAACAGGCCATGCCTTATTTTGCTGCCTGGGTACCACACAAAGCAAAACACCGGATAAGGCCGTGTATTACAAAATAGATCATGATTATCCCGTTCAGCTGGCACAATTGGCTTTAAAAAATGGCGTTGAACAATATCATCTGGTTTCGGCAATGGGTGCTGATAAAGGATCGTCATTCTTTTATACTAAACTAAAAGGCGAAACAGAACAGGATATAGAGTCTACTGGTTTAAAATGCCTGCATATTTACCGGCCTGCCCTATTAACGGGCGACAGAAAAGAACACAGAAAATTTGAAGGGTTCCTGACTTCGCTGTTTAAATTAGTCGATCCGCTGCTTATTGGCGGCCTCAAAAAATACCGGAGCATAAGCGGGCATACCGTAGCCATGGCCATGTTTAAACAATCAATTAATAACGATGAGGGAATATTTATACACCCCTCTGATAACATACAACAAATAGCGTGAGCACTTATATATCTGCCGAAAATCTCGGCCATTCCTTTCATGATAAATGGTTATTTAAAAACACAACCATAGGTATTAACCGCGGGCGCAGGGTTGCGCTGGTTGGTATCAATGGCGCCGGTAAATCAACCCTGTTAAAACTTTTGGCCGGTGAATTTTCTCCAACCGAAGGCAAGGTAGTTCGCAGCCGCGATCTGCGCCTGGGCTACCTGGAGCAGGACCCGCATTTTAGAAACGCCGTTACCATAAGTGATTATATTTTTCATGCGGATAATGTGCAACAACAGGCCATCAGGAAATATGAGGAATTGCTGGAAAATGACCCGGATAATGCCAAAGCGATTGATAAAGCGATGGAAGAATTGGGCGATGTGGATGCCTGGGAGTATGAATATAAGATCAAAACCATTTTAGGGCGCCTGGATATTCATCACCTTAATCATAAGATAGATAACTTATCCGGAGGGCAAAAGAAGCGTTTGGCCCTGGCCCGCTTATTGATTGAGGACCCTGATATTTATATTTTAGATGAGCCAACCAACCATTTGGACATAGATACTATTGAATGGCTGGAAAAATTATTGACCGAAGGCTCAAAAACCATTTTGATGGTTACGCACGACAGGTATTTCCTGGACAATGTGTGTAACGAGATATTAGAGATAGATAGAGGCAAAATGGTCCCCTACGTGGGTAATTACGGTTATTACCTGGAGAAAAAGGCTGAACGAGAAAGCGCGGATGAGGCACAGTTCCAAAAGAACAGCAATCTGCTTAAAAAGGAATTGGAATGGATGCGCAGGCAACCACAGGCGCGTGGAACCAAGTCGAAAGCAAGAATTGACGCGTTTTATGAGCTGGAAGAGAAAACCAAAGGTGCTGGTGCAAAAGAAAAGGTGGAGCTTAGCGTTAAAACCGCGCGGCAGGGAAATAAGATTATGGAATTACACCATATTAGTAAATCATTTAATAATCAGCCGTTTACAGATAATTTTAGTTACGTTTTCAAAAAAGGCGACCGCATTGGTTTGGCCGGAAAGAACGGCAGTGGCAAGTCGACTTTGTTAAATATGATAACCGATGGCTTGCAGCCAGATAAAGGCCATATAGAACGGGGTGAAACCACCGTTATGGGTTATTTTCATCAGTCCGGTATAACTTTTAAGGAAGATGAACGCGTTATTGATGTGGTTAAAAACGTGGCGGAGTTTATTACCATGGCCGATGGAAAAACCATTTCAGCCTCTGCCCTGCTTACTTTGTTCCTGTTTCCGCCGGCCAAGCAATATGGTTTTATTGCCAATTTGAGCGGTGGCGAGAAAAAAAGGCTGCAATTGATGAGCATCCTAATGAAAAACCCCAATTTTTTGATACTGGATGAGCCAACTAACGATCTGGACATTGATACCTTGAATGTACTGGAAGAGTTTTTAACCAATTACGGTGGCGTATTGATGATGGTATCGCACGATAGGTACTTGCTGGATAAACTAACCGACCAACTATTTATTGTGGAAGAAAAAGGCCACGTGAAAATTTATAATGGCAATTATTCATCGTACCGGATAGAACAGGAAGAAGCCAGGCAACAAAAAAAGGCTGCTCCTATCGCGATAGCGGCACCCCTTGTAAAGAAAAGCAAATTAAGCTTTAAAGAAACCAAAGAACTGGAAACGTTAGAACTGGAAATAAAAAAGATAGAAGATGGGCTATTGGTTTATAACAGTCAACTAAATACTGCCGGTATCGACAACAATAAACTGAACGACATTTTAGATAAAATCAACCAATTAAACAACCAACTGGACGAGAAAAGCATCCGATGGATTGAACTGACCGAGCTAAAAGAATCATAATTATGAAAACATCAGACATCATAGCATCGGTTGGGGTAATTATATTATTGATAGCTTTCCTGCTAAATTTATATAAGAAACTACCATCCGAAAGCAAAATATATAGCCTGATGAACTTTGTGGGTGCTGGTATATGCGCCTACGCATCGTACATGGTGCTGTTTTATCCATTTATTGTTTTAGAAAGCGTTTGGTCGTTGGTAGCATTGCTTTCATTATTTAAAGTTCCACGTGGAACATCGGCTGGTAATGAATAACCCGGTACGTTCCACGTGGAACATGTGGATTCCCAAATGAAAAGCACACAAACCAAATGTTCCACGTGAAACATTTGCTTATAATAAGATTAAAAAAACGATGTTCCACGTGAAACATCAAAAATATAACACCTGCTTTACAGGTGTAAAATATTAAAAGAAATGTTTAAGAAATATGATGTTATAGTAGTTGGCGCGGGGCATGCGGGTTGCGAAGCAGCCGCTGCGGCAGCCAATTTGGGCTCATCGGTTTTGCTGGTTACCATGAATATGGGCACCATTGCACAGATGAGTTGCAACCCTGCTATGGGCGGTGTTGCCAAAGGGCAAATAGTGCGCGAAATTGACGCGATGGGTGGGTATTCAGGTATTATAACCGATAAAACCTCGCTACAGTTCCGGATGCTTAACAAATCCAAAGGCCCTGCTATGTGGAGCCCCCGTGCGCAAAGCGACCGGATGCGTTTTGCTGAAGAATGGCGCCTTGCTTTAGAAAAAACACCAAACGTGGATTTTTGGCAGGATATGGTGAGCTCATTACTGGTAAAAAACAGCACGATCTGTGGCGTTAGAACCTCCATAGGGATAGAAATTGAAGCCGATGCGGTGGTGTTAACCAACGGCACTTTTTTAAATGGCGTGATACATATTGGTGAAAAGCGCTTTGGCGGCGGACGAACTGCTGAAAGGGCTGCAACCGGCCTTACCGAGCAATTAGTAGAGTTAGGCTTTGAATCGGGCAGAATGAAAACAGGTACACCACCACGTGTTGATGGCAGAAGCTTGAATTATTCGCTAATGGAAGAGCAATGGGGCGATGAAGAACGCGGCAGATTCTCCTATACTGATGTAGAGTTGACTAAGGATCAGCGCTGCTGTTGGATAACTTATACCAATACAAAGGTGCATGAAACATTAAAGGAAGGATTTGAACGCTCACCAATGTTCACGGGGCGTATAAAAGGCCTTGGGCCGCGTTACTGCCCTTCAATTGAGGATAAGATCAACCGCTTTGCTGAACGTGAGCGCCACCAGATATTTGTGGAACCCGAAGGCTGGAATACCTGCGAGATATATGTGAACGGTTTTTCAACCTCGCTGCCAGAAGAGATCCAGTATAAAGCATTAACACAAATACCGGGCTTTGAAACAGTCAAAATGTTTAGGCCGGGTTATGCTATTGAGTATGATTACTTCCCGCCTACCCAGCTTGGCCTTACATTAGAAACTAAACAAATAAGCAATTTATATTTTGCCGGGCAAATAAACGGAACAACCGGGTATGAAGAAGCGGCCTCGCAGGGATTTATCGCGGGGATAAACGCGCATCAGAAGTTAAATGATAAGCACGAACTGATACTAAAGAGATCGGAATCATATATTGGTGTATTGATTGACGACCTGGTAACCAAAGGAACTGAAGAACCTTATCGCATGTTTACCTCAAGGGCCGAGCATCGCTTATTACTCCGCCAGGATAACGCAGATATCAGGCTAAGTCCCATCGGCCATGAATTAGGGTTGATAAATGAGGAACGTTTGGACAAGGTGAACCTGAAGATAAAAAACTCCGACGATATAGTAGCTTATACCAAGGCAAAGTCTATCGATCCATCAAATGTAAATTCATTACTGGAATCGCTTGATACCAGCGCCATCAATCAAAGCGCCAAATTATTTAATTTATTATCTCGCCCCCAGGTTGCCTTTACCGACCTGAGAAAAGCCGATGAAGCATTGGATACCCTGCTATCTGCTTACGACAAAGAAACTATTGAGCAGGCTGAAATAAAAATCAAATATGAGAGTTATTTTGAAAAGGAAATGGATATTGTTGAGCGCATGAAAAAAATGGAGGACAAAGAGATCAACGCGGCCTTTAATTATCACAGTTTGGTTTCGCTGTCAAAAGAAGCTCGCGAAAAGCTGATGAAAATAAAACCACGTACTTTAGGCCAGGCATCACGTATTTCGGGTGTGTCGCCTTCTGATATTTCAGTTTTAATGGTTCACATGTCAAGATAGGTTTACAACTTATTGATAATCAATTAAATATAATAATTTTAATTTATAGCCATTATTTTTAATTTCGAATATCAATCTTCATAAAAAAACAAAAATCGTTTATACCTTATAAAAACCATGTTAAATAAAAGGGCGCTGATTTTTTACAAGAATTTATTGTTTGCTACCACAGTTTTGTTTGTTTTCGGCTGCGCAAACCAGCAAAGGCCCCAGGGAGGGCCAAAAGATCTGACCCCGCCGGTTTTGTTGAAGGCCAGCCCACCAAACATGACCAGGCATTTCGCGGCTAAAGTAGTTCAATTGGATTTTGATGAATACTTTAAACTATCAAACCAATACTCAGAAATAACCATGAGCCCCGCGCAGGATAAGCAGCCGGAATATAAAATAAAGAACAAGAGCCTGATCATTAAGTTTAAAGATACGCTACAGAAAAATACTACCTACGTAATTAACTTTGGAAAGGCGATAGCCGATATGAATGAAGGCAATGTTTTAAAAAACTTTACCTATGTTTTTTCAACCGGCAGCCATATCGACTCATTAAGCTTATCAGGTAAGGTGATCAATACCTTAACACAGCAAAAAGAAAAAGATATTACCGTTATGCTTTTTCCTTTGGAAAAAGACTCGCTCTATTTTGGAAAGAAGAAACCTTCTATATATGCCACAACCGATACCTCCGGTAATTTTGTGCTGAACAATTTACATGACGGGGATTACAGGATATATGCCTTAAAAGAGATAAGCCCCGACAAAGTTTACAACAGGGATGACGAACTCATCGCTTTTTTAAAGAAACCCATACACCTGGACAAAGATACCAGCGATATACAACTAAACCTGTTTAAGGAAGACCCGCTAAAGTTCAGGATGATAATCCACAAATTTGATGGGGATGGGAAAATGTTTTTTGTGTTTAATAAACAACTGCAAAATCCCTCCTTGAAAATTATTTATCCGCCTGCTTTTGATAACCAAAAAATAGTGGAGTTTTCAAAGACCAAAGATACCGCCTACCTGTATTCGCGCAATATGGATTTTGACTCGATAAGAGTCGCTTTTTTAGATAATGGCAAACCCCTGGATAGTGTTTCGTTAATGAAAGGGCGTAAAGAAAGCTATACGCGCGTACTATCGTTTGGATTAAATATGGGTTTCGGCAGCAAAATGAAACCGACATCAGACCTTATACTTACCGCAACCTTGCCTGTTGATACTTTTGATCCCACATCGGTTATTTTATATGAAGACTCAACCGCGGTGAGCAACCTGAATTTGACCAGGGATACCTCCAACCTCAAAAAATTCATTATTAAATACAAGTGGAAAGAAGACTCCAGATATATACTAACTATGGATGCGGGCGCATTTACGGATATATATGGCGATAAAAGCGTAAAGTTTTTAAAAACCTTCCTGATAGATAAGAACGAAAACTATAGTACGCTAACCTTAAAGGTTAATGTTCCCGATACCGGCAAAGCTTATATTGTGCAGATATTTCAGGACGAGAGAAATATTTTAGCTACCAATGAGGTTACCGGAAGCACATCGCTTGTTTATAAGAACTTTTTAACTGGGAAATATAAGTTCAGGGTGATATATGACGATAATAATAATGGGAAATGGGACACCGGGAATGTAAAAAAGAGAATATACCCGGAAAACATCTGGCTCGATCCGAAAATAATAACCTTGCGGCCTAATTGGGACGCTGAAGAAACACTGACGATACCGAGGGAGGAAATTAATCCATAAACCAGCCGGAGTACATGATATAATTATTAGGCAGTCGCTTCAACATTTCCTTTTGTTCAGCAGTCAGTGGTTTTATTTTTTTGGCCGGTGTACCCGCGTACAGGTAGCCCGATTCGCAAATAGTTTTTTCCAAAACAACAGATCCGGCGGCTATAATCACAAATTCCTGAACTACAGCGTGATCCATCACAATGGCGCCCATGCCCACCAAAACATGCTCGTGAAGCGTGCAACCATGTACTAAGGCATTATGGCCAATAGACACGCTATTACCGATATTTGTCGGCGCATATTGGTAGGAGCAATGGATAACCGCACCATCCTGGATATTGGTATTATTACCTATCCTGATGTAATGTACATCGCCACGGATAACCGCGTTAAACCAAACGGAACAATTATCGCCCATAACCACATCGCCAACAATGGTGGCGTTTTCGGCTATATAACAATCAGCGCCCCAAACCGGGCTTTTATCTTTTACAGGCAGTATTAATGGCATTTTATTATTTATTATATTTACGTATCACCTAAATCAAAGTAATTATAACATTCATTTATGATAAAGCTATCATTAACCTTTGTTTTTTTATGCTCAATATCCGTTTGTTATGGGCAATACAGGCATGTTTTAATTAAAGATACCACAACTTATACCAACCATCATTTCTCATTTATAAAAATAGGCAAACAGCCCGCTTTTAAAGTATATGATTATGTGCTGGATTTCGGGTATCTTGATTCCAGCAGGATGGATACCAGGGGACTATATGCCGCCAAGCAAGATTCGGTATGGGTTTATTACTATAAACCAACCATACAATTACTCACCTTGAATGAGCTGCTGGCGAAATACCATGTGGCATCAAAGTATTATAATTTGCCTGCTTATATCGATAGTGTAATGATCTTCCACAGGGAGAACGCACGCTTCCAGGTAAGCGCTGTTGCTTCGGTAAAAGTAAAAAAGGATAAGGACACCAAAGGGAAATATATCAACATCCGATCTGTGCATCATAGTGACAATCCCATAGCTGATTATTATATGGTAGTACCCAGGTTGCAGAGAAATCAAAACTAATTAATCCAATATATCAATTTCTCTTTATATTCGCCTGGTGATTATAAGCGGAAATAGCTCAGCTGGTAGAGCATCAGTTTCCCAAACTGAAGGTCGCGAGTTCGAACCTCGTTTTCCGCTCTTTTAGATTAATGCCTTTTCACCAGTTACTTTTTTAATAGCTGCTTTGGCCTCAAAAGGATATTCCTCTATATCCTCTGCTAATTTTTGAAGCTGCTCTGAATCATATTCAGCGAATTTTTGATAGTAAAAATCAACTTTCTTTTTATAAGTAATAGCCGCTTCTTTATCAGAAGGACTGAATACTAAATGGTAAGCATCATAAACCCCTTTTCTATTTATACAGGAATATATAATCAATACAAATACCATGAAAGGATTTATTCCGGGATAATAAAAGTTTAATCCTACAAGGGATCTATGATAAATATTAGTCCCTATTGAAATAATCTCCGCTGAAAATGAAATGATATTAAATATAGAAGCTATTAATAACATCAAAACCAAATATTGACTGCTACTTGCTTTTTTTGTTTTTAATAAAACAACTAACAACCAACACAATATTGCTAAATAAGTATTTATTGATAGTAAGTAACCGGTATATAAAAAGTCATAAATACATACAAGAATCATATACCCGAAAAATGCTAAAAACACGATATCGGTTATTTTGGATTTCTTGCTCATGTTATTAAATATAATTTAAAACACCGTATCATGCACTTCAGCCTCATGCACCGGGTAATCAGTAGTATAATGCAAGCCCCTGCTCTCTTTACGTAACATTGCTGATTTTACAACCAGGTACGATACCTGTATCAGATTACGCAGTTCGCAAAGCTTAACCGATAACTTGGTTTTTTTATAGAAGGCCTCGGTTTCTTCGTATAACAAACCTAAGCGGCGCATGGCTCTTTCCAGCCTGAAATCCGAGCGCACGATACCTACATAATCGTTCATCAGCTTTTGCATTTCGCGTACGTTGTGGGTAACTAAGATATCTTCGTTGGAGAGTTGTACCCCTTTTTCGTCCCAATCGGGTATTTCCTGCGGGATGACATTATTTTCAAATTGCGTTATCGCATCTTCATAAATGCGATGGGCGAAAACCAGGGCTTCCAGCAAGGAATTTGATGCCAAACGATTAGCGCCATGCAAGCCTGTTGATGAGCATTCGCCACAGGCATACAAGCGCAGTATGGATGATCTGCCTTCATGATCTACCATTACCCCACCACACATGTAATGGCAGGCTGGCGCCACCGGGATCATATCTTTGGTCATATCAATACCTATCTCTAAACACTTGGCATAGATATTTGGAAAGTGAGCCAGAATATCCTTTTTGCTTCGATGCCTTACATCTAAATAAACAAAATCCTCACCCGATTTTTTGATCTCGGCATCAATGGCCCTGGCAGTAATATCGCGGGGAGCTAATGACCTGCGTTCATCGTACTCCTGCATAAATTCCTCGCCATTGGTACGCTTTAATAC
>Ga0302221_10002201_pt1 | contig 12249 bp, 1 predicted proteins | sample II_Palsa_E2_1_FD_193517 | JGI IMG/M metagenome (GOLD analysis project Ga0302221, IMG submission 193517) | Peat permafrost microbial communities from Stordalen Mire near Abisko, Sweden - II_Palsa_E2_1 | ecosystem: Environmental > Terrestrial > Soil > Palsa > Peat permafrost | place: Sweden...
AGCTTTGCATCTCATTACAAGAGCAATAGCATTATTGCCGCGATAGTAAATAGCGATTTAGAAGGTTCTCTTAAAGCCTTTACTTATATAAGTATTAAATAAGTCTTTGCCTCGGTAAATTTTGCTACAAAAACGAGCATATATAAAATTTCTACTACAAATGAGGTACTTTAAAGCTTATCACTTAAATTAAGATAGAATTAGTAATAAGAAGAATAATTTCACGAAACAAGAAGTTTGTAGCTTGTGTTATTATTATTTAGTAATTAATTAAAAGTCGTGAAATCTTAAGCACAAGCTACATTTTAGCGATTTTCTTGCAAAATCCTTACTAAAATCCTATAATCTTATAACATTTAAGGAATTGCCAAATAATAATAACACAAGTTGCAAACTTCTTCTTTGGTAGAATTACTCTTTTTATTATTAAGTCTATTTCCTTTTAAGCAATACGCTTTAAAGTATCTTATTAGTAGTAAAAATTTTATATATGCTCGATTTTGCAGCGAAATTTACCGAGGCTAAGACTCATTTATACTTATATAAGTAAGGAGTCTAATAACGTAAGATTTTGAGGATCGGGTAAACGAAAGTACTTTTATACTTGGCTAAAGCGAAGCGAACTTATACTTAAGTTACCCGGCCTAAAAATATCTTAACTCGCTTATTTTCTCATCGTTGCGAAACCTTTTACTAAACTAGAAGAGGACATTTCGGAGCTTATAACTAACGATATTTTATAGTTTATAACAAATCTTTATAATTAAGTTATAGCCACAATTATCTCGCTATAGTCTACCGACAATAGGTATAATAAAAGTTTAGCAAGTGAAGAAGCGTGACAAAGCAAGCTAGAAAGTTTAACAAATTAGATTGCAAGCGCCTTTAACTACTTTTATAGAAATAGTATTACTTATCAAGGCCTAGCTATTAGCTTGAGCTTTATAGGGCTAATTCGGCGACCTTTTCTAGGGGTTTATAGCGCCGGAGTTATTGCAAGCTAAGGTATATATAGCTCGAGGATGCTAAAGACATATTAGCATGCGCACGCAAAGGCATTATATATGCTTTTTAATGTGGAAGAAGGGAGGGGAGGAATACCGAAGAGATATAAGCGTGGCCTTCACGTTACTTGATAATGTGGATCTACCTACACATGAACGACAGGCTTTTTTAAGAGGCGCAAAAGTTTGTAAATATAAATAAAGAACGCGCTACACTTGCACGGTTAAGGTAGCTACTTAATAGCTATAAAGGGGCTTAGCGTAAGTGCATATACATGAGTAAAGATGTTAAGGAGGGCTAGATTCGGATAATAGTGCACAGTATAGCCATGAGACGGCAATAGCAAAGAAGGGAGTTTAGCAATTGTGAGAAAAGAGGGGGGAGGGAAGAGGTGTAAGAGCAATTTCTCTTTAAAGTTTTATTAAGATTGCGCATAATAGCAATCCTCCTTGTTATGTTAGCTAGTCGAGGCTAAGCGCTTTTTTTTTTTTTGCATAGCATCGAAGCTAATCCGAGAGTTAGTATACCGATTAAAGAAAAGGCGGCGATTAAAAGGTTTATTATCTCTTTCTTAAATATATATTTAATAACCGAGTCTAGTCCTCCGTTCACGTTTAAGACAAGACATCTAAAAGACTCAAAAACGATTATTAAAAGGATCTTAAAGCTATAAAGTATTAAAATTGCCTAGTTTTAAGCTTAATAGCAAGGGACCGGCCGTTATTATGCATTTCGGCCGCTTAAAGGATCGAAATGCTCCTCGCATAAGGTCTTGCAGCTATTAGCCCTCGCATATCTAACGCTATTTATAGTAAAGGGAGATATCTATATTATCCGACAACAATAAGGGTGTCTAGTAACCTTAGCTAATTCGACTAGTATAATTGTAAATTAAAATTAACACTCTTAATTATAATAAGAAAGAGCAAATAATAGTATATAACCTCCTTTAAAGCGCTACAAATACTTAGCATTATACACTCTCGTATTAAGTAGCATTATTTGCAAGGGGTTTAAGGATATAAGCATTAAATAGTCCTATCTTATCCGCTTAACAGAACGTATCACGGCTAAGATGCCTTAAATAGCTAAGCTATAACACTTGTCTAAGATTTAGCCGAGAGCAAAGCGACGCAGCATCTTAATAGCTCTATTAACGGAGGGGTAAAATATTTAAGGCTAAGCAACCTCTAATAGCTATACCTTAACTATTTTCTTTAATTTAAGTATACCCTTTACCTCCTTATATAAAATATTCGCAATAAACGTAAACGACTCGTCTACTAAATCTTAGTTAAATATCGCTTAAAAAATGGACATTTAGCAAAATTTATTAAGTCGCTTGCAAGACGAGATTATCAAATTTAATAAGGCAATCGAAGATCCTATATACTTATTTAGACAATTTGTCTTTACTATAACTTCTTTAAAAGATATTTAACCTCGGTTAAAGGTAAGTTAAAGGATATTATTTTATTCCTTTAAGAAAGCTAATTGCTAATTACAATTCTTAACATTTGTGCGGGATTTATATATAAAGGCGCTATTTGTTACTTAATATCTCGTCTAAGAAATCCTCAAATACTTTAAAGACAATTTTAAACTTAAAGTTTAAGATAAAAGACTATCGAAAAGGAAGAAGAGAGATCTCACTTATCGGCTTCTAAAATCGTCTAAGGCACAAGCGCATATCTTTAAAGATAGACTTAAGGATTTACATAAAGCTTCCGGTAGCAGCTCCCAAGTTAATAACGACTTTATCACGTGTTAACCTAATTATAAAGGTATAACTATTAACTAAAGCAGTAATAGCCCTATAACGGAGAAACCCCTTCTAAAATGTGAAGAAGACATTTTAAAGATTATCGCCGAAAAAGTTTCTTAAGAAGGAGTATAAGGCCAATCTTCTGCCTATAGCTGCTCCTTGCTATCCATATATAGCGAGTTAGCGCTCTATTAGCTAAAAGCCACATGCGGCAGCAGCAGCGCTAAGATAAATCCCGTCTATAAATAGCTATTAGTGGCCCTCGACAAGCCGACCGAGGATAGTAAAACTACTGTCTGCCCTCCCTTGCTAAGTAAGGCGAAATAGCGAGAGATAGCCTTACCGGAAATCGACGAAAATGTATTTAACAATTAAGCTATATTAGTTCCTTCCTTATTATATAAGACAAAGCTGCAATAGACTGCCTTACCGGGTCTTACCCTATTTACGCTTATATAACAAATCGGCAAAGAATCCTAATCGCCTCTATCCGACAATTAAACACTATATACGGCCCTATTTACGCTTATAGTAGATAAAGAAGTTCTATCACCTTTAACCGAAGATAACCGAACCGCCTCCCTACTAAATAAGGTAAAAATGACCTTATAAAGGATTTTATTGCCACTATCCAAGACAAGCTAGCAACTAGCGAGCCTCCGCAACACTACTCCCGCACAAGCGGAACAAGTTAACGGAGAACACACGCTTTTAACTTAAGATAGTTAAATTATACTAGCCCCCTCCTTACCCAAAGAGGCACTTACATTAACCGATATAGTCGCTAAAGCAGTTTATATCATTTATAAGATAAACAAGCACTAGGAAGTACTAATAAAGGTCTATTTAAGAATTATTAGCACGTTATAAACTAGCCTTAATAAAATACCGGCTATAGCTATTATAGCAAAATAGCCAAGTTCTATTTAAATTATAAGCAGCTCGATAACTTAGTTAGCCTTTATATAAATTAATATGCTAAAAGCAAGCCACGCTCGTTCCAAAGAAGCAACTATCCTTAATATAATAAAGTAAATAAGCGCCTTAAAATAATATAACGCCAAGCTTAAATAAGCTAAAAAAGCGCCGCCTCTTACAAAACAAGGGACACCTAAAAAACGTCTAGCTACTATAGTTTTAGATAAATACTTAAAGGAGGCGTACAATACTATAGCCGCGAAAAGCCCGGGAAAACTCGCTTTAAAGGACAACAAAGATCACCCTTTATTAGCAAATTCGGCTAAAATTTAAAGGAGGATTTTTGATACAAGAAGGAAAAAGCTTAACAAAATTTTCTATAAAGGGCAAATGCTATATAAACTAATCCAGATAACCCGCTTAAGGATTCTCTTTAATCCGGATATATAATACGTCTTATAATATATATATCTTAATAATTATTAACCTTAATTACGTAACTAAAAGCTATACAAAAGGGAGCAAAGAAAATATCGACAAAATAGCTATACTATTTCAAGTAAATCCGCAAAAGATAAAGTTGCTTTTTATCCTCGACAAATAAGTAAAGCTATTAGCTAAAGAAGGGCGACCAGACCTCTCTCGCTTCTTTAACTCGCTTAAATCATATTTTATTGTACTATTAGAGGAGGTCTTAAGCTTATAAGCTAAGTATAGTCTCGAGAAGGTAAGCTAATACCTAGTTTAAGTATTAGATATATACTAACGCAATAACAAGAACTAATTCTACAAGGCTACTTAGATACTACTATCGCCCGAGTCGTCGAAGGGATTAGCCATATTCTTAGCAAGCACACGCTTAATAATAACGATTTTATTATAATAAATAATATAGCTAAACTTTTATATAGCATATTTAGTAAGCTTCGCTCTAAGGAATAGCTTAATCATTAGGATATTGCAGCCGCTCTAAAGATGACCGATAAGCTAATATTTGTAAAACCCGGTCTTAATATCCCGCTTTACAAGAAAGATACAAATAGCGAGGTTACGCCTCTCTCGAACCCTCTCCGTCGCTAAAGAAAGAAGATCGACGATTATAAGAACGATCTCGAGGACCTACAAGTATATATTTGCTTGCTAAATATTAACGCTAACCACTTTACACTACTCGAAATCAATAAACAAACAAAGATAATATATTACTATAATTTGATAGCAAACTATAAAGTTATTTATCGCAAAATAAAGTTTACCCTAGTAAGACAAGTAATAAAGGTAAATAGATTTAAATAAACAATTTAAAAGCAATACTAATCCGCTATAAGAGGAGTTTAAGTACTTAAGTTTCGGATATATTAAAGCAATAAGTAAGTATCTTAATACATTGCACTGTATGCTAATTTAGCAATTAGCTTACTCCCTAGTAAAGTAATAGATAAAGTTGTGGCTTAATAGTTATACGTAACGCTAAGCGACAAATAATTAAACTCTTAGTTAATAGTTAAGACGACGAGGTAAATCTAAACCGGGTAATAAAGGAAGTAATCGGGGATTGTTAAATGTTCTTTAAAGATAACGCTCTTTAGCCAAGTCCCCTTTTTAAGAAACGCAAAAGGATAGTCGAGGGCCTTTAAAATAATATTCTTAAGCTAAGTTGCAATTTTAAACGACTTAAAAGTTATTAAAGGTTCTTAGATAGTCCCTTAAGACAAGGCTCTTCCAAATTGTCCGGCTATGTGAGTTAAGGTTAATATTTATAAGCGATAATATAATAAGATTAATAAATATATAGTTTAATCTTTAAATAAATTTCTCGCGAAAATAGTGCTTTTAAAGCGACTTTGCTCCTAGCTTCTTTCACTTATAGCAAGCTTTGCCCCTCTATTGCAATTATCACTTATAAAGCCGGTAGCGCTTATTAGTCTCCCACTATTTGCTAAGATTCTCCCACCTATTATATATAGTAAATTAAGGCGCGCGCTTTAAGATAATAACAAACTTGTAGCTAGAGATTAATAATAAGTTTTTCGGCTATAACAAATTATAACAAAAAGGTAAAAAGGCCATTGGCTTTTATAATTTTACAAAGTAGTAGTTTAGTCGGATACTTGCCGAGAAAGTAGTAATAATGCTTATACTTATAGCTCTTTAGTGCTTGTTATATAAGATAAGATTTTGCACAAGAGAAATAATAGCAATAGATAGACGGAATAGTAACTATTTATAAAGGTATATTAAAGCAAGACTTATACGCCACGCTTTACTAAAAACAGCAAAGTGCATGCAAGGATTAATACGCAAAGTAAAGCTAACTTTTTAACAAGAGAGTGTTTAAGCGAAGCCAGTTTCGAAGGTTATTATAATTTAGATAAGAGCTAACAACAAATCCCGGCATAAACGCTAAAAAGGATCTTAGCTTTAAGAATAAGAGACTAAAAATAAAATATTTTACAAGGTACTATATAGTAAAAGGCGAATTAAGTATCGCTAGTTTATGCATATAACTCGAGCGCAGTCGAAGCCATAACTTCTTATAGCTAATACTATAAATAAGTTTTCGCCTCGTCTCTCTTTTACTTTTAACAATTCATACTACTATTAACAATCCGGCATTATTCTATGTCCGTCAATCGCGACAAATGTGTCCCTTATACCGGGCAACTTACAAGCCCCGAGTCCAGTCTTTAAAGTAGCATTAAAAGCCGGAACCTCGATTGTATTTATTATTATATCGCTTAGCTTGTCGCTAAAAGATTTCCTTGTTATCACAAATCTTATCTTAACTATAAGTAGCTTACTTAAGAGCGCGAGTAATTCCTCTTCCGATTATTAAGAACTTGTTTATAAACTAGATTTGCTATAGCGCGCCTTAGCAAATATAAAGCACCTTACTAGTTTGCTATCAAAATTACCGAGTATTAACGCAATTAAATGCATAGCGCTAAACTGCTAATATATTCTTAATAAGTTTAGCAAAAAGTTATAAAGATTTGAAAAGAGTTTAAGCGATAAGTTAAGGGCATTGTCGAGATAATGCAACGCGCCCTCGGCGAGTGCTTTAACAAATTAGGGTTAAGGCAAAAAGAGAAAAAGAGCCTTAAAAAAGGCTAGCGAGAAAATAAATGCTAGCGTGAAAAAGGTAAAATGGGAAATGTTTATAAAGGAAGATATATAAGACTTTAGGGCGTATCTTACAAGTTATATTAAAAGCTTAAATATAAGAATAATCACGCGAGGATTATAAGCTCCTCTTACCTTAATATAATTCTTATAAACTAATATATTTTTGCTAAGTTTATAGCATTAATTACTACAAAGAAAGTAGATAATAATAGGACGACGTTAAAATAAAAGCTTAAAGAATTGCGTAAAAGAATTAAGTTAAAGTTTAAAGCACAAGAACTAATGCTAAGAAAGACTAACACCTTACTAAATAAGGTTATTAATCTTATTAATAAGTTAGTTTTTTTAATCTTACTATTAAAGCTTATAATATACTTAGCACCTCGATATAAGGAGATAGCACCATAGCTTAAAGAATATAAGTATATAATATTGCCGGATATATCCTCACATGCTAACTTGGTTCAAGTACTTGCAACGTCTAAATACTCGACATTGTCAAGAGCCTTTAAATTAAAATCCTTAGCCCAAATATCCGATTTATATAGTTTTAAGAATTATGCCGTCTCGAAGATGCTCGTGGCTATAAACTCCCAATCCCTTCTAAGTTTAGCTATAAAGTAAGTAGCACTTCACCTTTAAAACTATAGTGTAATATGTATTGCTAAAACCTAATTTTATATAAAGCTTGTTTACGCTATTGTTAAAGAATTATTTAAAACTAGCCTTAAGTATTACTTTGTGCGTTCCGGCAAATATTAACTCTCTAATATCAAGAATAGCAACTAGTTAATCCTAAGATTAAAAGAGAATAGTTTAATCTTTAAAATAAATATTAAAATAGCTATTATCTTAAATAAAGTTTATACTAAAAAAGGCAAGATTTGTCTAATGCTACACTATAGCTTTATCTATTTCGTTAATGCTATTAAAGGCGGCTAAACATGGTTTGTAATTATTAAACCCGCTCAAAGTTTTAAGGCTTAATCCTCGCTAACGCTAAGATAGTTCGGATTGCGGAATATAGTTTGCTAAAGCGTGCAAATCCGAAAAGAGACTATATATTCAAGATATTACTAAGTCTAATAAGGATAAGCGCACCGCAAAACGTGTAAAACGGTCGATAAAAGCCCTCGCTATATCCGCGTTAAAAGAAGAGAACATTTATTTAGACCTCGCTACAATTAAGAATATTTGTATTTTAAGCAAAACCGCTAAAGAGCTCGAAGAACGACTCCCTCTTATATTTAATTGTGCTTGGAAATAAAACGCAATCCTCCTTATAAACGAGGCAAATATTTTCCTCAAGTAATGCTTAGTCGGTAATATTAACCGAAATGCCCTTGTTTATATATTCTTATAAACCTTAAAGTATTACTAAGGGATTATATTCTTTATAACTAACCGAGTAAAGCAAATCGATAAAGCTATTACAAGCAAGATTTACCTTAAAACTAAGTTCGATAATTTAAGCTTAAAGCAAAGAAGAGGGGTATAAAACTACTTCTTAAGAAAGGCTATAACACTACAAGGCCCGCTAGTGTATAGTAGCAGCGGCTTTAAATCTCTATTAAAGAAGCCGTTAAATGGTCGCGAGGTAAGCCGCCTTCTTGTTTATGTCCAAAAATAGAATACTCATCTTTATGCTATTACAAATTAAAAATCTCACCTTTATAGCCTATGCCTTAGCTCTTTAAAAGGGAGCTCCGGTGACTATGTCTTATCTAAAATCTGCAATTAAAGCAAGGGAAGACTTCGAACTCGCTATTAATAGTGCAGGGTCGAAGGCTGCTTTAAATAGTTATTTCTAGTAAGGTTTAAGGGTTCCGAATTAATGCTATATATGTCTTTATATAAATTTAGATAATAAATATTTGCAGGGAATAAACGAGTTATTAGGTTAAATTATCGTATATATAAGCTTTGCTACAAGATTTGCCGGAATATCAACTTTGCTTCGCGCATATTATATCAATTATATAACTCTTTTGCTATCTCGAGATTAAAGCAAGGCGTTAAAGCTATATAGTCGACATAGTAGTTTATACCCGGAAAACTTTTGCCTTAGCCTTAGTCAAATGCATGTGCCCTTCCCTTAACCGCATCATACTCCTTTGCAAATTTACTAAGAAAATAAGCCTCTTTATATACACTAGTAATACTTTTAAAAGTCGGAGGTATTACTTTAAGCACAAAATTAACTATAACCGCATAGTTAATTGTATAGCTTACATTTATTAACTTAAGGTTTATAAGCTTATAATTTCCCCGATATTTTAGCAAATTTTAATTCCTTATTTAAGGAAATTATTACTACGCTATTAGCTATTAGTAGCATACTCGCAAAACTCGCCCAAAACTACGCAGCAACTTTAGCAGCTATAGCTTAAAGAGCTAAACCGAATTCTAATATAAATATAAATTTCGGCAATAACTATAGCATTGCTAAGATGTAGCTTATAAATATCTAACAAATGCAGCAGATGCGGCAAGCCGCTTAAGCGCAAGTTTATACTTATGCTCAAGCTTAAGCTCAAGTTTACGCTTAAGTAGCTTAAGCTTAAACTCAAACGCCTTAACACTAAATGTTCTAATAACAAATTCTTATAGCAAATATATTTTATATATAATACTTCTAAATTCAAATCTCTTACTTTAAGTGCCGGGCAAGGCGCGTAAATTGTCTTAACCTTAGCTTTGCTACAAGCTATATCGCCCAGCTTCATAAAGGCTTCTTAAGTATGCAATGCTAACTAAGACTATGTAGCTAACTAATAAAAGCCGGTCTTAATTTAATAACACATTAGGCTTGTTTTAAAGGAAGTAAATAAGTTTTAAAAGTTTTTAAGGGTTCTTCGCTTAAAGGCTCTCGATAGTAGATAAGTTTACAATCTTTACAATAATCTCACGTTATACTTAAATAAACGATATTTAAGTAAATGTTATAATTAGTCTATTAAAGGGAATCGCATTACTACTTAATACTAACGCGTATAAAGCCTTAAAAGGTAAAGTAAACTATACAACTTTCACTCTATTATTTGTTATCTTAATCGTGTAATTATACATCGATAGTAATTAATAGGATTTTAATAGCAAGCATAGCAAGTATATATAATAGCCGTAAAAGGTAATATATTAGCAAAGCTAGCAGCAAATAACTAGCCAACCCCCATTTAATAAGCGGACTATTCGTTTATAAGGCGTACTTGTAAATAGTCTATGTTTACTATTCATATTGCAATACTAGTATATTCTTATTAACATTCCGGTTAAGATAGTTAAAAATGTTATTTTGTAGTTTTAGCAAGAGGGACTCCTATAAAAGCCTATAAAAAACTATAAAAACTCTAAGCAGCTTATATGTCCTTTTTATAGATGTTGCCCTCTTGCCTCGATAATTGTTAATTTAGAAGGCATGCTACTATAAAAGACACTGCCTTTAACTATAAGATAACAATTATGCTTTTAATTATAAAACCCTAAAGGTTCCTAGTAGCCCTAAAGCCAGCCCAATCAGCCTAGTTGCCGATAGCGCCGATTAGCTAAGTAGCAAGCATGCACTACCACTTCTCCGATTTAAGCCCTCTATTACGCAATGAAACCCTTCCCTCGGCTAAGGATTTCGAGGCTTAAGCGTTCAAATATAGCTCCTTACTACTTTAAATTTAAGGGGCCCGATTTAAGCCCCTCGTTATACAATTAAACTATAAGCTTAAAATCAGCTCCTATGCCCTTGTTAGCCACCAATACGAGAGTCCTCAAAGCCAACTATTAAAATAAAGGGTCTTTGACAAAACACCAGCTAAAATAATAAATAATTCTCAAATGCCTTAAGCTTAAGTGCTCGAAGTGCATCAAAACTAATATAAGCAAATCACCTTAACCTTTATAATAGCCTTTTAGTATTAATAGACGAAATGATAAGGGGAAAAGAAGAAAGAGAAAAAACGAAGGATTAAATAAGAAAAAGGATACCTTAATTAAGAAAGCTTATAAATTATAACGTCGCTTTAATTATTTGCAAGCATAGTCGGTATACTATATACAAATCTAAGGATTATAAAACATAAGCCACTATCTATAGCAAAGATTATAAGTGCTCGCTCTATTAAATCCGACTAGTGCTAATATTAATCTAGTATAATGCATATCCTCTCCCGAAAAATATATTACCGGGAAATGTTAAGAAGCGCCTTTTAAAATAAGGGAAGAAAAGAAAATTTGCATTAAAAGGATAAGTAGTATAAATAAGCTATAAATTGTAAAGCAAATAACTTGCAAGTAAATAAGTTAAAAAACTCGTCGTCTTATAAGCTAGAAATTAAGACACTAATAATTAATATAACTAATAAAGTCTCAAAGCCCTTATTCCTTAATTAGTTCTTACACTAGCTTCCTTTAATAGCAAAAGCTTATTACAAAGTAAGGAGCAAAAGAGAGGGTTTATTTAAATACGGGAATAAAACCCCGAGGGAGCGTTTAAAGCTTACTTAGATATAAAAGTAAACTATTCCCTTCTTAAGCAATCCTTAAATTTGTTACTATTTAGCCTTTAGCATTATATATTAACATTTATTTGTTGTGGTTTTGCCGAATAGCGTAGAAAATCTAATTAAAGAAGATAATAAGAAATTTAAAGGCAAAATTTGCACTTGCTTTCTAGGCTAAAGCTAAGTTAAAACAAGGAATAACCTCTATTAAATATAACGACGTTACTATTATTTTGCCTTTATGCTACAAGATATTAGCAATAATTACCGGCGTAATATATGCCCGTCAGTCGACGCTCCTCCTTAATTTAACCCTTTTAGCCTTTCTAGTCTCGCTTTTTGCTATTATCCAAACGTTTAAATTCCTTCTTCTTTTAGCCTTATTATACTTTATTTCCTTTAACAAAATTTAAGGCACCTCTGCGTTTACGCAAATAACATCTTATATAGTTCTAGTACCTCTCTTTATTTTAAATACTCGGCGTGTAATATTATATAAGAGGTATTATACTTGCAAATAATTAAACTTAAAAGAGGTCTTAAGTAGTCTTGCGAGAAAACAAGTTAAAGAATAAACTTTAATATAAGAATAAGTATATAGGAAATTACAAACTAGGTCATCTTAAACAAAGCCGGCCGAGAGATATTAACAAGTTCTTATAATAACTAATAAGACCTTCCTATAAACTACTTAAGCTTCTAATATATAATTGTTTATTTTTTCCTTGCCTTCCCTCGTATAGTCTTCGCAAGTTATCTCTTCGATACGCCTTAAGGTTTTGCAAAGCTCCTAGTTATTAGATTGCTTGCAACCTTCTACTCCGGTTTTAATCGGATTGCACGTTTCGAGGGGTTTATAAAAGCTATCTTAGCTAAATCCTTAGCGACGCTAAAGACAAGTAGCTATATCCGTTTGCTTTTACGCGAAGCTATATAGTCAAG
>Ga0302221_10002205_pt1 | contig 12242 bp, 4 predicted proteins | sample II_Palsa_E2_1_FD_193517 | JGI IMG/M metagenome (GOLD analysis project Ga0302221, IMG submission 193517) | Peat permafrost microbial communities from Stordalen Mire near Abisko, Sweden - II_Palsa_E2_1 | ecosystem: Environmental > Terrestrial > Soil > Palsa > Peat permafrost | place: Sweden...
ACACATGTATTTTTTTTTTAAAGAAAAACATAAAACCTATAATTTTGTATTAAGACTAACTTTTTTAAGAAATAATATATTTGTTTTAACTTCTTTTTATCAAAAACTAATAAAGAATCTTTATATTTAAAGCCGAATATTTGATTAAAATTATTCTTGCTTGATATAATAATAATTAGCTAATAATAAAGCTATATATCACTTATAATATAACAACGCGCAAGTGCACCTCTTGTAAGATTACTAAGATATCCTAGTAACTTCAAAACCACGCATTATACCACGTAATTATATAAAAACAAAGTCCTTATAAAAAGTTTTAGTTTAGCCTATATTGCTATAGATTTAAGAACCCTTTATTCATTTTATAAAGGATTACTATATAAATCTTAAAGTGAAAGACCTAAGTTTGCTAGCTTAATTATTTTTAGTGGGGAGAGGTGCGTGCTGCAGTGTACTATAACAAGTCTATATAAGCAAAGTCAAGGCACGCTTTACTAGGGAAATAATTTATATTGGATCTCGTAGAAATGGTGTAGGGGGAAAAGGGCACAAAAACAACACAACAAAAAAAGGGGGTAAAACATGTACAATTCGTGTTTTTAACGTTTGCTTAAGGAGGGAGAGGGTAAAGGGAAGGGTATATATATACAAATAGCAGTCACGTGTAGAGCTACGCGACCGACTACACTTCACTCCACTATATTTGGGCCTTAATTCAAGGATCTAAAGCTGAGGAAAGACGCAAAGGAGAGGAAGAAGGGAGGTAAGCTATATATGTAGTTAGGGTTATATAACATGGTTATATAACAATAGCGTGGCCACATAATAGCATGGTAGCTAAAGCTGTTATATATATAAGATCAAGATTACATTTTGAAAGAAGACTTCAATTTATATAGTATAAGCTTTGCTATAAGGGTTTTATTAGCATTCTTCATTAAGTAGCAAACTTTTAACAAGGTAAACTTGCTTAAGTATATAGGCTACTAAATGTTAAAGGGCTTAATATATAAGCCGCAAAATATTAGATGGTTTAATCTTAAAACTAGAGTCGCCACTTTAACTTATCTCCTCTTTTATTCTTATTTATCTTTTTTCACACTAATATATTTTATCCTTTTTATTTTTCTTTCCTTTTTTTCCTTTCCTTTTTTAAACTTTAACTAAGTCTATCTTATATGGATTTCCCCCTTAACCGTTTCTTGCTTCTCTCCTCGTTAAAGTTGTATTTTCTCTTATTTCTCTTTTTATTTCAATTTTTTTGTCAAACCTTTATTATTAATATAATGTTATTGCTAAATCCTAAGCAAATCTTAGTGTTGGTATATTATATTTACTAGGTTTTTGAGTCACGTGACCTTATGTCATATGACAGCACTGGTCCAAATTAGGTAGCCGAGAAAGTATATAGACACCTTAGTGTTAATGTCCTTCTTTAATAAATTAACCACTTACTTACGCAATTAGCATTTTATAAATATATAATAGTGCTATATGTTATAAGTGGACCAACACTTAGCCTATTTTACTTTCTTAATTATAAGTAAGCCTTTTGAAATTATACTAGAATAATCTAATGTGTCAAATAATTAGATTAAATTAAATTAATGGCTATTAATCTATTTTAATAGTCTTTTCAAGCGCTAATTGTATTCTAATAAATTAATTATAATTAAAATGGGAAATAATCTAATTAATCAATCACGTGGGCATATTATATATTAAATATCGCAGTTGGTGGTATAGAGCATGCCGGCGCTAGGTTGGATGCGCTAAGACCTTCGTGTATATATAGACCACGTCCCCCTTATTTCTAGGAAATCAGACAATTTTTCTTGCAGAGCTCCGCGTACGCCTTTCGATATGCGACAATAAATTCGAGGAAGGAGGCTAAAATAAGGTTTAGTCAACAAGTGCTTTAGCCGAATAGGGTAATATCGGAGCGGCAAAAACCTTATTTTGGCTTAGCTCGGGCTACATGGCTTAGTAAGCAATATAGAAGCTCGGGGAGTTTAATCGATATTTTACTATTACCTTATCACTTTTAAATATTAATAATATAAGAAACAAAATAATAAAATATCAAAGCAAACTAGAAATGAAAGCATTAAAATTAAAAGAATATTTATAATTAGAAGAACGATAAATATTCCTTTAAAATAGAATAGTGTTGTATTTGAATTAATGTTATATAGGTTTTACTTAACTTATTAATCGATTAATTAGATTATTTCTAATTAACTATTCTATTTTAATTGGCTTTTTTTTATAAGTGCTAATTGTATTCTAATCTATTTTAATTAATTAATATAACTAATCCTTTAACACATTGAAATAACCTTATCCTTATCCATTTTGACCCTTTTTTCTTTTTCTCTTAATTAATCGCACGCGAGAAGTATATCCTCACTTTATTCGGACCACGTTTATACTATAGCAAGGCGCCAAAGAGACTACTAAATTCTATCGATTTTGGAGGGTTTAACTAGCGCTATACATAGTTGTAGTAAAGGTATAATCGTTGGGTTTTTGTATTTAGCCAAACACATATCACTTTCTTTCTTTGTAATAATAATATACATTTGTTGTCAGCTTTATAGTTTTGCTTTTGCTTTATAATTACATTTAATTCTTGTGTGCTTTGGTTGTTCCCTTGGTCCTAGCATACTTATATTCTCGGCTTTTGCCTATTATTCTATTTCTTGGGCCCTTAAAAGAGATGATCTTATAGGGTCTTTTCTTTTAGCTAAGGTACGCCCCCCCTATAATACTTTCGTCTCTTGTACTTACTATAATATTTATAGGAGAAAAATTCTAATACTATCAATTTCGTGTAAAAGATTTAAATAACACGATTTCCTTATTAAAGACTTTAATATTATAAGTTACTTTATACTTTAATATATAAGTGGTGAGCTCACCATCGCTATTGCTTTTAAAGCAAAGTAATTGTATAAACGTAAAGAGGCAATTAAAGTTGTGATATATTTGTAGAATGCGCTTATTATTCCTATATTCCAACTTACTAAAATGTCTTCCCTTTATAAACTCTATAACCTCTTAATTATTAGCGATTACTTCCTCTTGTTTAATAATCTTTAATAGAGCTTGCAAATAATAGCGACGACGATATATAGTATTTGTATTATTATTTAACTTGTAAAAGGAGGGGTCACTTTTTTATAATATGCAAGAGATTGCACAAGTAAGTGATTAGTGGCAATAAGGTTGCGAATAGTTATATTTTTGTGCGCTTATAAGGTGCGGTGTATACTTTATTATCTGTGTTATATAAATCTATTAAATGGTATTTAAATCTTTTTACTTAAATATTGTAATATAGAAATCTTTCTCCCAATATTTATTGTACTTGCTATGCCTATTATGCTTGCTCTAATATTTATTATACTTGTAATACTAGTAATACTAGTATAACAGGCCGACAACTCCTTATTGGATACACTTTACAAGAGAAGAGGATTATACCTAGCAATTGTACAAATGGCTATATTGAGAAGATCTAAATCTAAGGAAAGAAGAAGAGGGTAAAGGGAGGGGGAAAGTAAGCTTTATATATCACTACGTGGTCAAGTAACATAGCGTAGGCTATATGTAAGCTGTATATAGCCTGTAAGGTGGTTGTATACTAGCGTGGTAACCAAAGTTGTCACAATTAGAAATATTCTTAATACTTATTATATTTATCCCTTATTTACTATATATAGCTCGCATTTTGTTTAACTTAATAAATGTGGAGTTTTTTTTTACTATTAACTAGATATAGCGCAATAAAAAAATTGTCGCAATTGTAAGGGCTCACAGTAGCCTAAGGCACTAAGCTTATATAATCAGGGGCGCTTTATACCCTATATTATAGGAGCACTCCTCCCTTCTTTTCTAGTTTTTAATTAAACAACTTTATCAATTACTAATTTATATTATTACCTTGCTTTGTGCGCATTAGTTATAAGCCTAGTAAGCACTTAAAGCTTTTGCTTATTTGTATAATAAGGTAAGTGATTGCCCACTTTTTACTTCTTTTAAAATATATACTTTATTAATTACTTTGTAGCTTTGACTAAGATCTTGATTATAGCATTTAAATAACTTAAGTAACGCGTTATATATGTAATTGTTTTAAAGGATTGACAATTATAGCTTATATAATTTATATAACTCTAATTTTAGGCAAAATTTTAAGGCATTTAGCACTTTATTAACCCTAATAAACTAAATATTCTTTATATTAGCATTAAGCCTTCAAATGTCCCTTTAATACTTGAATAACTAATAAAACAAAGAAATAAGCAACTATAACAAGACTACATTTAGCAGTTAATTAATAGAGCAAAAATATTTAAAGAGGCAAACAACTTGCTTCCCTTGCTCTTTTAACTTTCGAAGATGTTAAAGAATAATATATTACTCTTTATAAAGAGTATTTAGTTGCTTATAGCATATAAATTGCAAACTTAAACTAATATTATTACCTTTAAAGCTAAGTTAATAGAATTGTTAATGCTTTAATCCTTTTAATTACTATAATAAAGCTTATTAGAAATAAGGAGTGCTTTTTACAATTAATTATTTAAGCTTTAAAGAGACAATTTGCATTAATTGATATAAGTACCTTTATTGTAATAAGACAAGAATATTAAGCTATCTTTAAGCAAGCCGAGTAAGGTAATATAAGCTTAGTACGCTAGTAAGCTAATTAGCAATAGATTTATAAGAAGGCTAAAGCGCTTAAGCTAATTAATATTAAAGGAATGCTTGTAGCAAAAGACTTTTTAACTGCAATTTCAAAAAGGATAGCTTTTACTTAAGCACTTGGCAAGCTAGCAAATTTTATTAAATAAGATAAGCTAAGCAAGGAGTATTTTACGCTTAAAGTGTATAAAATTGTCTTTTTAGCTATTGCTTTAAAAGATTTGACTTTAAAAAGCACTAAAGCTTTAAGGATCTTTGCTATATTAAGCGGATAATCGGATTCTTAGTTAAAATAAAACCTTAAAACTGCTATTACTAGTTTTAAGTGCTTGTATATTATTATTGTTAAAGATAAGTATAACTAGAAACTTGAGGATTATGCTGCTTTTGAGATTGCAATTATTAAATTATCCGAAAAAGAGATTAAAGATAAATTTAATACTAGAAAATATAAGGCAATTAAGAAAAACATTTGACACAATTGCTAAAAGAGATTAAAAGCTTAGCTTAAGAAGAAATATAAGATTAAGATTATTGCAAATATAGTTCTTAGCTTAATAAAGGATTAAGTATCTAAAAGCACTAGCAATAGCTCAAAAAAGGATTAAAGATTAGTAAAATTAAAATATTTAAGTAGCATTAATGCTACTTTTATAAATCCACTTCTTATAACTTTAACACTTGGTTAAAGAGTATATGCTATACTTAATCTTTTAAGATATCTACTTTTTGCAAGCATATTACTTGATAACTATAGCACTACACACTTAATAAATAGCAAGAAATTGCTTAAGCTAAGGTCTTTTACCAAAGCAGCTTATAACAAGTGTATTAAAGCCGGTTCTTTTAGCCTCCTAATCCTAAGATATAGCAAGAGAGTAATTAAAAAGGCTTTAAATAGCATAGCTAGCTTAAACTTGGAAGATCTAATCCTATTAGATATTATAATTATTAAGGGATTCTATATTAATATAATTTCTAAAGCTTAATTAAATAAAGCAAGAGTCTAGTATTATAGCTTAAACTGCTTGCTTTAATATAAAACTAAGGGGAAGAGTGTTATGCTTAAGCAATTAAAGCATATATACAATTTAATATTTCTTAAATTTAAGCTACTTTTTACTTATTTTAAAGTTCCTCCCGAAATTCTAACAAATATAAAAGAAATATTGATATTTTTAACAATTAAATAAAGTGTAAAGGCAAGGTTTTAGCATTTGCAAGACTATTTTAAATTAAAGAGTAATTTAGAAAAAGTATAATATATATAAGCAAAGCACTTTAGCTTAAAAGCTTTATAAGCACTTGTTAAAAGCGCAAGAAATATAATTATTAAAAGCATTATAAGAGCTAAGTGCATATATTACTTAATAACTTATATAATGCAAGTTATTTTAAAGCAATCTTTTAAAAGGAAGTCTTTAAGGCTATTTTTTAAAATTTTGCAAGATTTATTTAACTTCTTAAAAAGCTATAACAAAGCTTAATAGCTCTTAATAATTAAGGACAAGTATAATAAGAAGCTCTTCGGCTTTATTCTTATAAACAAGTCTTTAGTTTTAGTATTTAATACAATTAAAGATTTTAATTATTAGGTAAAAAGGCAATTTAACTTTACAATTTGCAAAATAGAGCACAATAATAACACTTTTGTTATTACAATTAAAGGATATATGAAGTATAAGTATTTAGCTAAAGAGGCAAGTATTAAAATTGAGCTAACCTTTACTTATACTTATAAGCTTAATAGAGGTGCTAAATGTGTAAGATAAGAGGCTATAACTAAGTTAATTAAAATGTGTGTGGGAGTAAGTCTCTTAAAGGACCTTTAGCTAGAAATAACCCTTACTACTATATTTTTACATAATAAGAGCCTCTTATATATATATAATATACGCTTACTTAATAAGGTTTTTAACACTTGGTTTTAAAATTATTTTAAGTAATATAATCTTGCACTTATTATATGCTTAATAACTAATCTTTAACTTAATTAAAATAAGATTTATATATATAAAGCTTAAGCATATTTACAAATTAAGGAATGCGAAGCTAAGAAATAGAAAAGAGCTTTTAAAGTTAATCTTTATAAGCATATCAAATATCTAGTTAGCTATATAATATTTAATATATACAAAATTTAAGTTTTTATGCTTAAAAGAGTAATTATTATATAAAATATAACATTTGACAAAGATACCCTTTACTTAAAGGAGTTTAAACAAGTAATAAGCTAATTACTTGAGATTATTAAGCAAGTGGTTAAACTAATTAAAGAAGAGGAAATTTGGATATTAAATTAATTTTTAAGAATAATAGACTATATAAAGAAGCTCTCTTTAAGCAAACTTTAAGCTCGCTTATTGTAGGGGGTATAAAGGAGCTTTTAAGTGAGGCTTTAAGTAGCTAAAACTCGGGGGTAAAAATCTTTACTCTTATAAAACTTGTAAAACTTGCAAAACTTGTAATAAAGATAAGACTTATATCTCTAAATCTTACTTTAAAGCTTGAAAGTATGCTAAGTTTCATTTAAGAGAGTAAAAGGGTTTCGGCTAAGCTAATACTAGTGCTTAGTTCAATTAATAAAGAGGCTAATAAGCTTTTAAAACTTGTTAAAGAAGTGTATTTAATTAAAAGAAGAGAAAGAAGGACTTTATTATTAGATTAAGCTTAAAATCTAATATAAGGCAATTTAAAGGGCTTATAATAAAGCGCTAGTAACTTATTTGTAAAACTAAAATGCAAATACAAGTATAAAGTATAAAATAAGTTGCAATTAAGCAAAAGAATTTAAGACAAGGACTTAATAATAACAATTATACCCCTAGTAAAGCAAAGCTTAATAATAGCTAAATATATATAACTTTGTATATATTGCTTATTATAATAGCAAGATTAGATAATACTAATTACTTTAAGTCCCTTTTAAGTATATTATAGCTTAATTAGCTAAGCAAACTAAGTAATAAAAACAAGGAAAAGCATAAGATAATATATATAATAATTGTAATATCAATTTTATAAAACTAAAGCTTAAAGGACAAGAATACTTTTAAAAGTAAAACCCTTTGCATTTATTAAAATAATCTCTTAAAAGAATTAAAGTTTTAAAATAATTTAAAAAAGTACTTACTTGGGGCCTTTTTTAAATAAAATGCAATACTTAAGCTTAAAAACCTCGAATTTAAAAATTGTTAAAGGATAATCTTGTGCAATAAAATAATAGCTTATTTAATCCCTTTAAAATGGGTATTTAAATATAAATATAACTTAAATAGCTATTTTATTAAATGCTAATTAAGGATTATTATATAAAGTGATTTATAAAAGGAGAACTTTATTTTATTAACTTATATAGCTATACTTGTAGCGTGCTCTTTTAGAATATTTATAGCTATTATAGCTTACTTTAATTTAAAGATTAAGCAATTTGATATAATTAATGCTTTTACAAATGCAAAAAGATTAATTAAAAGCTCTTTTAATAGTATATTAACTCCTTAACAAATTTAAAATCTTTAATATATATGCTAAAATCGATTAAGCCTTATATAAGCTAAGGGACTTCTTAGCACTTTAGTATAACAAGTTTGCAAGCACTTTAACTAAGATCAGGCTTAAGCTATATAAAGAAAAGCTATATATATATATAAATTTAAAGTATAAAGTATTTATTTTATTTTATATTAATAATATGCAAATAATATTTTATAAGAGCAATAAAGTATTAGCAAGTAAGATTATTGCAAAAATTAATATAGCTTATACTTTTTATTTAATAAAAGAAGTAAAGTGGTTTTTAGGAGTTTGTGTAATTAAAGATTAACTTGCGCAAAAGCTTTAGCTTATATATAATATATATATTAAAAAGATTGCAAAGAAATTTTGCTTAATTAATAAAAAAGTATATAAATATTCTTTTCCTAATCTTAAAGCTTAAGAAATATGCTAAATAAGCTCTTTTTAAGCAAGTTAAAGAGTATTAAAAGAAGGTTAATTTAATGCTTTATACTACAATTATAATTAAGCTAAATATAATATATGCTGCTTTATTGCTTTTTTAGTTTTTAATAAACTTTAAGCTTAAGTATTATATAATAATTAATTAAATAATTAAATATTTGTATAAAATGCAGTTTTTAAAGATTTAATACTTTAAAGAATATTATAACACTAATTTAATAATTGCATCTAATATATCTTATACTAATAATATAAATACTTAACAATCCTTATAAAGGTATATTATATCTTTATTTAAAGGGCTAGTTATATAAAGGGCAGCTTATTAATTAATAATAACTACTTTTATAACAAAAGCTAAGCTACTTGCTATTAAATATATAGCTAAAGAAATACTTGCTCTTTAATAGTTTTTTAAAGATATTAAGCTTAATTTGAAAGAGCTATAAATAATCTTTTGCAACTATTAATAAACAATTAAGCTTATAATTAAAGAAAATAAAAGGATTACTATTAAGCTATACTATATTAATATTTAAAATATATAGCTATGCTAAAAGTATATAAAAAGTGCATTTTAAGTAATATATCCATTAATAAAGGAAATACTAGCAAATAAATTAACTAAAAACTTGCTATATTATAAATTCAAATACTTTTAATTATTATTAAACCTTTAAAATTTATATAAGATAATCGAAAATGTAAAATAGCTTAAAGGAATTATTTTATTTGTTTATTTTTATTTGTTTATACTAAAAAACAAGATAATGCTTTTAAGTATTAAAACTTCTTTGCTATTAAGTTAATTAGCTTGCTTAAAATACCTTTTATATAATTAGATTAACTTGCACTATTAGCTATGCAACCTCTTATAGCTTTATAAGCATTATACTTAAAAGGAGTAGCTATAATAAAAACTGCAAAAGTAGTAAGCTTAAAAGGAGTAGCTATAATAGGAATTGCAAAAGTAGTAGCTACTAGTCTAGCTATACTAATTGCAAGTGTAATTATTATTAGCTTTATACTATTATTACTAGTTTTGCTATTCGGTTTTGCAATTTTAAATATAATATAAATAGATATATAAAGCTTGTTAAGCCTTTAAAGTAAGCAATTAGTTACAAATAAGACTAGAAAACAATTAACTTATAATTTTATTTGCAGTTAATAACTTATTTAAAAACTATAAAGCTACACTTATATAAAAGGGTAAAAGAGTATTATAATAGTACCTTAAAGCGCATTTTTAGTAATAAGAGCTTTAGCCGATTAAGTTAAAATAGCTATTATTGCTTTATTTAAAAAGTATAAAGTTAATTAGTTTTTAAGTTAGCTAAAGACGCGTTTAAATTATTTTAAACATATTACAATTAAGGCAAGGAATATTGCATTAAAGGCCCTTTACAAGTTATAAAGTTTAAGCTTTAAAAGGGGTTTTAGTAAGAGTAAAATTACTTAAAGAAGGTGATTTACTTTTATTATGCGCAAGAGTCTTAGGAGTAGCACAAGCTATATAAGTAGCAAGGGCAGCAAGAATAATAATAGCTACTTATAAGTTATTAGCTTATATTAATAAGGTTAAGCAAGAAATATATTATCTTATAAGCAATATTTTAAGTAAAGGTGTATAAACGGGGTTTTAAAACACTAGTAAAAGGCTTTAAGCTTTGCGTTATTATTTATATTGCAAAAAGAGAACTAGAAATTAAGAGAGGAGCTTGCTTTAAGTAGAAATAGACTTGGACTTAGTAATTAGGAGCTATAAAGCTATAGCATACGCTAGTGCAAGAGCAACTGCAAAGCCTTTAATATATAAATTATTTAATTATTTTATTAGCTAGCAAATTGTATATTTAAGAATATATGCGCGCATAAAATGTAAGCTTTATCTATTTAGTCTTATTACTTAATTAGCTAGGGGGTATATTGCAACTATAAGGGCTTATAGCAGCCTAAGGCACTAAGCTCACGTAATCGGGGGCGCTTTGCACCTTATATTATAGGAGCACTCCTCCCTTCTTTTCTAGTTCTTAATTAGACAACTTTATCGATTATTGATTTATATCATCACCCTGCTTTGTGCGCATCAAAAATTATAGCTAGAAATAGGTTCTTTATTTTATTCTTAACATAAATTTATATAAAAACACTTGGATTTGCTATTATATTATAATTATAATCTAAAGTCCTTAGATTAGGCTAAGCCAAAGAAGGGATAAGCCTGTCAAGAAGTAATCGCATTGTAGTAGTGGTAAAGAGCTTGAATTGGAATTTAGAACTGAAACTGGGTTTTGTGTGGCCTACACACGCGCTAAGCACATGCGCGCATGCCACGTGACTGGCATACCGTAACAAAGCCTATTAAATGCCATGCAAAGCTATTTATTATAGCAAGAAAGGTGGAAATATTATATATAGCTACATTTACTAAGAAGTAAAAAAACAAGCTATATCTAGTAAATAGCCGTATATTTATTGCACTTACTTGTATAATAATTATTAAGAACCCTTAATCTAAAAATGTCTTATAGCTCTTTTAATTCAAGTCTTAATAATTGCGTATGACCAAAAGCTAGCTTAAATAAAGTCTCACGGTCGAGTAAAAGCGATTTTATGAGAGAAAACAGGAGCGTAGTGCAGTTTTAGGGATTTTGGAAGTTTGGAGTGTGGTTTTACTCATTTGCTGTTAACTCTATTTCAGTTATGACCCTGTCTCATCGTCCCGATTCTTAAAGTATTAATTCCATCTTTTAGATTCCCCCGTATTATCTGCCATGCAAGCACTCAATCAAGAATTACACCATCACTGTTACCCCCGCTCTGCTTTTCCCGTGTCTCCAATTTCCTCTGCTTTCTACTCTTGAATTCGCTGTCCTCTCCAACAAGGACCTTTCCAGGATGAAGAATATTCATTGCTACTAGTGCGAAGAACATCGGTATCGCATCAAAGACGTATTGGTATACCTCATGGACACGGAACTCGTGCGTAAGTTTCGTACCAGCGCCGGCGGCGAATTCGATGATGCGGAAGACGATACGGAACTAGAAGGTTAGCAAGGAGGACTGAGGACAGGCGAGGAATGGACCCACAGAGATCAGACCAAGCGAAATATACATGACATATAGTAACTTCCTTGCTTTGAGCACGCTTTCTCGGTTACATTCCCTTGAGAGTCGGCGCTGGAACTGGTACACCAACAAGATGAAACAGAATATAAAGAATTCTTGGAGTGCAACACCAGCAGTGTAGATATGAAGACCATTTTGCAAGGTCTGGAAGTTCTTGCTAATAGTCATCAACCCTCCGGCGATTTGGATAATGAAGGACCTTGAGCTATCGTTAGTATATTCCTGAACAAGAGGGAGCTCGAGCCTACGCGATGTCGAGTACCACGAAACAGAGAGCCATTCTCTCTGCCCGGATGCCAAACAATTTTTGATCCTCCAAAAAATAATATACCATTCTCCCCAACAGCATATAATCGAAGGCGTTGATCCACAACGGAGCGAGCAGGATCAAGAGGAACTGTGGATCGTATGCTCCCTGAGACGTGGGGTTCTGG
>Ga0302221_10002206_pt1 | contig 12239 bp, 10 predicted proteins | sample II_Palsa_E2_1_FD_193517 | JGI IMG/M metagenome (GOLD analysis project Ga0302221, IMG submission 193517) | Peat permafrost microbial communities from Stordalen Mire near Abisko, Sweden - II_Palsa_E2_1 | ecosystem: Environmental > Terrestrial > Soil > Palsa > Peat permafrost | place: Sweden...
TTAAAAAAAAAATTAATTTAAAAAAATTATATTTTATTTAAAATATTATTTATATTATAAATTTAAGTTTTATTTATATATAATTAAATATATATTTTATATTAAATTTAATAAATATTAATTAATTAATTAATTAAAAATTTTAATAATTAATAATAAAAAATATTAATTTTTTTTTAATTAAAGCATTAAATCAATAATAATTAATATAAAAATATAAACTTTTTTTTATAAATAAAATAAATAATAAATAAATAAAAATTTAATAATTTAATAAATTTTTTTTAAATTTTTTTAAGCTTTAAAGTATTTATTTTATATAAATAAATTATTATTATAAAAGATTTTAATTTATTAAATTTTAATTTATAATTAAATAATTAAAATTAAAAAAATATATTAATAATCTTTTTTAAAAAAATATTAATTAATTTATATAATTATAAAAATAATATAATTTTTAATTTTTTGATTTTTAATAATTTAATAAAATATTATATTTTATAAAATATTTTTTTAAATATAATATTTATTAAATAATAATAAAAATAATATATAATTTATTTAATTATATTAATTAAAAAATTATATATTAATAAATATTTTTAATTTAATATTTTTTTTATATTATTAAATTTTAATAAAAGAAATTTATTTTTTTATTTTATATATTATTTAATTAATTCTTTAATTAAATTAAACTTTTTATTTTTTTAAGTTTTTAAATAATTTAAAATTTATTTTATTTAATAATTTATTATATTAATTTATTAATAATTTATTTAACTTAATTATTAAATAATAAAAATTTATTTAAAAGATTAAAAAAGGTTTATTTTTTTATTTAAACTTTTAATAAGTTTTTTTTTTAATTTTTAATTTTTATTATAAGTTTATTAAAAGATTTTAAAGATTTAATTAATTTTTAATAAAGTTTTTTACTTTATTAAATATTAAATAAATAATATAAATAATTTTAAAAAACTTATTATTAAATTTATAAAAGTTTTATATTAATTTATTTTTTATATTAAAAATTTAATTATTAATAAAATAATTATTCTTTTTTATAAAAAAAAATTAATTTTTTAATTTTAATAAACTTTTAATTATAAAAGTAAAAAAAAAAATTTTATTTAAAATTAAATTATAATATTTTTAAAAAAAAATATTTATTTATTTAAAGATTTTTTTTTATTATATTTAATAAAATTAATTATTTTTTATTATTAAATTATTTTATAAATTAATTAATATATTAATAAAATCTTTAATTAAACTTAATATATTTAATAATAAATTCTTTAAAATAAATAAATAATTTTTAATAAATTTTTTATTTATAAATTAATTAAATTAATTTTAAGTTTTTTTTAATTATTTAATTTTTAAATTTAATTAATAATTTAATAATATTTTTTATTAAAATAAAATTAAAATATTCTTTATAATAATATATATTTATAATATTAAATTTAATATTTTTAATTTTAATTTTTTTATTTTTTTATTATTAAGTTTAAAAATAATAAATTAAAAAATATTATTAAGTTTAATTTTTTTAAAACTTAATTTATATAAATATTTATTATAATAAAGTTAAAAAAAATTTAAAATTATTTATTATTTATTTTTATTTAAAATTAATAAACTAAAATCAATATAAAGTTTTAAATTAATTTTTTAATTTAAAAGTAATAAATTAAAATTAATAATTTTATTTTTATTTTAAGTTAATAAATTAAAATTAATAATTTTATTTTTATTTTAAGTTAATAAATTAAAATTAACTTAAAGTTTTTATTATTTTAATTTAATAAAAAAAATTAATAATTTTTTTATTTTAAAGAAATATTATTTATTTTAATTAAAAGTTTAACTTTAAAATTAATTAAATTATAAAAGATAATATTATTTACTTTAATTAAAGATTTAACTTTAAAGTTAATTAAATTATAAAAAATATAAGTTTTATTTTATTTTAAATTAATAAAAAATTAATTATTACTTTATTTTATTTTAAATTAATAAATTAAAATCGATTATTTATATATTTTATATTAAACGTTAAATATAATATTTTATTTTTTATACTTTAAAAATAATTTAAATTCTTTATTAAAAATATATTAATCACTTTTATAAATTAAGTCGAGTGAATTTAATATTATATAATAATAAAATTATTATAAATATTAAAGAAGTATAAAGTTTAATATAATTTAATTATATTAAGAATATTAAGTTAAAGTTTAAAGACAAAAAAGAAATCTTGACTTAAATACTTCTCTTATTAATTTAATTAATTTTATATTAAGACGTTAAATATTTTAAAATATAATAAATCTTATAATAATATTAATTATTATAATTTTAAAGAATTTAAGATTTTTAAACTTTTTAAAAAAATTTAAATTATAATTATAACTTTAAAAAATTATTTTAATATTAAATTATTAAATTAATAATATTAAAATTTATTTAAAAAAAAATATAAGGATTTAATTAGTTCGTGCAAGATAGATAACTATCCAGCTATCTATCCGATATTTGCCGATACTAGCTAATACCCCATATATCCTATCCCTGTATCGATTCCTCAGGTATCATCGCCAAGCCTGACCCAGCTTGAATATTCTCTGGCTTTGCTTTGATCTTAGCATTTACCTTCCAGTACTTCCCACCATACGCCTCCTTGTCAATCTCAAAGCTATAGTAAGCATTTCCCACATCGAGAATTTCCTGCCAATCTAAAGATTTCTCTATTGGGCGCTTCGAACCTCTCTTTCGCAGTACCATTTCCGCCAGAGTCTTCCCTTTCTCTACAATCGCTAACCGGCATTTGAGTTCCTGGGGGCTGAGACTAGGACCTTCCCCGTTTACCCTCTCCTCTTTACAAAACTTGTAGTCAAACCAAACCGCAAAAGTGGGCCATCCATTGTAGTGGATGAGGAACAAAATGTCCTGATGCTCTGATTTAAGATTCATTGGTTGAGGGTACACCGAGCCGTGTAGCAACAACATTTCCCGCCAATCAGGTGGGTAGAATTCCGAGATCTGGAACCTGTCCTCGTCGTACTTAAAAGGATCCTTATGAAAATCCCGAGTGATCAATCCCGAAAAGAAGAACGACTCGGACGAGTGACCTTTGGATCTGTGGATGTATAGATGTGTTGCTGGTTCCAAGAACAAGTCTGAAGGGACTAAGAATGGAGCATTCGCACAATCTCTCGTGAAAATCATCTCGTTCTGCCTTGATTGGAGAAGAACTACTGCGAGACTTTTCCCTTCCGCTCCTCTCCCGTCCCCTGAAACATTTAGACGAGCAAGAGCCGTCCCTCCTTCGATTGGAAGGAAGCAGATATGGGTTCCGATATAAAGACCTTTGTTTGTGAGAGTGTAATGAGAAGGTTGGAGCCCCTCTGGCGTGGAAGAAATGACGCGCTCACAAAACACAAATTCCAAAGGCGAAGATGCAAATAGAGACGCATGTTGTTGGTACCTCAATCGACAAAAATCCCAAGCCAAGATAGTCTCATCATCAGAACTTCTCAAAATCTCTTCTTGGAGGCGTACAAAGGCCGTAGAGCCCTCACCGTAGAGTAGAGGCATATTGATGTTGAATAGACCGAGTAGAGAATACGCCCTGTCTTCTACTCTCGTTGTGATTCTGCGAGCAGCCCAACTCATCTTTTGAGCGACACTGAAGCTTTTAGTTTTCTCCACATTAAGAAGTACCTGGACGTTGATATTGGTCACTCGGCTCAGAAGTATCGTGAATGCTAGATCCTTTTCGCTCTCACTCTTTCGGCCGATGGGATTCCATGCTTCGTCATAAAATTCCACAATCTTGGGGGCTATCAGCTCTTGGAGCGTCCATCCTCGTGTGAACCATCGACTTTCAGCAAATGGCGGATCTTCTGGAAGAACAGAGGCATGGTACTCTTCGGCACTGACACCCGCAGGAATATCTGAAAGGTATGCGTAACACACCCGACTCCACCTGTACCAAGCCCACATTGAATTGATAGCCTCGGAAAGTTCTGCGCTGCTGCTCTTGTCGATGCAACATGTGTCTACCCAAACATATTTCCAGCCGTCTCTTAAAGCCTGCTCGCAGCAGCCGTCAATCTTTCGAGAGGGAATATATCCATTCTTCTCCATGTCCTTAAACGTCAATTCATTTGAGCCCCATGTATGTGAGAGAATTGCGTAAGGTGGTCTTTGCGTGCTATCGAAGAACTCCTCGAATTGTTTCGTATGTGCGTTGAGAAGTCTCATCTTGACGTAGGCCTGCAGAAGTTTCTGTCGCGATTTCCTTTGAGAAGAAAGTGGAGATATTGTTTGAAGACATAAAAGCTTGCCCTTAACCCCCAGAATGCTTTCGAAATTTTAGCATAAGCTAGAATAAGAAGGTTCTTCAGGTGGACGAGGGACGCGTTTTGATTGCGGTGAAACAGGGGGGTCGCCACAAACGCCATCGTTGACTCGAGGCGCCCAATCCCGTGGCTAAAATGAAGCCAATTACGGTGAGCACAATGCAACGCATTCAATGCACTGCAGCGGTTGAGAACAGAACAGCCATTCCTCTGGGGTTTGAAATCGGCAGTGGCGTTCTCCGTAATGGTCGTCATATATGCGTGGATATTCTCCGTCTTTCCGTCTCACGAGATCCCACACATCTCACTGCATTTGTATAGAGGGCCACCAGGCACACATGGTCTATAATAAGACAGCTTTTGGAGAGAGTCACTTATACCTGGAGCCGTGGATACTTTTGAAACAGCTCACGAGCCAATTGAGCACCTTCAATGAACGGAGTAAAAGTCCAGTTGTGAAGTTTCCTCTTTGCAGCTGGAACGACGTACCCGAACTTTTTGGAGCTGGCACGCGAAGACCTTATTCGACCCAGGGTTTCCGTTCTTTTTCTCCGTAGCTATCGGAGGCTCTTCTGCAGAGTCAGAGTTCTGGACGGCGCGAGCAACTTTGTCAAAAACAACGATCAATTTGAGGCCTATGCACTTAATGGGAAATTCAAGAAGCAAGTAATTCTTGTTTCGCTGCAGGCAAGCTAAATTGGTCTTGTACTTCTGCTGGTGGCGAACTCGATGCTATGCATCGTGCCTGGAATATGGATCGGGACTGTCACTAAAAGCGTGGACTTAGGCATTGCAGTTTCGTCCGGCATCGCTGGCGTATTGTCATTCTTGAGCGCTGTCTTAATCATGGTGTGGGGGAGAAATATAAGAAGCTTTCACGATGGGACATGAAATAAGAATAAGGAAGAGCTCAAGGATGGTAACGCCGATCAATGCATATGGGTGAAAAGGGGGCTTCCACGTGAGAAATTCCACAGATTAGGGCAATGGAAAGATTGAACTCTTTCCAAAAGACCTTGTGCTCACACTGTTTCTGCTTGCTTCATCAAACTATTTACCAGTCACGACTAAGAGACGTGGAAACTCCATTTCAATGTAACGGATTGTAGATCTTATTTCACAGCTCTTTTAACACAAAAGTTCAGCGCCCACGTGCTAAACTCTCTTTCTTACTTCAGCTAGTTTTTGAGCAACAAAAAGCTTCGCGATTCCTCTAGCAACTGTTATAAACTATTCTCTCGTCAGCATGTATTCTACACATACCCTCCACTTCAAAATATCCTTTCATGGAACATTCCCCTGGAGATTGAATCACAAGGTGGATAAAACGCATACCAAGTAATCAAGCCACTTGAAACCCCCAGGCAGAGCAACGAATGTATCACCATCATAAAACACCCTCATAACACGCGGGATGCTCGGTGGGCCGTTCTGAAACAGGTCTTGGAAGAAATGCGCTTTGAAGGTTCCTGAGGGCTGCGTGCGTTCTGTGAAGCGGACTCGTTCGCCTTTTACTGTTTGTTTTACTTTATCAACAACCCTCCTGCGTGTGATGGTAGAGGGAAGAGGACGCACTGGCGGTAAATCCATGCACGTGGAGTCTTGGGATTAGAATGGGGGGATCCCCGGCCGAGGTTACGAGTTCTTTGCCGTCGAGGTAGAAGATCATGCGGCCTTCGAGGACTTCCATTATTTCGTCGTGTTCCTGCCCTTCTTGTTAATCATACGAGCAGCGAAGGAAGGAGGAGAAGGAGAGATAATGGATTATCCGAGCAAATACCCTGTGCCAGTGAAGAGAGATGGAGAGCAGATCTGATCTCTCTTTGCCATCGTATGTTGTGTCGACCCAGTTGTACTTTGGTGAGTCTTTCGGCTGGGACTGTGGTTGTTGTGATCAGTGATGTTTCGATATTGAATATATAATTTGGAGCTCGAAAAGATATGAGCCTGGGATGACGTAGGAGAACGGACATGATCGATGAATGTTCGCATGTTTATTCCCTGATTTGAGAGTTATTTTATGATTTCTGGCAGTAGAACAGAGGAAGCTTACCTTTCCTAGTACCAGTGGCGGGAGCTCCTCGATATCGGATGACATCGTGATTCAAAGTTGAAGTGCTTATCGATTTGGCAGAAAATTTGTTGTTTCATTGATTAGTAGTAGCGCCTTTGCGTTGTTTGCGATATTCTACACGGGCAAAAAATGAGGGACGTCGTTCATAAAGTATGTAAACACCCCGCATCTCAGCTGCCCCACTTGGTTCAGGAGATCGCCTCATTTGCTAAATTAAAATTAATTACTAATTAGAATGCTTTAGTTGAAAAGCTTATTGGCAAGGCCACCAATTGCGTATTCTCAAGAGCCGATTTCAGTACTGTGGCGCAGCTGAGAGACTTCTGTTCGGAAATGCCGTGGGCCTAATTCGGGAAGGAAGAAATTCTTAGACTGAGCTTTTAGGAACCGAGAAAGAACAATCTGCCATTGGGAAGGAAAGAAAACAAAGAAAGTGGGGACTTGAGAGCCTCGGAAATATTGGCTGTACATGCACTGTTGTAAGAATAATATTTAAGCGTAGACATTTGCAAAGTGAAGATAGAGATGGTTGAGTGGAGAGAGAATAAACGATGCACAAATACACGATGTGGGTCTTGGAAGCTTTCCTCGTATGGTTTTGCTTTCTCTCATTCATCGATCCAAGCAATATCTGGCAAGAAGCTTGACAGCTCTAATGCCCGTTCCCGAAATTCTCAGCCAAACCCAGCATATCCCAAGCCACTCGTCGTAGTTGATGTCTACCAGTCCTGCGCTCAGTTTCCGGCAGCAGGTCTTGGCATGGAACCCGTTGCTGAAAATACATTGACTGTATCCGCAAGGACATCTAGCACAATAGATTCCAAGTCTATGTCATAGAGGGGGTCCCGCCACGACTCAAGTTCCTCGTCAAGAGGGCGCTTGGCCAGCCTCAGACAGCCAAGCGTCAAGAACGGTATCAAGACCTGATATGGCTGTTGAAATCCGTCAATGAAGATCTGCTGTACCAGAAGTCCTGCCTTCAGCGTAAGCAGTCGGTTAACGTTGATATCCTTATTGAAAATGCTGAGCTTTCTCAACTCCCCAACCAACAGTCTGGCAACTTTGCTGGTGAGCTGGGTCGGGGAATGGGCGAACTGGTGCAGGCCTTTATGTTCGACGCTCGGCTTGTATTTCTGTCCGTGAATGTTAGCATAGCAACTTCCCGGAGATGAGCCTGACGACAAACCAGATCAGGATTGTGGCTTTCCAGAAACTCGGGGTGTGCTTCGAAGAAAAGGCTGTCCTTTGTGGCATCGATGATAGCATCCCAGGACAGTGTACGGAGCTGGTGTTGACTCGAAAGTGTGCGGGCTGCATCCTTGAAGAACGGGATGTACTCAGCTGCGAGCTTTTCTGCCGCTGTAATGCTGGTCTTGTTTTCGGGCTGGAAGCTGATGTTTAGCATCCTGACGAATTGTTTAAAGCCTTGGAGCAAATCCTCCTCGGTCACTTTCGGCTGGGCCTTGGGTGCTTGAACCTTGATAGTGGACGGGTGAGCGGATCTGGGTGCAAGTACCTCGAATCGGGAGTTCATACCTTGGAATCCATAGGAGGCCCGAAGATGAGGCGTGCCCACGGTGGTTGTGATTCTGGTCGAGGTGCGCTGTTGTAGGATGAAGCTGGACGAGGAGAAATCGATGGCGAACTAGACGCAATAATTTGGACTTAACACAAAGTGAATGTCAACTGCACTGTGTTCACCTTCAACTTAGAAACTTGAGCCGAGGAACGTGGAAGTTCTTTCTGCGAAAACATCTTCTCAATATCTGGTATGGAGGAAGGGAGCCATGGTAGTTGTGGTTTCTCCAACTTCGGGATGAAATATGGAACAAACCGTAATGTAATAGTCCCATATTCAAGAGGAAATGAGCTGGGCTATGAGAACAGACTGTGGACACTCGGCCATGCCGCACCGAGGATTGGACTTTGCAGAATGGAACTATCCAGATGTCTCTGCTGCTTCTCAACACTTCCCAATTCTACCACCGTGGAAATATTGACTGCACGCTTCCAACCAACATTCGTCTACCCTCACATATGTAAATCCAGGACCAGAAATCGATTCAGAGCGTTAGCATTCGACTAAGCCATCTATGTGACATTCAGAACGCAGCCAGTAGTCGCCCAAAGCCTCCATAAACGCACGCAAATCGAAACCCCATCCCATGCGATTTCCATACCATGCAAGCCAACACCCTTCCCGGTCCACCACAGAACACAGTCCATTTACCGATTGCTCTTGGCGACACGTTCCAGCTCATCCTTCTTCTTGATGGCGTAGGAGTTACTGCTTCCCTTCGCGGCGTTGATCAACTCTTCGGCAAGGCACTCAGCAACCGACTTAACGTTCCGGAACGCGGCTTCACGGGCACCAATTGTGAGGAGGGCGATGGCCTGGTTGACACGGCGGAGGGGTGAGACGTCGACGGCTTGACGACGGACAGTACCGGCGGAACCAATTCGGGTCGAGTCTTCGCGGGGGCCACAATTGACGATGGCGTCGACTGCGACTTGGATGGGGTTTTGGTCGGTCATGATGTGGATCTATTTATGTTAGTATCATGTATTTTTGTTATTGTATAAGTGACGTACGATCTCGAAGGAGTGGGCAACGATGCGGACGGCCATGAGCTTCTTTCCGTTGTTACGGCCGTTCATCATCAGCGAGTTGGTGAGACGCTCAATGATGGGGCATTGTGCCTTTCGGAATCGCTTTTGTGCGTATCGGCCGGCGGAGTGGGAGATGTAGACTGGGGCCCGGATCTGGATGTAATCGCTGCAGAGAGGATTGTTAGCCATGACTTCGCAAATCTGCCAATTTTCCCAGTTCTTTCCATATGCATCCTTCCCAAAGCTTCTCAGTTCCTCCCCCAGAAAGGATTCCTTACGTCAATGAGATGTCGCGGATTTCAACGTCCTCATAGCTCCATTTGTTGAACAGCTTGATGCTGCCAATCTCCTCGGTGACCTCCTTAGGAAGAACCTGGTAGCCGGAGACGGCTTCGACTTCGATTTCCTCGTTGTCAGACATGATGGCGATGCTGACCTTGGTGTTGTGGTTCGAGATGAAGTCGGAGGGGAATCTGGAATTCGCTTGGTGAGGTTCAAAAAATTGATCGCGAACGGTTTGTGAGCTGCTAGAGCGAGAGAAGCTTAGCGCCAGCGGGCAGGGCAGAAAATGCAAAAAGCCCTTGATTTTCTGTGCGTTCACGTGATGACGCCAAATCAGTAAGCGAATTTTCAATCGCCTTTTGGATTTGACGACTTCGACTTCAAGGTTTCAACGTCAACGACAATCACATAAATCAGTCATCATGGGTACGTCTTGCTCGCACATAGCGATTGAATTCCATCTTCTCCCTTTCAGCAGTGGTATCTGCCACTTCGCGGGTGTTGATGGGCGAGGGCCGGCTTCACCCCGCTCTCAACAACAACACTCATCCCATCGCAACCACATCTCTTTACTATCAAGCTGACTCTTGGAACAGCACCTGCTGCAACCGGCGCCAAGAAGCAAAAGAAGAAGGTCCGTGATCCCGCTCTATCTCGTTGTCAGAGCCCAAAATTGAAGATATGACTTCGAGACATTTTGGAACCGTCCTCCATGAACTTATGCTAATACCTTTCACAGTGGTCCAAGGGAAAGGGTATGTAATCACTTTGGCAGCAGGGAACAACATCGTTTAACACCCCATTCAGTCAAGGACAAGGCCCAACACGCCGTCATTCTCGACAAAGCCACCTCCGATAAACTCTACAAAGATGTCCAATCCTACCGCCTCATCACAGTTGCCACCCTCGTCGATAGACTAAAGATCAATGGTTCCCTCGCGCGGAGATGTCTTGCCGATTTGGAGGAGAAGGGACAAATCAAGAAGGTTGTTGGACACAGCAAGTTGACGATCTACAGTACGTTTCCTTGTCTACCCGGACCTCTCCCTAACCTCAACCCCATACCTCGTCATCCCGGAATAGAAGACAGCACTTTGGAAAGGGCATAGATACTAACATTGCAACAGCTCGTGCGGTTGCAGCAGCAGAGTAAACTGACCAATACCTCACCTCTTTTACGATGTCACAGCCTCTTCGAAATCGACCAACTGGGAGATGATATGGGGAAAGACATGGATTGGGCATTTGCAATGGATGGCGTGGGATTTGTTTTCGGTGTACCATGCACATATCCAGATGGATTGCTTCTACAACTGCCAGTGAATAGACTGGAATGAAGGACATTCGTCTCCGAGCTATGCCCCAATTTTGTGAAGGAGTGATTTTGACCTGCCTTGGTATTTACGAAGATTATGAGTTAGCCAATCCAACTTGGCATCAACTTGAAAGGCATTATCCCAAATTCTGGGATTAACGTCACAGAAGAAGTCTGCCCTGAAGGAGGTCGTGTACATGCAACCCGATTCCGTAACTCAGTGACATGCACCCGTTTCAACCTCCAGGCCCCAATGAACACCCTCTCCATATCCCTCTCCCTCTCCCTGTTATAATCACCGAATTCAGCTGGTCAATGTCAATTGACCCCTCAATTACCAACCACACTTCATCATTCGAACGGTTCCCAATCCGGACAACTCAATTCGTCACCTCCGGATTCCCTCCACAAGGCTAACGACGAGCCTCGGCCATTTCACGCTGCGAGGCTAAATAATACCACCACCTGTCCTCCTCCCCCACAACTCACCTCCCCAATTATTCTGCCTATTCTCCATACCCATTAGATCCGTAACCATGACCGACGTCCGCCAACGCAAACCCGTGCCGTCCACTCCAGCAAAGGCAGAACCAAAGAAAAGCGCCGCCGCTCTAGCCAAAGACGAAGACAGCAGCTCCTTCTCGCTCCTCGACATCTTTCGCGTGCTTACCTTCGTCCTGATCGTTTCCAGCGCACTAAGCTATTTCGTGACGAGGAAGAGTCTTGTCTGGGGTTTGGAGAGACCGAATTGGACGAGAGTTGATGTGATCAAGAGCTGGATTGTACGTCTCCCTTGTTCAATCCTGCTAGCTCCACGTACTGTACTAACCCTGCTTCCTCAGAATGGACCAGTAGGCTACACGGACGAAGATCTCAAGGCATACGATGGAACAGATCCAGAGAAGCCGCTATTGTTAGCGATCAATGGGACGATATATGATGTTTCAAATGGAAGGAAACATTATGGTCCAGGTGGGAGTTATCATTTCTTCGCTGGCGCAGACGCCTCACGCGGCTTTGTGACTGGCTGCTTTGATACAGACAGGACGCCGGATATGAGGGGCGTGGAGGAGATGTACTTGCCTTTGGACGACCCTGAGATTGACGGTTTGTTCGTACCCCCCTCCCTTCCATTTCCCCAAGACCCAAAATTGTGTAGTAGACGGCTAATGCGGGGTTGTGGTGTAGGTACTCGAGCAAAGAGATGAAAATCATGAGGGAGCAAGAGAAGAGGAAGGCGAAACAAAAGGTTCATGAGGCGCTGAAGCACTGGGTGGACTTTTTCGGGAATAGTAAGAAGTATACAAGGGTTGGGGAGGTGAGGAGGGAGAAGGGGTGGGAGACGAAGGGGCCGGCTCCGACGCTTTGTGCGAGGGCGCAGGAGGGTCGGAGTAAGAGGGCTAGGCCGGAGGGGAAATAGGTTTTTGAGATGCAGGGTTGAGGGAGGGATGTTGGAAGCTTGCTTGAGATATGGGGGAGTAGAGGAAGGAAGGATGGAATTAAAAGGGGAGCAAATAGGATAATGTATATTGTATCAACATGGGATGAAAGGGAAGGGTCGAGAAATGGATTTCGTCCA
>Ga0302221_10002216_pt1 | contig 12215 bp, 6 predicted proteins | sample II_Palsa_E2_1_FD_193517 | JGI IMG/M metagenome (GOLD analysis project Ga0302221, IMG submission 193517) | Peat permafrost microbial communities from Stordalen Mire near Abisko, Sweden - II_Palsa_E2_1 | ecosystem: Environmental > Terrestrial > Soil > Palsa > Peat permafrost | place: Sweden...
TTAAAGGTATATACTACGCTACGCTTTTTTAAGGTTACCTTAGCCCTATTCTTAAGCAATAGTGTAGCAATTGCCTTGCAATCTTTAGCTATAGCTACTTAGAATACATTGCTAAAGTGTCCGCCTTAAGCATTTATATTAGCCCCTTAATCGAGTAATAGCGCAATAATTGCCTCGTATCCTCTAGCTATAGCTACTTAAAGCGCATTATTATAAAGTCCGCCCCAAGCATTCAAATCGGCCCTTTTCTCGAGTAATAGTTTAAGTGGCTAAAGTAATCTTTAATAAGATATGTAATATATTAGAGAGGCAATATTTGTGGCATCCTTTAATACATTAAAGCTATTTTATAGCTTATTTGGGTCAAAGAGCCAAATCTAATTCTTAAAAGCGTTATTTATAAAAAGATGAAAACTAAAGCTATATAGCTAATTCACACTATTAGCCGCTCGAAAATGATAACACTAATGTTTTACTATATATTAAGCAAGTAGGAATGTACGAATATTTTTTGAGGTGAGAATGCCCTTTTAAAAATAGAGAAAGTAAATAAGATAATAATATGCAATATCTTCCTCTCCTTTTAATTATATAGTATACTCAATTAACGATCCACGTTATATGCGACTAGAGATCAAGTATTTTTTAATAAAGAAATAAGCTAGCCTTAGCTCTATTATCTTATTAATAAAAGCTCTAAAATCGATTTTAGCAATTACTTTTGCTATTATTACTAAGTTAAAGCATATTTTCAACAAGTTTCGAAGGTTTGAAAGTCTATTTTTAAGCTTAAAGCAAGACTTATAAGTATTAATAGCAACAACTTTAGCTACTTCTTTAATATAAAATAGCTAAGTAAAATATATAAGCCACTAAAGGATTTTAATAGCATCCTAATAGTCTTTCTTATTAATGTTATCCATTATATAAATATAAGTGTTATTTAAGGTTTTAGTATAGACTTTAATACTTTCTATATAGTGTTTGCTAAGACGCATTTCCATAGCACTTTTAGCTAGTATATAACTTATAAAAACCTTGAAAATAGTTAATTGTTTAAAGAATATTAAATATAAAAAGTGTGTAATATATATTCTTTATACCTATATATTAAAGTTTCTTCAATTTCTCTTCGCACATTAGTAAGCAATAGTTTTAGTATTAAATCATTCTAGAGTTATTCGGAAAGGAGGGTATAAATATCATTATTAAATATTATTATTAACAAAGGCGCTTTAAAGGTATATTTCGCATGTGATTAAATATTTAAAAGTTTATTTGATATTTAGCAGCTTTTGACTTGTAATAAGAATATGCAATTTTTTTACTGCTTTAAGATAAAAGTTCTTTAGCAAAATTAAAAGTTCTCCTCGCTCTTTGCATTTGTTTAAAGCATTAATAATAATAAATATCTCCTTAACTCCGTTTAACATTTGCTATAAAGTTAACTTAAAAGTGTCTTGTGGTTACTATTTCCCGAATTAGTAGCGAGAGTATAGTAATTATAGATAAGCAAGAGCTTTTAGGGACTATTAAGTTAATTGATCAATTAGCAAGCATATAAGATTATTAAGCGTCTACTTCTCGAGATTATTAAAGTTGAAGTAAAAGTAGGCAATTAACACAATAAGCGTAGCTTTATATTAAGACTTGACTTTTTTAATAATAGTAAAACTGCAAATATAATTAATAAGTTTCTTATTTAGTATTTGTGTAAAATTATTACTAAAGGACAATTTTCCTACTATTAGCTAAAAAAAAAATTAAATTAGTTATTAGTAACATAGCAAATAAGATTACTTACAAATGCTAAAAAGCTAAAGAAAGGATTTAAAAGTCATTTTCCATTTCTCGAACTCCTTATTCTTAAGCAACTATTCCCTGTATTTGCTAAATATGCTTTGTAAGTAGTATTATAATTAGAAGACAAATCTGGCAATAATAGCTAATAATAAACCTTCTATTGCTTTAAAGCTAGTATTCTTTGCTTAGCTTATATATCCATTAGACTATTGCTTAGCCTAGTTACATCTTTGATAGCAAGAGTTAAAGTATTAATAACTATTAACTTAAATGATATAATTATTATAGTATAAAACCCACAAAGACTTTAACTTGGCATTAGCTAAATCTTTGCTGTCTTTAATATTTAAAAGCTTTAATAAAGTAAATTTAAGCCCCACATCTCACTAGCATGTTATAATAGCTTACTTGTTAATTAAAGTGTCGACTTAGAGCTTGACATTTTGCTAAAGCTTAAAATCTCTATCTCTAATAGCAAATAAGATATATTTAATTGTAAGCTAGCTAGAATCGCTCAAATAAGTATTAAACATTACAATTATATCAGGTGTTAAGATGTCCTTTATATAGCTATTTATATTAGTGAGGCTTAAGTTAAAATAGAGCCGTTTTTTAGTATCTAATAGCTTCTTAGCAACGGCTACCTTAACAACTTCAAGCATTAGCGCCATTTTAGATGTTAACAATAATTGCGCTCGGATGTCTTCCGTATCCTTAGCGCCTTGCTTAATAGCCTATCAACTCAATTAATTAGTAAAAGTATACTAAAGTGCAAGATAGTAGTTTAATAGAAAAGGGACTATTTAAAAAGATGGATATTACTTACTAAAACAAAAGGACTTTTCTTAACTTTGTTTATAAGATGCAAGTCGTGGTAATTAGCAACTTAAATTTGCTATAAAAGATTAGAATTAGAAATTTATAAGAAAGGGGACCAAAGAAATATGCAAACAAACTTAGCAATAGCAAATTTGCGAAGTAAAGAGCTAAAAGAGGCATTTTAGACGTGTGCATTAAAAAGGGGAGAAGAGTATAATAAGTAGTAATATTCGTGGGCAAAAATGTAATATTTATGCTATAGTAGCCCTAAGCCTAGACCAAGTGTAGCCATAGCACAGCCAAGCCAAAGTAGCGCAAAGCTTCTTTAAATAGCGCATAATTTGGGTATTTTATCTGTGGCAAAGGCATCAAGTGCGACAATAAACTTTTGATATTCAAGAAGGATAAAAATAAATTTAGTCGATTATAAAACTATTGCCTTTAATCTTGTAGAAAGATATTATATGTTTTTAAGTTTTTGTTTATTGCAAGAGGGTAATTGCATAGGAAAAGTGTAGCTTATTAGATAAGGAAGTGCCCGCGTAAAGCTATAAAGTTATTAGGACTTAGTATATTAAACTTTTTGCCCTAATTTCTAAATTGCAACTAAAAGCTTTAAAAATAGTCTAATCTATAAATAGACTAGCCTTATAAGACAATCCTATAAGCTAAGCACGCTTAAGCCTTGTTTTATCTCCCTTTAATAATACACAACACAAATAATACCAAAATATATTAGCTTTTATAATACTAGAATAGACAAGACTAATTTATAATTCCCTTACAACCTTCCTCGCCTCTCTTTATATTTAAAGGACTATTAACTTTGCTAGTTAATAAGCAATAGCGCTACTACTCTTTTGTTATCTTATATGTCAAATTTGTGCGCTATTACAAAGTAGCAACTCGACAATAGCCTTATAATCTTGTCTTTAGAAATGAAACTTTATTGCTTAAATAATATAAAGCAGGGTCTAACCATATTTATTAATAATATTTACTTGTACACCCTTATTTAATAATAAGTGCACAACCTCCACATAGCCACCTCTAATAGCATAGTGCAAAGATCTTTAGCCCTCATTATCTGTAGCGTTTATGTTAGCGTCGTAGTTAATTAATAATTCTACTACATCCTTGCGACTATTCTCGGCAATAATTAATAACAGTGTTATACCCCTCATATCCGTGCATTTTATAAATATATTATACTTATATAATAGTTTTATAATATCTCTTTTGCTATATATTACAGCAACTATTAGTAATGTCTCGCTACTATTATTCTAGGCTTTGACAAACGCATTATACTAAAGTAATAGTTACAAGAGTTTTTTATAGCTAAATGCTATTATTATATTTAACAATATATAGCTATCCCAATCTCTTGCAAATACCCGCGCTCTATTCTTTAGCAAGAGCTACATATTAGCTATCTATTCGTGACCTTATATTACTATAGCATAAAAAGGTGTACAACTTATATTATTTATAGCTTTTATCTTTGCACTATAATCAAATAATAGTTGCATAACATCTTTGCAATAGAATATAGTAGCTAATAACAGTATTTTACTCCTCTTATCTCTAGCATTTAAGTTTACACCACTCTCGAGTAAAAGTTACATAACATTTATATAGCTATTACTAGTAATAGCTAATAATAATATCTTATCCACATTATCCCTCACATCTACTTGCGCTCTATTATCAAGTAAAAGCTATATAATAAGTATTTGTCCTTCTCTTATTACCAAATATAATAATATATAACCCTTAGAAAATAGATAATTATTAATATTAATACTAGCTTTAATAAAATTCTTTATTATATCTTCCCTCCCCGATTAAATTACATGCTTTAAAATTTTCATGAGAGACAATTTATCAACTTTAGGATATGTGTGAGTAATAAGCAAGTAGCTTATATTTACCTCTAGCTTCTCTAATTCGATTCCATTTATTTAAGCGCCCGCATTAAGTAGCTCTTAAACAAGAGCCTTATCCTCTTTGCAACAAGCGTACATTAGTAATATAATCTTGTTATATTTATCCGAATTTACTATAGCGCCCGCCTTTATTAACTGCTAGACAATAGCTAAATGCCCTCTTAAAGTAGCAAATGCTAATGCTATCTTACCCCTTCTACTAATATAATTAACATTAGTCCTATTATTAATTAGCCTTTATACAATAAATTTACATCCAAATAAGCACGCAATTATTAAAGTGCTAATTTCTTTTAGTATTTAAAAGAAATAGCTTCTAATATTTGAACCAATTAGATAAGTCTAATACACTTGAAGCCATGTTATACACTACTTTAATCTAATATCGCAAACTTCAAGTGCCGCTTTTACTAGTGCAAGAATAAAGTTAAGCTTAGCTTCTCGAAAATGAAAATGCTAATATCTTGTAATATATTATAAAATGTAATAGTTCGCGCTATATTAATCGGCCTATCTCTAACACTAATCAAAGATCTCTATTAGTTATACTATTATAACCTCATCTTTAATAATTAATAAATCACGTTTAAACTTAAAAAATAGTAAGTATTAAAGACAAATCGCTATAATAATGAAATGCAACTCTCTAAATTCGAACAAATAATGCTATGCTTTTTAACCAAGTGTTAAATTCCCGCTAGCTCTAATCAAGTATTCCTTCGCTATCTAGTAAATTAGATATATCTTATTATCGATAACCCTAACAAAAAGACTACAGAGATTTTGTACTATTATCTTAAATTGCTTTTCTCTTTAAAGCATAAAGTTATTTTATAAACACATATCCTCCTAGATAAATAGTATTACTTCCACTTCTATTAAAGTCAATGGTCAATACGCCCCGAGAATGATATAGAGTAACCTTCTTGTTATATTTAGCTTCTTGTTCTTATCTAGAATTGCTATATACGTATTCTTAAAAGTATTATATACAAGGCTAAAACTTGATATTATAAAAGCGTTAATCGGCGTCTTTGTTTTAATTAAAGCTAAAGTCAAGTGGAGCTACAAGTAAGTTTAATTGTTCATATCTAGAATTAACTTAAAAAGCTAATACTTAATATTATAAAGAATAAAGATATCTTCAAGTAATCTTTTTATTTAAGCTATAGCAACTAGGTTAATTTCTTGTCAAATAGCCTTAGATTCTTCGTCGCCTTTTAACTTGATGCTTAAAATATCCTTTATTAGTTGCGCAAATTCTAATTCTATCTCTTAATATAATTGACTTATAACAAAGACTTTCAAGTGTGTTGTAATTAAAGGGGAGCTCACTCTCTTATATTCGAGATTTACAAGCTTCTTTATAAGTATTATCCGCTTTATAACTTCATACTCGTCTAAAGCATCTAATAAGAATATAATTTTGCTAAAGTTAAGATCTATAGCAATCTTCTTAATAATTCTCCACATAGCCTCAAACTTATTAGAGATCTTCTTATATTTGTCAAACTCTAGTAATATATATTTAATAAGTCTTGCTTTGTAGTTGGAAGAAAATAGCTAATATATCAAGGCAGCTAACACGCTTGTAGCGCTATGCTAATTATCAAAAGTGTCTTTAAAAAAGAAGTAATAGCTAATAATATTTTCCAGATTTGTATTAAGTAAGTGCTTATTTACTAAAGCTTTTAACAAAACAAACTTTCCGCATCTAAGATTTGCTATAACCTAAAGCAAGTTTAACGTTAATTTATCTCTTTAATTAAGAAACTTAAAGTTCTCTAAAAACTATAAACAAGTTAAGATTCTCGAGGCGGGTTTATATTCTTCTATATCTTATAAAATGTATTATCAAAAGCCTCAAAGCATTACTCTTCTTTATCTATTTATCGCAATTTGTCATCTCTTTGTATATATGTGTTAATAGCTAAAATAAGGCAAATTTAGTTATTATTATTAGACATGCTTTAAGAGAAAGTTAGCTATAACTTCGAACTAAGATTAAGCAAAATTATAGCTAAAGTATTTGTTACTAAGCATTTAACAATAATGCTTATATACTAATGCCCCCGGCTAAAACGTAAGATATCATCAATAATCTATACATTTATAAAAGCATTTACCAAATTCTATTAAAGATATTATAATTACTACTTGCTTTAATATAATTAAAAGGAGCTCCTTTGCATATGCTATAACAACTACTACAGCATACAATTACCAGATTTTGTTTTTATAAGAATCCTCATAATTATATATGCCTCGGATGACTAAATAAGGAAACAAGTCTATCAAACTTGACAAGCTATTAGCATAATTGGCAAATATAGGGGATTGTCAAGAAATACCAGCTACCTCTATTTCGAAATAGATTATTCTCTCCTTCCTTGCCCATATGTCCTATAAAGAAGGGTCCTTCATTATTTAGTTTGCTAAGCCAATCATTCTATAATAGATTATAAAAGAGGTATCCTTTCAATTGTTTTTAAGCACTAGATTTATACCGCCATCTCTATAACATTGCTCACATGATTTCTATCTTTTAGCATAAATGATATTTGCTACAAATAAATAATCACTCGCAAATCCTTGGTATATAAACTTTTAAGCTAACCTTTAATTCTTTTCGAGCATCTTAAAAAAATAATAAAAAAGGTTATTATTTCCCTTTTACACATGCTATCCTTAAAGTATAAAAATGGCTTAAAGTAGCAAATTCGGTAGTTTTCGCAAAGATCTAGTCCAAATAAACTAACTGCTATAAATTAATTTTCCAAAATCATATTATATTATAGTATTAAAATCTTTTAAATGCAAATTAACAACCACATCGCCTAATCTAATATCTTTTCTATCACTTAAACTCTTATCTTTATCATTATCTATTTTACTATTAAAGCTAAAGCCTAGGACCTTGCCTATAATACTAACCATCAAGCCAAATCCAATCATAAAAAAGCTACATATTATATCCTTTGCCACTATAGTAGCGGATATAATACTTGTCGTCTCCGCTAGCAAGCAAGCAATCACAACATTATAAGACCCTATTCTTCCAAGTAAATAAACATTTGTGTCCCCTAAATCCGCAACCAAGAGCAAAAGATGCTTTTTATCTAATATAGCCCTTAACACTACTAACTTAAACTTTATTAATACACATATCCACTTAATTATATAATTATTATATGTGAAGGGTCGACGGTTTTCGGCCATTTCAAGATTTTTACGTTGACAAGAATAGCAATAGCGGGACTTTATATTATAGCAATATTAAGTCCTAATATCAAGTCTTGTACAAAAACGGAAGCTATTAAAAATTACAAAATACTTGACACAACAAGACAAGTTAGCTTAATAAAGCCACAAATCCAAATTAGCATAAGATTATTAAATAAGTCACAATAAGATGCAAACTTATTAAAAAGCCCAGGCGCATGTTCAACTCTATACAACAATTTGTTTAAAAGGCCAATAAACACTCTAGTTAATATATTAAAATGATAAAGGGTAAAGATTTTGTAATTCTCAATAAAGCACTTAAAAGGGGGCTTAAAAGTTAATGCTATAGCAGTTAATCTCGTTATTTGTGGTCTTTAACACGCTAGACAAGACCTTTAAAGAGCATTAGACAAATGCGAAATACTTTACTAACTATTATTTGTAAAAAAAAAAAGAAGGGGTAATGCGTGGAAATCACTAATTATAACAAAGAAATGTTTAATTAAGTTAATTGTAAAAAAGGAGAAGCACTTCTAGTGTTCGGAAAAGACTAAAAGCTAGCAAGTAAAGAAGGGCTTTGTGAAGCTAAGCAATTATCCTTAAAACATTAAAAATAAGTTAGCTTAATTATATAAAGTCGTTTGTAACAAGAGGTCACGTGGTTCTATAACACTATAACACCCACTACTATAAATATACGACAGTATGCTACTTTCTTAGATATTATTAAGTTAAATTATCCGATTAAAAATATAAGAACTTTCTTTTAAGACCTTATTCTCTCAAAGATGCCTATAAAGACAATCTCTTTAATAAACTATTCTACAACAACATCTGTTTTAAAGAAATACTTGTTAATAAGGATTTCCAGATCACTACTCTATTAAACTTATATTTAAGGCGATTATATCAATCTACTAGCCTTATAAATAGCATTATATAAATTAATATATCCTCTTTTACTAATACTAAATATAATACTTTATAAAAGCGCAGCTATATAACCAAATTTACTTGTCTAATCATCTCCTTATAATAATTTACAATCAAGTTCGTATTTAAAACAATTAATTAGTTATTTTTTAAAAGTAGTTTAAAATAATAATAAAGATTTCGATATTTGTGAGGAGTATCTCACAATATATGCTAATTATTTAGATTAGTCTCATATATTAAACCATTTCTAAAGCTATTATAGTCGCTAAAATGCAAGCAAAACCACTATAAAAACCCTTACCTCTTTTATTACTACTTAAATATTTATAAATCTCTCGGAAAGTACTTTTGCGTTCTTATGCCTTTCCCCTCGCGAGACCTTAGTCCTTTATATATTATAGATATAGCTCAAATAACCTATTAATTCCGTAAGTGTTATATTTTCTTAATAAAAACAAGTCTTTAAAAAGTAAAGGTAAGGATAAATTAAATCTAAATTAGCATCGTCGAAATATATAGCTATATACTTTTAGTAATCGGCATAACGAGGAGGTTTATCGTTTTTGAAATTTTCTTAAAAGGCGAAAGGTTTTTATTATAAAGACATAATAAGCAAAAAAAGGGAATCGTGCGACGTCTATTATCATACCAGCCCATATATCTATGCTCTCTCTCTATGTTTAGTGTTCTAATTAACCGAAGATAGCAAACGAAATTGTAGCTTAATATATGTAAAAAGAAAAAATAATAAAAGTAGATAAGGATTTTTATATATATAGCACTACTTTTTAATGCTAGTTTATACAAAACCGATTTAAAACTCCGGATTGCTTTACTCACTTATATAAAGTAAAGAGAATAGTAATATAATATACGAAAGAGGAAAGGATAAAAGAAGATAAAGGTTAAAGACCTTTTATCTTAAATACCTTCTTATAATAATATGCTTATAACCTTTAGCATTTTCGGAGTTAATTGCCAAGATCTTAATATCCCTAAAATGTAAACTAGTCTCTATTCCCTAGCGCATATACCATAGCTCCCGAAGCGTGATATTATGCACAACTTATATGTGATTTTTGAATTAATTTACAATTTTAAAAACTAGTTTAGCAGCTTTGCATACTAGATAGCAACAAGCGACTATCAATCTTAGCTCCTTATACAAGTAGCTCTCGACATAGTCTATTATCTTTATAAGCCGGGAAAAGGTCTTCTTCTCCTTATTAGTACAAAAAAAGATGCATTAAGTCTTCTCGCAAATTAAAAAAAAAGGCTTTAAATCTAAAGATAACTTGCTTAAAAAATATTTTAAAAGCGACGCTTTACTACCCGAATTACTACAAAAGCTATTACTAAAGCTCTCGCAGCTCGAGACCGAGTACAATTAAGGCCATAGCGTCTCTCGCTAAGAATAAAGCGCCACTATTAAGTTAATTACACAAATCTAATATTAGATAATATCTTTTAAGCTTAAGTCCTTTAAAAAGTGGTAAAAGACCTCTTATAACTAGGTCCATTTAAAGAGTTAATAATAGATAACGAGTTTTATATATTTAGCAATCTTAATCTTATTAAGCTACTTTTATAATTCTTTATTATAAATATAATAGAAATTCTATCACCAAAATACTTTCTTAATATCCTCCTCTTACTTTTTAGTCACATTTCTAATTATTTAACTAAGCTTCTAGTATCTCTTACCCTTCTTTGTCTCTTTTACTAAGTAAAGGAATCCGGATTAGCATATCTTAACATAGAGGCCCTTTTGCTCCTTCTTTTATTTAATAATCCTCGGGTTACAAGTAAGAGTATTTTTAATATACTTAAGGACATTCTTAAGCGTGCAAGGATCGCATGTAATACTTATATAATGTAAGAAGGCAAGCATATAACCATAAAAATAAAAGGAGTACAAAAGTGATAATTTTAACTAAAGAACTAAAAGAGCAATACGCGCGGAAGCGCGCTTTTGTCTAGCTTCACTTAAGTCATATAATAAGGGTATCACATGACCCCACTACATCCAACCCCCCTTTAAAACACTACTCGTCCTTTAAGTATAAACCATAGCTATATATAAAGACGAAAACTCTAAAACCACGATTCTAGCCACGTAAACTCAACTACTATACATCTACGAACCGCAAGCGGCGAGTCACGTGACAAAAGTCCAGACTTAGCGCACGTGACCAGTCCCCTCTCGTCTAATCACAGCCACAAAGCTCAAATCCAAGCCTGTATCCGCATCTCTAAAAAGCCTCCTACTTGATAATTAATAGCTACAAGGTCATTTTCTCTATTATAAGGCTTTGTTAATACTATTTATCTAATATACTATTTTAGCTAATTTAGCTTACCTAATACTAGTAAATAATTTAATAATCTCATCTTATAATATTAATAGTGATATAAATATACGTTCATCTCGTTTTCGTCTTCGCAAATACTCTTTTCGTATAGGGAAAGAAAGGTAATACTATGACTAAAGCAATTATAAAAAGGAGAAGTCGTGGAAAAAGAAGTTGATAAATCGAGTAAGTGTAATGTGAACAAAGTAAAGGGTTTTCCATATAATAGCCTTACTAGCACGAGCTTGTAAAATCGAAACGGATAAAGGTAAAGTCAAAGAGAAGTCGAGAAAAGGATAAAAATCACTCGTATAGTAATAGCGTAATCGACTGTAAAATTAACCGTAAAATCGACAGCTCCGCGAGCTTATAAGAAGGTAAAGAAACAAGTAAAACTAGTAAGGATCGCATGCTCTTTATATAAGCTTCTCGTTAATTAAGCTTTAAAACGCGTAGCGGCAAATAGCAAATAATATCTAAAGCTTAGCTTATCTACAAACTAAGACCGGACTAAGTGCTTATAAAGCAAAAGATATATAGCGACAAAGCTTCAATACGCTCCTTGCGTCGCTCACCAAAATATATAAAAGGGCAAGCGTATAACTATAAAAATAAAAAGAGTGCAAAAGTGATAATTTTAACTAAAAAAACTAAAAGAGCAATGCGCGCAAAAGCGTGCTTTTATCTAGCTTAGCTTAGGTCATGTGATAGGGGTGTCACATGACCCCACCACAATAGGTAAAGGCATATATAAGCCTATTAATAGATAATTGCTCTATTACCGCTAATTAAATATTAAATCGAACTTGGGTATTTGTTACAGTTCTGCGCTGGCACGTGCAGCGCTAGTACCGATCAGGCTAGGTTGGCGAACCTAGGATATTTAAGCATGCGCAGCTTCATGTTTCCTACTTCCTTCCTTAGCTTTATATAGTCGTAATTGAGACCCTTCTACTTTTGCCTTCCTTTCCAGGCCCTGAAGCTGGCGCTCGTGACAGTATTAAGATATATCCTAATAAAGATCACTAAATTTTACTTATATCTTATAATCTAATTATGAATAACTATTATAATAGCTTCTAATAAAGCTCATAAGAAGAGAAAGATTAAGGGGGTGGGATATATTTACTAT
>Ga0302221_10002217_pt1 | contig 12214 bp, 2 predicted proteins | sample II_Palsa_E2_1_FD_193517 | JGI IMG/M metagenome (GOLD analysis project Ga0302221, IMG submission 193517) | Peat permafrost microbial communities from Stordalen Mire near Abisko, Sweden - II_Palsa_E2_1 | ecosystem: Environmental > Terrestrial > Soil > Palsa > Peat permafrost | place: Sweden...
GGTTGGCGAGCCTTAAGATATTATGCATGCGAGCCTCATGCTCCTGCTTCCTTCTTTAGCTTTGAATAGTCGAATAAGAAACCCTTCTACCTATGCTCTTTGAGCCCAGAAGCTGGCGTTCGTGACATCTAGAATGCTACTATAAGCATTTATTACCTAGTCCTTAAGGGTATGTTCGTTCTAGTACTTAGAAGATAGTCCTCGTTAAGCCGTATATAAGGTTTAAAAGAGCTTTTTAAGGCATTCAAGTAAGCTCTTGTCCGGGTGCTTTGCTATAATGCAATAAAGTGTAGTTTCCCTCCACTTGCTTAAATACTCTTGCTAGCGTTCCTCTGTCTTAAAATAAGCTTTAGTCATTTTTATTATTATAAAGAAGTCGTACGACCTTCTAACGATCTTGTTATAATAGTATAAGCTCGCGTGACCCTTAAGCATAATAGAAAATGCTAAGTGGAACTAGCTTTCTAGTAATCCGACCTTTGTATAGCAGTTATAAAAGACTTATAGCTTAGTATTTAGAATGTCGTATTCTTTTCCTTTGTATTTCTTGTTATTACTCACATATATTTTTATTAAGTCTAAAAGCATACGTAGTAAGTTCGGCTATTAAAGTAATAAAATAGGAAGTAGTAGATCTATAAAGTGAGGTTAACGAATAAGTGCTAGCGGCGGTGATTTGTAGCCGGATTATATAGCTAAAGGCGGTAATTCGTGTCTTAGTTATACCGGTAATATTAGTAACTTATAGCTTAATCGTACTAGTAAGGATAGTAACGTGTATGCCCGGTGCAGCTATACTAGTAGTACTAGCGTGTGAGGTGTGTCATCCCGGGGTAGTAGCAGTTTATTTATAGCATTGCTCGGATTTGTAAGTTAGCTTATATAATTCGTTCGGGGCTTAACTTTAAAAAATGCAGCTAGTAACTCCTCATAATTTATCGTATAAACCCTCAAGTATGCCGGATTTAGCTTAGAAAAGAACTCCTTCTCTAGTTTTATAGCTTTACAAATTGCACCCTTTATCTATATATGCCGATTCTCCTCTATAAGAACATTGTATAGCCCCTTAGCAAATGAAATTGGTCCGCCCTGCTTTTATACTTATATCTTATAAGTAGTTAAGTACGCACGAAGCTCTTTTAAGGCCGTTCGGCTAGCCCTTTTTAGTATATCGATTATCTACCTCTTTATACTTTGCCGGTACTCCTCTTATAAGTCCTTATCTATATAATTATAGTGCTTGCACTATAGCATTAATAGGGCAATATAGTTGTTTAATTGCTCCTTTGTATAAGTGTCTAATTTATCCGGGTCGAGTTTATTGTCCTAAGTCTCCCTATTTAGCTTATAATTTGATAATTCAAGAAAGGGGAGTATCTTGTCGATTATACAAATAGTATTTTGTATAATAAGGTTTATCTTTGTATAGTAGTCGGTTTGTGGCGTACAAGTAAGGCTTGTCTTCGTATAATAATTCGTATATTATACGATTAGTGGGTTGCGTAGTAGACGTAGAATTAGTAGAAATCAAGCTAAAGCGGCTTTAAACCTAATTCCTATTAAATTCCTTAGAAACCTTTTATACCTCTTAGTTTTGCACGAGCTAAAGCGACTTTGTACTCGATTTAAATCAAGACCCTTTAGTCTCCTTTAGCACACTTTGTACAATTTACACAAAATTAGTCCTTAATTAAATTAAAGCAACTTTGTGCTTAATTCTCTTCTAACTTATTGCAATTCATATAAAATGCCTCTTCTAGAAAACTGTTTCTTAGCTAGTCTGTGGTTTATTTAACCAAATGAATTAACCACTAATTAGTGTTAGTATCGCAGCTAGGTTTATCCACAATAAAGTGCGCACAAAAAGGGTACCCCTAAAAACGATTGTATATTTTTCTCTCTCTCTCTTTGCCCCTTGTTGAATAGGGGCTTGCTATATACATATAATGAACGTACGAAGTAAAAGCAATAAAAGCAATGCAAGTGCTAAACTGTACGAGTTATGCTAGGCCTATACGATTCGTGTATAGTCCACTTACTATCCGTAAGTGGAAGGTATAGAGCATCTAGCCTGCGCGCAAGTAAGGGCCCTAAGTAAGGCCCAAAAAAGGGGCTCCGTTAGTCCCCGTAAGTGGGATGCCGACGGGCCGATTGTGGGCCGTACGGATACTGTACGGCCGCACTAAAGTGAACTGTGTGTGGAAGTAGGGGGGTGAAGTCTGTATCCCGACAATTATAGTTTATTAAAACTTTAATTATATGCTTAAAGCCTTTAAAATAATATTGCTATTGCTTAAAGCAAGCTATAATTGCAAGTAACTTATTATTATAAGTGCTATAATTCCGTTTAGCTCTAATAAGCTTCCGGGACTAAAATGCAATTAAATGCTAATATTATTTAGTTTTATTACTTGCATTAAATTATTAAAAAATAAAACTAGCAATTGCAAATTTTAACGCATTTATTTTTATTTTTATTTTTTTAGCAGGGTTAAAATAAATTAGGATAAGCATTATAATAAATATTGCCTTTAGAAACTTAAAGCTCTTTTTTGCTTTTTTAATAAAGTAAAAAGGCCTAGTCTTTTTCCCATTTTTTATGCCTATTAAGAGGTTTATAAAACTGCTAGCAATATGCAAATATTTATATATAAATTTGCAATAAAAGTTTGCAAAACTAAAAAAAACTTAAATTTTATAAAATAATTAAGGTTTTAGCTATTTAATAATATTATAAACCCGTTTAGGGTCCGCTTTAATTTTATTAATGCTTATTTAAAACCCTAAGAACTTAATCCTATTTATATTAAATTCGCATTTATTTAGTTTTGCATATAACTTATATTTATATAGCTTGCTAAGTATTTAACAAACGTGGTCTTAATATTAAGCAGGGTCCCTAGAATAAATTAGGATATTATTTAAGTAAATAATAATAAAATTATTTAATATTCCTGCTAAGAATATATTAATATATACTTAAAATATAATAGGCGCATTTGCTAGGCTAAAAGGCATAATAAGGTACTTAAAATGTTTATAGCAAGTCCGGAATGCTATTTTCCACTTATAGCCTTTATAAATATAAATATAATAATATATATCCTTAAGGTTAAGCTTAATAAAAATCCTAGCACTTATAAAACAGTTTAGGGTTTTATTAATAAGTGGAAAATGATATTAATTTTTAATAATAACTTTATTAAGTCCCTAGTAATTAATATATAACTTTAGTCCTTTATCCTTTTTAGGTATAAAAAGGATAAGAGCTCTTATAAGGCTTATAAAAGGGGGGATTTATAATATTAATAAAGTGTTTAAACTTATTAATTTCTAGAAGCTTGCTAGCTTTTTCCGCGTTAAAAATATTAAAATAGTTGCAAAGGTAATTTAAAAGCTTAAAATAGGCTTATAACGGGCTAATACCTAATATATTAATATTATCTCTAATATAAATAATTAAAATAAAATAAATGCTATAATAAAGTACTTATTATATTAATAGGAAAAATAATTAATTAAATAATTATATTCCCCTTTAATAAGAAATAATACTTGCAAGATAGCTTTAAAGTTCCAATTAAGCTTTGCTTTAAACTTTATAAGGGTAAGGATATTAATATTATTTTTATTTTACGCAAGAGCGTAAAACTATTTTTTTTGCTTAAAGTTATAATAACTTGCAATTATAAACTTAAAAAAGTTTATTCCTAGAATTATTTTATATTAAGTCCCCTTATAGCTATAAAAGCGCTATTAAAAGGACTTAAATATATTATAATTATTTATAATAGAGATTTTAAAGTTATAAGCATTAAGGGTCTTAAAAGTTTGCTTATTAAAGGTAGCAAACTTTATATTATATTATAAAAGTAAAATAAACCCTATATTTTTAGCCTAATTTTTATTAAAAAAGTTATAATTAGCACTAGTATTTGCTAGCCCTAATTGTACTTTAAAGGCACTAGTCTCTTGCTGCTTTAAGTAAGCAATAATATAAAGACGTTTAAGTATTTTGCTAAGCCCTTTAATATTTAGGACTTAGCTTTCTCTTTTCCCGAAGTCTTAGCAAAGGTTATTTAACCTTTATTTGGCTGCTATAATAATATATGCTTGCTATTAGACTTTAAATAATTCTTCCTTAGCCTTAGACTTTTTAGGGTTATCTCGGGCCTAATTAGCAAATTTTAGGCACTTAATATTACCCGAGTAATGCCCCTTTTAGTTATAAATATAATAAGTGGCATTTTTAGCTAAACTCGGCGCTATTAATAGGCTAAAAAAAGAAGCTTAACCGGAATTTAAGCGGTTTTAATTATATTAAAACTTTTTTTCTTTTTGCAGCGTTTTTTTAATATATTATATAATAAAGAATTCGCATTTAAATTAAAATAAGAGTTAAAGCCCCTATTTCCTTAGCTTCTTGCAAGAGCCTAGGAATACCTAAAACGGTTCTTATAAACTAAATGCTTTGCGCGCTAAGCAGTTTTTATTTATTATGCAATAAAAAAAGCTTATTAGCTACTTAAAATAGAGACTATAAGCTCTTTAAGCTTCTAATTTATTAGCGCAATATTAAGAGTATTAACCCTATTCCGTTTAAATATAAGGCCCTTATTTGCTTTTGCTAAAATTATGCGAGTATATAGCTTATTAACAGATTTATTGCTTGCTTAATAAAGGTTTTTAAGGTCTTTAAAGGCCTCCTATTTCCTTATTTTTAGGGCTTAAATTGTATTAGCTAAGAATTGCTTAAAAGCATTCCAATTTAAGGCGCAAGCAAGAGGTATTTCCCGTATAGCTGCCTCTTAGAGTTTATAGGGGGTATTATAAAGCCTAATAGCGGCCACGTTTATTTTAAAAGAGTATTAGTTATATATTTATAATTAGGTCCTAAAAATAGACTCTTAACTTATTATAAACGTTTTTTGTTTTTTATAATCCTTTTTATAATATACCCTTAGCAGCTAAACCCTTAGCTATTTTTCTTAATTAAGATAATGCTTTAATAGGTTATATTTAGGCTCGGGATAAATTATATTAAAATTAGGAAGGTTTATATTATTATATTTAAGCAAAGTTTTATTTGCTAAAGCAGGGAGTAAGGTGTTAATTATATTATAAATAAAACCCGAAGGGGTTATTTAATAAGTATTGCTATTTATTAATAAAGAGGGGGTTATTAAGACCTTGAGATTTGCGCGGATATTGCGCTTTTAAGACTCTAAGTTAGCAATTTTTAAATTAATAGCTAATACTTTATTTTGCTCCCTAGTAAGCTATTAAACCTCAAGTTTTAGAGCTGCTTATTAAGCCCGTTTTGTGGCAATTCCGGCGGCAATATTAGCACTATTTGCTAGAATATTAGAATTAGCAGAGAGAGGCACTAAAATAGGCTCCTAAAAAGGCCCTATAATAGTATTTAAAGAGGACTCGCCGCTATTATTGCCGCCACTTATTATAATAGGGACAAAGTTGCTAGCGGGTAAGGTAAGGGCATTATCCAAAGTTATTATTATTTATTAGGCTATTTCCTTTTAGGATAAAGAAATTAGCTTATAAGGTATTTAATAATAAATAATAAATTAATAAGAATAATAATAAGTGTATTCAATTATAAAACTAATCTCTAACCTCCTAGCAAAGGTTAAAAGAGGCCCCTTTTAAGCTATATATAAATAGTAATATTAATTATTATATAAAGCCTCCGGAGTTCCCGAATAATATACTTAAGGTAATGCAATAATTCACCCTATTATATAACGCAATATAACTAGGCCTTTGCACGCATTATAATAACGCTTTAGTTTATTATTTTAATTAGGATAAGATAATTAAAATAGCTAAATATAAAGGCATATAAATACGCTTCCTCCCTTTATACTCGCTTGATTTTAACTTAATTAAAGAGTTTTTTAGTAACTTAAAAGCTTATATTTAATACTATTATTATTAATAGCACTAAAACTTTTATACTTATTAAGACTTCCTTAAATAGGCAATCCAGGAGGTTGGGATAAATATAAGGGCATATTATAAGGTAATAGTATACTTTAAGAACACGGGAATATATAATATACTAGATTATTAGGCTAATTTTAATAAATAATTATATAATAGTTTTATAATCTAAGAGTAATAAATATATTTTTAATGCTTTAATTTACTTATATTATTTAAATTTTATTAAGTTAATAGTTTTAGGAAATTAGGCAGCGGCTAATTTAGCCCTTTTTTGCTTTATTTTAAATAAAAAATACTAAATTAAAATTAAAATTTATATTATAATTATTCTTATAATTTAATATATATATTTATTTAATTCTAATTAGCTTTTTTTTAGTTTTTTTATCTTATAATTTAACCCCTAAATTTATTATAATTAAAACCTTATATAATATTAAAATATTAATTTAAAATATTAAAAATTATTAAAGAAATTATTATTACTTTCCCCTTTATACTCCTCTTACTAAACCCCTCCCTGCCCGAACTTTTATTAATATAATAAAGCTAAACCTCCTAGTAATAAAGGATAAGATATACTAACTTTAAAAAGGCCCTTAATAGTGTTTTATTAATCTTTTTATATGCCCTTAAATTTTAAGACTTATTATTAAATAAATATAATAATCCCTCTTAATATACTTGCTTAATAAAGTATTCCTATGCTTTCCGGGAGCTTTAGCTACTTAAGCTTAATATATTTATCCCTAGTTATTTAAATAGCTTTATTAATAACCTCTTATTTTTTATTTTTTATTTTACCCTTAAGTAATTACTTATTAAATTATATTATAATATTAGCTATATTATCTCGGATTAGTAATAAAGAAATAAGTAGTCTTATTTCGCGAGGAGGAAATTATTAATAAGCAAGAGGTTAAGGTTAAACTAATTATAAGCAAGTAAGAAAGATATAATTATTATAGCTATAATTAAAATATAAGGCGTATAATATTAGCAGTTATAAAGGTTAAAAGGCCGCTAGCGGAAGGTAATAATAATATTTAATAGTTTTAAAAGGTATAAAAGTAATAATAAATAGGGTTATTAATATAAGAGGTTTTTCCTTCTTTTTATAATATCCTTTTATTATTATTTCTTAATATCCCTTTATATATTTAATAATATATTTTAATAGTAGTGTTTTAATAATAATATTAAGGCACTTTATAATAATATATTAGGCTTATTTATTAACTTTAGGAGGTAATAACTTATAATAAAATTTATTATATTTAAAAATATAATAAGCGCCTTTATAATTCGGATATTTTTTTATATAATAATAGTAAGCAAATATCCTCTAATAAATAGCTTCCTTTATATTAAAATTAGTATTTCGGGTAGCCTTCTTTTTAAGTTATCTTTTAGTAATAAAATCACGAGAGGTTTAAACTAACTTATACTTAAAAAATATATCTTTTTTAGGCTTATTTTAATTAATATTACTAGTGCTAAGGTTATTATTTTTAAGAGGAGTTAAGCGGGCCGTATTTAAATAAGCTTTTATAGCCTTAGTTTTAATAAGTAATAAAGTCTTTTCCCGATTAAAAGTTATATATTTTATATTAATTATAAGAGTATAATAACTCTTCTTGCTTATCTTATATCTTTTAATTTAATATAATTTAGTTAAAAGGTCCTTTTATATATTTATATAATATTTATATAATTTAATAAATACCCCGTGGGTTTTTAATTATTACTTTTTAGCGAGATAATATTAGTCTTTTAGCGGGTTTTAGCTAATAGAGTTCGGCGTATTTATTAATATATTTCTTATATATATAGCCCTAGAGTTTTTTAAGTATTAGATAAAGGATATTATTAATATTAATATAGCGGAGAAATAAATTCTTATTCTTTTAAACCCTATTTATTACCGGCGTAATATAAATTTAAATATAATAGGGATTTTTACCGTATATTATAAGATTAAATAAAAAAGGAGGGCTAATAGGTTTTATAAACCTAGCAAAGGGTGCTTACGGGGAGCTCTTGCTAAAAGACGCTATATATTGCAAAGAATTAAGCTAGGGGAAAAAGGAGGGTTTAGGGGAATAAAAGCTTAAATATACGTTTATAATTATATAACCAGGAAATTTTGCAACGCGCTTCCTGGCCTTTTAATTAGCTATAACTTCTCGGCTAAGCCTTTAGTTAAATATTCTAATTTACCCCGCGTGGCTTAGGCATATAATATGCTATATAATATTTTATTATATTACCCCCCCCCCTTTAAAAAGAGCTTATCCCTAAGCGTTAATTATCGGCCCTCGGTCCTTTAAATAGCGTAATAGCGTTACTTCTTATTACCCCTAAGTGGTATTATTAGGCACGTGGCCTCGGGATTTCCCTAGGTTATATGCAATTATTAGGTTTAATTGCCTATTTTACTTTTCTGGGCCTGCTATGCTTTTTGATTTATATTTTATATATTATTACTAGCTTATTATTATTTAAGTAATTATAATTATTAATCTTAGCCTTATATGCCGCTAGCTAGTCCGGGAGCTTTATTAAGGGGCTATCCTGGTTTGGATTTTGCTTATAAAAGGACTTGAGTTTATAAGGAGCATATTTTAAGTTAAATACGGGGTATTAATTAAGATTCTTATTATAGCCGAGCTATTAAACTTTATAGGATAGCTTATTTCGGATAACCTTAAAAGCTAGCACTTTTTGCACTTTTTACTCCTAGTTTATAGCTACTTAAATTAGAGGCGGAGGGTTGTTTATTTAGCCCGGGAGGGGGTTATCGGCGGCCTTTTATAATTTATTAGGGGAGAATATATTATAAACCTTAATTAACTCAGGCAAGGCTATTTTATAGCTATTGCCTCTTTGCTTAATAACGAGAAAAGGCCTTGCTATTTAGTAGTTTAGCTTCCTGCTTAGCCTTTAGGTTTTCCAGTTCTTAGTAAATATATAAACCTTATTTTTAGGCCCGAAATTAACCGGACGGCGGTGGCGGTTCGCGTTCCGTTGCATAGTTTCTTATGCTTTAGCTATAAGGGTTTTGCCTTGCTTAATTGCGTTATGCATGCAAGTAGCAACCTTTTATGCTTTTTGCTAGTTTAGCTATTTTATAAGGCTAAAAGCTTTAAGCGTATTCCAATTAAAAGAGGTGCGGGGGAAGCGGCTATTAAGGAGTTTATAGGAAAATATGCTAATATTGCTATAAGGCAATATTAATTAATTATAATTTATTATAAGGAGGAGTTTATCCCAATTATCTTAATAATAGCTAATAAATAAGCGTAATTTCTAATTTATATATTAGTTTATAACCTCTATTTATTTATTAATTTAAGGGTAAAAAGCAATAAATAGCTTTAGCTTAATACCTAAAATATAATTTAGCTCTTTTTAAAAGGATAAAATAAACTAAGGGCCGCGGTTAGAAATAATAGTTTTAGGCGGGCTATAATAGCAATAAATAGTTTATAAGTAAATCTGTGCTATTTCCTTTATATTAATTATTTTATAGCAAGGGGTTAAAATAGCTTATTTGCTTAGCTAATTAATTATTATAAAAACGCAATTATAGCCGTTTTTAAAGGCAAGCATTAACTTGAAATTTATAATAATATATTACTAAGGGTAGTCCGGAATAAGTAATAAATGCAATAGCCCTAGGGTTTTATTATAAGGAACATTTGCTTATTAATATAAGTAAAAATTCCAGATATAGCGGGCTATATTTAAGGCTATATTCCTCTAGTAATAGCGGGAGTATAAGAGCTTATATATTTTATTATAGCCGGGGTAAGCTATAAAAACTTAAGCATAAGCTTTATAAATTAAATTAGTTTATAATCGGGGCAAATTAGGTATAACTAAGCAATTATTATATAGCAAAAGGCTATTTTTAAGGGTGAAATTCTCTTTATAAGCCGGGCTTACTAAAACTTGTTTTTATAGGGCCTTTAATAAGGGGGCGTTTCGGTTACTTATATAAATCCAATTAATTAAATTAAGGGTTTTATTAAATTCTAATTCCTTATCCTTATTCTTATTTAAAAAGGGGGCTAGGATATTAATTCCTAGCTCTTAAAAAACGCGGGGATTAACTTAATCCTAAAAAAGGAATACTCTTGTGCAATATTTAGCCTTAACTTTATTTTATTGCTTAACCTTTTTATTTTTATAAATAAGGGCATTTGCAAGCGCATTTTCTTTGCTTATATAATATATAATAATAAAGTAGTAATTTGCAAGTGCTTTAGCCTAATAAGCTTAGCGGCTTATAAGCTTTTTAGTTATTATAAAGTATTTTAAGGCCTTATAGTTTATAAAAATCTAAATGCGTTTAGCTATACCTTATAACTCCAGGCGCTATTAATTTAGGGAGCAAATAATAGCAAGCATTTCCTTATTATAAATCTTATAATTGCATTTAGCTGGGAATATAATCTTTAAAAAATATATTATAAGATATTATTCTTTGCTATATTATTATAATAATATGCTAGCAATTACTTTATTTAAAGCGTTTATTTTAATTATAAATTACTTTTCCGGATTATAATAATAAAGCAACTTAAAAAATATAAAGCGGGATTTCAATTCCTTAAATGCATCCTAATAAGCCTTATTAAACCGAAACGGAATATTTGTTTTAGTTAATTGCACTAAGGGCTTGGCAATTATTTTATAATAGCAAATAAAGCATTTATAAAAGTTATAAAACCCTAAGAATAATTATATGCCTCTAATTATTTATAAGGGTTTCTAATTATAAATAACTAATACCTTTTCCGGGTTTACCTTAATATTACCCGTAAAAATAATAAAACTTAAGTATTTAATATAAATAATATAAAATTTATACTTTTTAAGGTTTGCTTATAAACCCGCATTTTTAAGGCATTAAAGGACTTTCCGGATATATTTTATATGCTTTAACTCGTTATTTAAGTAAATAAGAATATTATTTAAATATGCAATGCAAAAATTATTTAAATAGTTAAAAAGAATATTATTTATATATTATTAATATATTGCCGGGCTATTAATAAGTTTAAAGAATAAAACCTTGCACTTATATAATTTATAGCATATGCGGAAAGTAATAAGTTTTTTAAAATTAGGATTTATTTAGATTTTATAAAATGCTTAGCAAATATTTAGTTTAATAAAAATCTTAGCTTTACTAATCCGTGCTAGGGTTTTATTAATAAAGGGGAGCGGGTACTAGTCTTTACGGGTAATCTGGTTAAATTTCCGGTAATTAATGCAAAATTATAAGGAGCTATTAGCTTTCTTAATAAAGAAAATAGGGGCCGCGAATAATAATTAACTAGGGGCTATAAAACCCTTATTTAGGTTATTTACTAAGTATTGCTTAGTTATTTCTAGCTCTTAGGTTATTATTTTATATAAGGGGCTATACCTTAAGTTATTCTCGGCCTTTAGGATAATCTTATAATTATATAAGCAGTGTGGAGGGAATATGTCTAAGGCTTTCTTTAAAAAGATATTAGCATAATTAGTATAAGCGTTAGGGATTAGTAGCGGGGCGGGGGGTCCTGCTATTTGGGCTAGCAATTAATTAATCTTATAAAGGCTTATAAAGAAGATCTTATTCTTAGGACGCTTTAGGTTATAGTGCATTTTAGTAGCACTAATTCCGGCAATATTAATCGCAGGTGCCGGCTTTTTATTATCCGAAATATAAGTGTCGGTTTACCCGTAACGCGTAGCACGATCACATAAAGGCGTGAGTATGCTAGTTGCGTTAGTAGGTAGTTAATTAATTATTAAGGAGTAGTCTCAACACTATAGTGTTAATATACTCGCTCGGCTACCTAATTTGGACTAGCTATATTTACTAGTTAGTGGTCACGTGATAGAATCATGTGACGCACAATTTATCTAATAACTAATATACTAATACTAGAGCAACTCTAAAAGAGAGGTCCAAAACCGCTATTTTTCCTATTTGCATGCCAATTGCCTATTCAAGCCTAGCGTCCATATTCCTATAATATTATTATAATTCCTCCTACCCCGTCCGTATGCTTATATGCTCCTCCCATATTAATAATATGCCCTTATATTCCTCTATATTAATAGTATACCCGTATATTCCTCTTAATAGCTTGCTAATTACGTTTTACCTATTCCTGTATATCCAATTATATTATATTCGTGTTTAGGAGGAGGTTAAGTGCGTTTAAGGGCTTATTCTTTATTATAGAGTTTG
>Ga0302221_10002218_pt1 | contig 12212 bp, 6 predicted proteins | sample II_Palsa_E2_1_FD_193517 | JGI IMG/M metagenome (GOLD analysis project Ga0302221, IMG submission 193517) | Peat permafrost microbial communities from Stordalen Mire near Abisko, Sweden - II_Palsa_E2_1 | ecosystem: Environmental > Terrestrial > Soil > Palsa > Peat permafrost | place: Sweden...
AAACATATTGACTTATTTAGCTTAAATATACTAAATAAACACCTGATTATCAATATATTAATCGAATAAATACTTTGCGAACTAAATACATAATCCTATTCATTTTTTCTACCAACGAAACGTCCCTCCGGGACGTATTTGGAAGGTTAGCAAACATCCCGTAGGGATGTCTGGTTGGTAGAAAATTTAGAAAAGCAATCTTCACGTTCCATCGGAACGTTTGGTCTGGAACGACAATTTGAATTGCATCTATTTTTGATTTTTACTTAACGCTTTCTGCTTATATTTGTATATGTATTTCTTCCGGAAAAAAGATCCCAACAGGCCAACTAACTTTAACCTTAAGGTAATGCATGCTATTAATGCTATTGCCATAACGGTATTTTTATTAGGTATTATTTGGAAACTAATTCAATGGTTTATCTTAAAAAAATGAACCATCGAACCGATAATTATCTGTAACAGCCTTAACAAACAACATTTATATAATTTATTGCCACTCTGCTCACATTTGGCCCTCTCTTTAAAAAACAAACAATTATCCTTATGAAAACAGTAATTAATACTACTAATGCCCCGGCCCCAATAGGCCCGTATAGCCAGGCCGTAATAGCAGGGGGTTTTGTATTTATTTCCGGCCAGGTCGCTATTAGCCCGGCTACCGGTGAATTGGTATTAGATGATATTAAAACAGAAACAAAACAGGTAATGGAAAACATTAAAGCTATTTTAGTTGAATCAGGTATTGATTTTAGTAATATTGTTAAAACCAGTATCTTTTTAAAAGACATGCAAAACTTTGCGCAGGTTAATGAAGTTTATGGCACTTATTTTAAGGATCATTTTCCAGCCCGTGAAACTGTGCAGGTTGCAGGCTTACCAAAAAATGTTAATGTGGAAATAACAGTTACTGCTATATTGAATTAGTGAGTTATTGAATTAGTGATTGATTACTCAATTAGTAATTTAGTGATTCATTTATTTAATAAATAGCGAGCTTTTTTTAATAATATTGAGATATGCAGCTAACTCATTAATTCGATAATTCAATAACTCACTAATTGAATAGCCAGGTATTTCAAACCCCGATTGAATATTTAAAAGGCGTGGGCCTTACCCGTGCAGAAGTCCTTAAAAAAGAACTGCAAATATTTAAATTTGAAGACCTGCTCCGTCATTTTCCTTATAAATATATTGACCGCACCCGGTTTTATAAAATAAAGGATATCCAAACCGATTTACCCTATGTACAGGTAATTGCCCGCCTTACCCATATAGAAATTTTAGGGGAAAAGCATTCCAGGCGCTTAGTTGCACAGGCACTTGACGATACCGGCGTAATTGAACTGGTATGGTTCCAGGGAATTAAATGGGTTGAAAAAACATTGAATATTGGGAAGGCTTATATCCTTTTCGGTAAGCCGGGCTTTTTTAATGGCAAACCGCAAATGGCCCATCCCGAAATGGAGCTATATTCCACCGAAGCGCTTCAGCGCAAAGGTAATCTAACACTTCAGCCCGCTTATAATTCTACCGAAAAGTTAAAACAATTTTCATTAGACAGTAAAGGCCTTCAAAAGCTTATAGCTGTATTGTTAGAGCAGCAGTTTAAAGAAATCCATGAAAACCTTCCTTTATATATTATAAACCGTTTCAAACTTATAGGTCGGGCAGATGCATACCGTAATATACATTTCCCCCAGGATGCTGCCATACTTAACGAAGCTACCTATCGGTTAAAATTTGAAGAACTGTTCTTTTTGCAACTTAAATTGTTAAAAAACAAGTTATTGCGTACCCAAAAGTTTAAAGGGAATATTTTTGGCACTGTTGGCACCTTTTTTAATGAATTTTATCAGCATAAGTTGCCCTTTGCATTAACAAACTCCCAAAAAAAGGTATTAAAAGAAATAAGGCAGGATACACAGCGCGGGGTACAAATGAACCGTCTGTTACAGGGCGATGTGGGCAGCGGCAAAACTGTTGTAGCCTTAATGAGCATGCTGATAGCTATAGACAACGGTTTTCAAACCTGCATTATGGCTCCGACGGAAATATTGGCTAACCAGCATTATCAAACTATAAAAGAATTGGTAGGCGATGATTTTATTGAAGTGGCTCTGCTAACCGGTTCAACTAAGGCTAAGGCCAGGAAAGTATTGCATGAAAAACTTGAAAACGGTGAGCTGAAAATTTTGATAGGGACACATGCCCTTATAGAAGATAAAGTACAATATAAAAACCTGGGCTTTGTAGTAATTGATGAACAGCACCGTTTTGGTGTTGAGCAAAGGGCGAAGCTGTGGCGTAAAAACAGTATACCGCCGCATATTTTAGTGATGACAGCTACGCCCATTCCGCGAACACTGGCAATGACTTTATATGGCGACCTTGATATTTCTGTTATTGATGAATTGCCCGCAGGAAGAAAACCAATACAAACTGTACATTTTTTTGAGAACAAGCGTTTGCGGATGTTTGGTTTTATGAAACAGGAAATTGCCAAAGGCAGGCAGATTTATGTCGTATACCCTTTAATACAGGAAAGCGAGAAATTGGATCTTAAAAACCTGGAGGAGGGCATCGATGTAATGGCGCACGAATTTCCTTTGCCTGATTACAGGATAAGTATCGTTCACGGAAAAATGAAACCGGCCGACAAACAATTTGAAATGGACCGCTTTATAAAAGGCGAAACGCAAATAATGGTGGCGACAACCGTGATTGAGGTCGGGGTAAATATCCCTAATGCATCGGTTATGATCATTGAAAATGCCGAACGTTTTGGATTATCACAATTACACCAGTTAAGGGGCCGTGTTGGACGTGGGGCCGAACAATCCTTTTGTATTTTAATGAGCCATCATAAATTAAGCTACGAAGGCAGGATAAGGCTCGATACCATGGTTAAAACAAATAACGGCTTTGAAATAGCCGAAACCGACCTGCAATTACGCGGGCCCGGTAATTTAGATGGCACCCAGCAAAGCGGTGTGCTCGATTTAAAAGTAGCCAATATTGTAACCGATCAGGAGCTATTATTAATGGCGCGCCAATGCGTTGAGGGGATATTTGAAAAAGACCCGCAATTAGCATTGCCAGAAAATCAAATATTGCGTCAATCGTTACAAGCAAAAGGCGAAGGATTGAGTTGGGATAAAATATCTTAACTATAGATTAGTGATTGGAGGATAGAGGTTAGTTAGAAAATGTGGGCTTAACGTTTCGGCAAAAATAACCCAAGCTAAAGTAATGCGTGGTTGATTTTTTTACCACTGAGGCCGCTAAGAATACACTGAGATCACAGAGAAACAATATAATATCTTCTTCCAAATGGGGAACAAATAAAATACTAAATTCAAATTTAGCGTTCTTTGTGCTTCCTTTGTATCTCTGTGTTAAAATTTAAGAGTGATTAGTTATATAGAAATTAGATTTTAGAAGGTAATCTATGGCCTTTCATCATTAACCTTTCAGCGCATTATATTACATTTGGTAAATAGCTTTTAAAAATGAAACTAAAATTCACACTGCTTTTTTTCCTGCTTTTTACTATAACATTCCTTAAAGCCCAGGACTCACTAATGATCCGCAAAATTTATGATGAGGCCTTGGTAAATGGCAAATGTTATAGTAACCTGCACGAGCTGTGCAAAAATATCGGCCCGCGCTTAAGCGGATCAGCCAATGCGCAAAAAGCTGTGGAATGGGGCAAAAAGCTTATGGAGAGCTATGGCTTTGACCGTGTTTATTTGCAGGAAGTAATGGTGCCTCATTGGGTACGCGGAGAAAAAGAACAGGCTAAAATTATTGATGGCAATAAGGAAATACCTGTTCCCATTTGCGCTTTGGGCATGTCAATAGCTACTCCAAAAGAAGGTATTACCGCCGGCATAATTGAAGTGCATAGCTTAAAAGAACTTGATTCTTTAGGCGAAACGAATATAAAAGGCAAAATCGTTTTCTTTAACCGCCCTTTTGATCCCCGTTTTATTGAAACCGGGGCAGCTTATGGGGCCGCGGGCGACCAGCGCCGTGCAGGTCCGTCGGCCGCAGCTAAATATGGTGCTGTTGGCGCAATTGTAAGGTCGCTTACCGAAATTATTGACGATTATCCGCATACAGGCTCTCTCGCTTATACCGAACTCAAAATACCGGCAGCAGCCATTTCTACCAAGGGAGCCGATTTGTTAAGCAGTTTATTAAAATCGGGTAATCATAACATTAAATTCTATTTTAAACAAAGCTGCCAAACATTACCTGATGTATTATCATACAATGTAATAGGTGAGCTAAAAGGCACTGAAAACCCTAACAGGTATATTACTATTGGCGGTCACCTTGATTCGTGGGATTTGGCCGAAGGCGCAAGCGATGATGGTACAGGTGTTATGCAGTCGCTGGAGGTTTTACGCATTTTAAAAACGATGGGCTATCATCCGAAAAATACCATAAGGGCGGTATTTTTTATGAATGAAGAAAATGGCGACAAGGGCGGTCAAAAATATGCGGAACTGGCTGCAAAAAATAAGGAAGAACACCTTGCAGCCATAGAAACTGACGAAGGGGGATTTACCCCACGCGGATTTGGTTTTACCGGGCTTTCGATGGCTTCGCTGCAAAAAATTAACCAAACATGGCAACCGTTATTGGAACCTTATGAAGTTGACCGCTTAACCGCCGGTGGCGGCGGTACAGATATTGAACCGCTTAAAGGCGCGGCGCCGGCTGTTGTACTTATCGGCTTCCGGCCCGATTCACAGCGTTACTTTGATTTACACCACAGCGCAAAGGATGTGTTTGAAAATGTGAATAAACGCGAACTGGAACTTGGTTCTGCCGGCATAACCGCACTTGTTTACCTTATTGATCAGCATGGGTTTTAACAAAAAAAGATAAACCGAACTTATTTGTACCTGCAAAATTACATCCTTGTGTTAATTATTCTGTCCTTACATCATTTTACAAATTGTAAATTTGCAGGCTTAAACAGTCATTAGTGTCAGAAGAAGGGGATAGTCAGCCTAAAACGGATTCATTTGCAGCCCTGCGGTATAAAGATTTTCGCGCATACCTTGGTATGCGGTTTTTCTTCACCTTCGCTTATCAAATGCAGGCCGTTATCATTGGTTTTTACATTTATCAAATAACAAAAAGTGTATTTGCATTAGGCTTGGTTGGCCTCTGCGAGGCCATTCCGGCTATTGGTATCGCCTTGTACGGAGGCTATATAGCTGATAAATCCGAAAAGAGAAAGTTGCTGCTCGTTATATCAGGCCTTGTACTTTTTGCTTCACTTACCATGTTTACTGTTACTATGAAAAGCGTGGCGCCATACATTCATAAAGGCTGGATAGTGCCAATCATCTACTTCATGATCTTTCTGAATGGTTTGGCGCGGGCATTTTACTGGCCGGCAACATTTACAATATATGCCAATAGTATTCCAAGGGAAGTTTATCCGAACGGGAGTACCTGGAGCAGTTCAAGCTGGCAGGTGGCTTCCATATTGGGTCCAGCGGCAGGCGGCTTAATTTATGGTTTTTATGGTATAACTGCGGCCTTTGGCGTTATACTTATATTCCTTTTACTCTCTATTGTATTAATATACCTGTTAAGATCATATCCACCGGTGTTTGTCCCTAAAGAAAGTATATGGAAAAGCCTTTCGGAAGGCATAGATTTTGTTTTTAAAAGCAAAATGATGATCTGGGCAATGAGCCTTGACCTGTTCTCGGTTTTTTTTGGAGGAGCGGTGGCGCTTTTACCTGTATTTGCAAATGACATTTTAAAAGTAGGTTCACAAGGATTAGGGATAATGCGTGCAACTTCATCCCTGGGTGCTGTTTTAACTATGCTGGCAATGGCAAGGTATTCGCCAATGGGCAAACCCTGGCGCAATTTATTGATAGCTGTAACAGGTTTTGGCTTATCCATTATATGCTTTGGCCTATCACGGATTTTTTATTTATCCCTGGTTTTCCTTTTTACCGAAGGCGCTTTTGACAGCATCAGCGTAATTATACGCGGGACTATCATCCAGCTTTTAACCCCCGACCATATGCGCGGCAGGGTATCTGCCGTAAATTCAATGTTTATTGGTTCATCAAATGAGATAGGGGCGTTTGAATCGGGTACAGCTGCCAGGCTATTGGGCACAGTTCCATCCGTTATCTTTGGCGGCAGCATGACTTTGCTCATCGTAACCATTACTTATCTCAAAACAAAAAAACTCATCCCACTATCTTTGAACGAGATTCAAACACCCGGGGAGAGAGTGGTTTTGGAAAGTTAAAATGTTATTTTTTACCGAAAGTCTGATAAGCATGGCAGCTTTCCGATCTGAGCCCAACCTGATCGATTAAGCCTGATAGTAATATATAACTTTCTGACTTAAAACATTCCAACACATTTCGACGTAAAAATGAATTGAACCATTTCGCAGGTGAATTTAATACAAATCGCATATCTCAAATTAAACAATATGCCTCTTTACATTATAAATTCCCTGCCTGAAAACTAAAATGAATTATACAAGGTTAAAGTTATTTGTTTTATGCTTTATCGCATTTTTGGGGGTTGTTTTTCTATTCGATACCCAGGTATACGGACAGGAAAAAAGCGTAAAATTTTCGTCATTGACTATAACCGACGGCCTTTCCCAAAGCGACATTAAGTGTATATTAAAGGACCGCCAGGGTTTTATGTGGTTTTCTACCGATGATGGTTTAAACCGTTACGATGGATATAATTTCGCTGTTTTCAGGCACGACCCTAAAAATAAACGTTCATTGCCCATAAATGATATAACGGTACTGTTTGAAGATAAGGCAGGGAATGTCTGGGTGGGCACGAGCGGGGGCGGATTAAGCTTATACGATAAAAATACTGAATCCTTTACTAATTTTGTATCCATTAAAAATGATGACGGAACACTGTCAAGCCCTGATATAAATTCTATCTTCCAGGATAGTAAAAATAATATTTGGGTGGGCACTTACTCTGGCTTAAACCTGCTTGATCAAAAAACAGAGACCTTTAAGCGGTTTTTCTACACAAAAACCCGGGATGATATTGATAGTCACCATATTTTTTCGATAACCGAAGATACCAGGGGCAATTTATGGTTAGGAACGGCCGGTGGCCTTGTTCAGTTTAATTATAATACCGGCTATACAAAGAATTACCGGCATGCTGATGCAAACAGTATAAGCAACAACAAGATCCACACACTATTCAATAATGGGGACGGTAATTTGTATATCGGGACCGAAGGGAACGGCCTTGACCTTTTTAATATAGAAAAGCAACATTTTACTCATTTCGCGCATCAGCCAAATAACCAAAATTCTTTAATTAATGATAATGTGTTTGCGTTATCCGGAGCGGGGTATAAAAAACTTTGGGTTGGTACAGAAGATGGATTGGATCTTTTTGATGAGGACAAAGCAACTTTTATCCACTACAATAATGAAGATAAAAACGATAATGATAAAAACAACTCGATTGATTTCATTTTGGATAGCGGAGATATTTTATGGTTAGGCACCTATGAATCGGGGGTAAGGTTTTATGATAGAAATTTGTCCTCATTTGCTCATTATTATAAACAACCAGGCAATCAGCACGGCTTAAGCAATAATATAGTTACTTCTTTTGCCGAAACCAAAAATGGATTTTGGATAGGAACGGATGGGGGTGGTTTAAACTTCTTTGATCAGTCTACAAAACTATTTACCCATTTTGACCAGCAGTCAGCAAATAAAAACCATATAAGCGGTAATCATGTGCTGAAGCTTTTACAAGACCAGCAAAAGAATTTATGGATAAGTTATTATGATGCAGGATTAGATGTACTTAATAATAAAACAAAAAAGCTTACGCATTACGCCACGGGCACCAAACCCAATCAAATAAATGGGAGTATTGTTTTTGGGCTTTCAGAAGACAAGAATGGTGACATTTGGGTAGGCATGGACGACCAGGGCCTGGATATCATCCATCAATCAAAAGTTATAAAACGATATGAGTTCTCACATCTTGATACACTTAATTGTTTATCGAGTAATGATGTAAGGGCAATTTACCGGGATAGTGAAAATAATATGTGGATTGGGACATTTGACGGATTAAATTTATATAATCCGGCCAGTGATAGTTTCACCCATTTTAAAACATGGAACAAAGGCTTAACAAATAATGTAATCATTTCAATATTTGAAGACAGCAAAGGGAACCTTTGGGTTGGTACATTAGGCGGCGGCCTGAATTTGTATGACCGGAAGAAAAAAACATTTTCAGCTTACACTTTTGCTGATGGCTTAAGTTATTCCATCATCAACAGTATTACCGAAGACGATAAGGGGTTTATTTGGTTAGGTACTAACAGGGGACTTATAAGTTTTAAACCCAATACAAATGAACTCAGAAAATACACCCTTGCAAATAACTTACAGGGTTATGAATTTTTTATGGGCGCGGTATTAAAAACCAAAAATGGAAAACTATTATTTGGTGGACACAATGGTTTTAATATTATAGACCCAGCTCATCTTGCTATTAATACAAATTACCCGGAAGTTGTATTTACTGATTTTCAGCTGTTCAATAAACAAGTCGTCATAGGCGTAAATTCTGTTCTTAAAAAGTCGATCACACAAACAAAAGAGATTAAACTAAATTACGGGCAATCAGTTTTCACGATAGAATTCAGTGCATTGAATTTCACCCTCCCGGAAATGAATTCTTATGCTTATAAGCTTGAAAATTTTGAAAAAGACTGGAATTATGTAGGATCCCAAAGAAAAGCTACTTATACCAACCTTAACCCTGGTGAATATACTTTTAAAGTAAAAGCGGCAAACAATGATGACATTTGGAATAACAGCCCGTCAATCCTGAAAATTATTATTGTTCCGCCGTTCTGGATGACCTTGTGGTTTAGGATATTAGTTCTTGCCGTTATTTGTATTGCTATTTATAGTTATTACCGTTACCGCGTTTATGCCATAAGAGCGCATAGAAAAGTACTGCAAAAGCTTGTTAAAGAACGAACAGCTGAAGTTGTAAAACAATCGGAAGAGCTTCAAAGCCAATCGGAGGAGTTACAATCAATGAATGAAGAGTTGCAGGCACAATCAGAAGAACTGCAATCACAATCGGATCACCTGCTGGTATTAAATGACAAACTGCAGGAACAAAAAGAGCAGGAGTTGCAGGCACGGCAAGAGGCTGACAAAGCAAATAAAGCAAAAAGCGTTTTCCTCGCAACCATGAGCCACGAAATACGGACTCCTATGAATGGCGTTTTAGGTATGACCTCCCTGCTTTGTGAGACACCTTTAAGTGCCGAACAACGCGAATATGCCGATATCATCCGCATTAGCGGTGAAAACCTGCTGAATGTAATTAATGATATTCTTGATTTTTCAAAAATAGAATCGGGCCAGATGGAGCTTGACCATCATGAATTTGATTTGCGGCACTGTGTGGAAGATGTACTTGATCTTTTTTCGGAAGCGGCCGCAAAAAAACAATTGGAACTTTTATACCGGATAGATCACCAGGTACCAGTTCAACTCATCGGCGACCAGCTAAGGGTGCGGCAGGTTTTAATAAACTTGATAAACAACGCCATTAAATTTACCGGTAAGGGCGAAATATTGATTGAAATAAACCTTTTGGAAAGAAATGATGATAATTTGAATATCAGCTTTAAAATTAAAGACACCGGCGCGGGTATACCAAAGGATAAACTATCACGGTTGTTTAAAGCATTTTCGCAGGTAGATACTTCAACCACTCGTACACATGGCGGCACTGGTTTGGGCCTGGTAATTTGCGAACGCTTAGTTGACCTGATGGGTGGGCAAATAGCTATCGAAAGCGAACAGGGAAAAGGAACTGCGGTTAACTTTAATATAAAAAGTACAATAAATAAAAAAGTTGTAAACCCTGGCGCTGCTTTCAATATAACAGGTGCTGAAGGCAAACGCGTATTATTAATTGACCGTAATTTAACTACGCTTAAAATTTTAGAAGATCAGCTTAAGCAATGGAAACTAAATGTTGTATGTGCTTCTTCAGCGAATGAGGCTTTAAAACATTTAACCAATGGCGGAAAATTCAGCCTGGTAATAACCGGTACACATATACCTGGAACTGATACGCTTGAACTAAGCCATGCTATAAAAAAGATAGACCCATCTGTGCAGGTTATACTGGCATGTTCAGTTATTGAGAAAAATAAAAACCAGGAAAGGTTTGCCAAAATATTATTAAAGCCCATAAAACAACAGCTACTATATAATATTATACAAACTGAGCTAATGCATAATAAGCATGTTGAACATGAAAAAATACCGGTTTCTTTACTTTCGGAACAATTTGCTGAAAAATTCCCAATGAAAATATTGATTGCCGAGGATAACCTGATAAATCAAAAACTTATTATGAAAGTAATAACCAAACTGGGTTACCAGCCTCAAATGGCTAATAATGGCAGACAGGTATTGGAAATAGTTGATAAAGAATTTTTTGATATTATATTAATGGATGTGCAGATGCCCGAAATGGATGGCCTGGAAGCCACCCGGATTATTCGCAGCCACGATACAAAACAGCCTTTTATAATTGCCATGACCGCCAGCGCTATGGCCGAAGACAAGGCCGGGTGCCTGGAAGCCGGTATGAATTATTTTGTATCGAAACCAATAAGCATACAGGGCCTTGTTACGGTATTAGAAAAATCATTTAAGGCAAAGGAAACTAATACTTTCATAAATTAACCGGGCTTATTTACCCGGAGGGCTTCCCCCCTCAAATTCTTCATCCACACTTTCCCTTAAATCATACAGCAACCATTGCTTTTTTGCTATAGATTGTGTTTTTGACTCAATCAGTTTAATAAAATCATTAACACCGATAGGCTCATTACCATTGGCATGGATTAATACGATACTGCCCGGCTGTGACTGCTGCCCTTTGGCCAACCAGGCATCAGTCCCTATTGGTATCAAGCCGAAATCGGTTATCCTAAATACAAGCTGCTGATCAGATACCAACCCCGGGAACCTGAAAAACACTGAAGGCAGTAACCCGCTTTTAAGCATGGCTTTTTCTGTTTCCAGCACCTCGTAATTAATATCCGTTCCGGGTTCCAGTAAAAAATTTTCTTTAAGCGGAAGCTTTGCGCTTACACGATGGTTGTAGGAATGATTTATCCAGGTAATATAAATTTCGTGGTTTGCCTGCATTTGCTTTAACCATTCCAAATCTTCCGGGTGCTGGCGCATCCATACGCCTGTGATGGACAGGGCAACCGGAACAGGGCGTTCTACTTTTTGAAATTCTTTAAAAATATCAGTGAATATTCCCCTGTCAAGAGGGCGGTGTGATGGGCAGAGATCGGCCGTGAGGCTTATCCCGGTCTCTTTTGGCATACCTTCTTCTATGCCGGCATCCTGTATATTAGCCGATTGTTTTTCGGCTTTATCTATGGCCCTTATATAAGGCGTATTTTTAAAAAACGCTCTGGCCTCTGCAAACGTCATGGGTTTAACCTTGTAAAAACTTGGCTCGTCAATTTTTGTTACCAGTGTTTGGGGGTTTACCAGCAAATAATAACTTTTTCCATCATTTTCAAACTGCCTTAATATCATCCAGTCCTGCGGATAATGCGTTGCCCAGCCGTAGTATACTTTATAGTTTGTTATCTTTAAATAATTGGCCTGGGCGTTGGCGATAATGGCTGATCCTGTAAATAAAAAAGATAACAAAAAATATTTTAGTAGTTGTTTCACAATAATTTCGGATTTCGGATATTCAATTTCGAATTTAGTATTTATATGTTTGCATTTAGGATTTTGGTTATAAATCTTAAAATAAATCCGAAATTAACATCCGAAATCTTAAATCGTAAATCCGAAATCAAAATGACCCGTTTATCCGTCAACATAAATAAAATAGCTACCCTGCGTAACTCACGGGGCGGCAATAACCCTGATCTTATCCAGGTAGCTAAAGATTGTGAACGTTTTGGCGCGCAGGGCATAACCGTACACCCCCGGCCTGATGAACGGCATATACGTTACAATGATGTTTTTGAGCTGAAAAAAATAGTTACCACGGAGTTTAATATAGAAGGCAATTGCCAGGAGCAAAAGTTTATCGACCTGGTTTTAGCCAATAAACCCGAACAGGTAACCTTAGTG
>Ga0302221_10002221_pt1 | contig 12201 bp, 13 predicted proteins | sample II_Palsa_E2_1_FD_193517 | JGI IMG/M metagenome (GOLD analysis project Ga0302221, IMG submission 193517) | Peat permafrost microbial communities from Stordalen Mire near Abisko, Sweden - II_Palsa_E2_1 | ecosystem: Environmental > Terrestrial > Soil > Palsa > Peat permafrost | place: Sweden...
AGCTGGGTGCAATTTTCCGTAAAGAGGATCATCCAAATTTTAAGCCTTGCGGCGACCAGATACTGCGTAATTTTTTAAATGGACTCATCATATACAAACGCGGGCCCAAAGCCAGTTAATGGCCTGATCCGCCGCTTGTTTGTATTAATTTAAGTTTGCCGCTACGCAATTCGCTTTGTTGCAGCGGCGAAAATGATTCCCGGCCGCCGAAGTCCTGCACCCAATAGCTGTGATTTTCGGCAACGCCAACTTCCTTAAATTTAGGGTTCAATAAGTTTTTGCAATGGCCGGGGCTTTTGATCCATCCGTCCATAACTTCGTTAATGCTGGTTTGGCCGAAGGCTATGTTTTCACCTATCGCGAAGCTCTTGAATCCATTAAAAATATATCCCGCGAAAACTATACGGTCTTCCATACTGCGGCCGTCCTTACTGGTATGGCTGAAATAGTTATTGTTCGACATGTCCCAGGCATGGCCTTTGGCAGCTTTTTCCAAATTATCATTCCAAATCATGGGTGGAGCAGGGGGCATGTAGGTAGTTCCGCAGCTGCAACCTGTTGACCGGACATGGTTAATTTGTTTTAAAAACTCATGCTTAAATTCTGGTGTGCCTGTTGCCTGGCTATATGCCCTAATGCCTGTTAAGCATAGTATAGTAAACAAACAGCTTACAATTAATTTTTTCATATCTGTTTTGTTCGACTATAGAAACCGGCAGTAGTTTAATTGTGATGCCTGCGTTTACGGCGGCGACGTTTGTAGAAAAATATAGTAATGGTTATTAATACAATAACAACTATTAAAACTATAACAAGGCTATTCTCTTGGAAGAGTTGGTTTTGTAAAGCCGCTTGTTGCTGGTTAGATATACTTTTTTTTTGCGTTGAATGGAATCTGTAGCTACGGCTACTTTAACATCCTGACTATGCAGGATGCTATCATTTATAGCGTCATGCCTTTTTAAAGCTATATCTGCTTTAGTGTACAGTTTCATGTTGTTATAAAGCGTAACATAACCCATTTGTACATCAGCTTCTGTTTTAGGGAAGTGGTGGGTTGATGATAGTGTTAGAGCTTCATTTAAATCGCGCATGGCTAGCCTATAGTCTTTAATGTCGGTTTTGATCAATGCTAGCTCAAGCAGGGATGAAATAATATTAGGGACATCATTTTTAGCGCGAGATAGGGTGTTTGATTGCAAGATGAACCATTTGGCCTGGCTGAACTTCTTTTCTGACCGGTATACTTTAGCCAGGTTGTCAAAACTTAAACGTAATCCGGTGGTATCGTTATATCTTGAATAATAATGAATAGCCTGCAAAGTATAGCCAATTGCATTTTCCTGGTATATATATCTTTTCCTTTTACTCGATATTGTATCGTAGTTAAGGTAAGTGCCTGCAATTTGGGTATATAAAGGTGCTTTTAATGAGTCGCTGGTTACGGCAACTTTTTGCTTCAAGCTATCAAGATCAACAGGACTTGCTGATAGTTTTGCGATGCCCAAAAGCATGAAAGCTGAAATTGTAAATAGTATCTTCATAAAAAACTAGCCTTGAATATAATCACTATATTCAAATAGCATGCCTGTTTGATGCATTATTAAACCAGCGGTATATAATGAAGCAATAATAAGTTAAATTGCTGTGAGCCAGGTAAAAATGTGGAAAACTATTTCGGTGTGAATAAGCAGGTGGATAGGGATTAGCATGTAATAGTATACTAATTAGTACACCAAATACTACGCTCATTAATTATTGAATAATAGCTTCGTATTTATCTATAAATCGCTTTATAAAGCCAACCCGTTTTACAAGAAAGTTAAAAAGATTGATGCCAATGGTTGCGGTTAGTATGCCTGCAATAACATCCAATACATAATGATGACTTGCATATATTGCTGTAAACCATATGCCAAGCATCACAATGATAAAACAAGCGTTAGCCCATTTTAAACGGTTTTTAAAGCCATAATAAACCACTATAACAGGGTATGCGGAATGTAACGATGGCATAGCCGCGAATACATTAGATCCTTTTGAGTAGATGGATTTAAATAGATTGATATGGAAATAGGCATCGAACTTAGATAAGCCGCCGGTACTGCCTAGTGTTAATGGGTGGAAGGTAAAACCATAGGTTTGTATATACCACGGTGGTGCCGCAGGATATAAATAGTATATTACAAAGCCCAGCAGGTTAACCAGCAAAAATGTGAATGCGAAATACAGGAATTGTCTTCTATTCTTAAAAAACAAATATGCCGCGAACGATAGAGGAACGGGTATCCAACATAAATAAAACAGGCCGGTTACTACATTTAAAAACGTAGTTCCTTTAATTCTAAGATATTCATTAGGCGTAACTAATTTGCCGTTTAGGTTGATGCCGAAGATGTGCTTTTCAAGGTGATAAAGATCGGCAATGTGTACCGTGTTGTAATTATAGTTAGGGATAGCCTTCATATAATCAAAAATCACCCAGTAAAAAATAAATATGGAGAAACCCAATATAAACTTGCGGGTAGGGGCCGACAAGTAAAACATGATATTAAATAAGAATACCAATGTTAGCTGATCGGATTTGTATCCTATCAAAAACGAAGATAGTAAGAGGTACGCAACTGATAGAAGCGAGACAATTATTACCGACTTGAAATTAATTTTTATGCTATTATCAATAGCCCCCATTACGCTATTTTTTTATAAAATCTGACCGGAATATTTTATCCCATAGGGGAGAGCTCACACCATAACCTTTACCGGGGTCCTGATAATGATGCAGCATATGGTGTTGTTTTATTTTTTTCCAGATTTTACCTTTAAAATTAAAATGATGTATTGCATAATGCGATATATCATAAAAAAGGTATCCTAAGATAAATCCGGGAAAAAAAGCAAAAATGCAATTAAGGGGTAATATCGCTTTAAATAAAAAGTAGAATCCTGTTGCCAGGGGAATGCTTACAGATGGTGGTAATACCAGCCTTTTAGCATCGCTTGGGTAATCATGGTGTACGCCATGAAAAATAAAGTGCAGGCGCATAGCCCACGGCTTATCAGGTGGCATATAATGGAATACAAAGCGGTGCATAATGTATTCAACCAGGGTCCAGATAAATAAACCAAGTAAAAAGAATTCGGCAAAAGTGATGATGCCTAATGCAAGCTCAAAACATTTGTAAATGCAAAAGCCAATAACAGGTATAAATATAAATAAGGGCACTGTAAAATGAACCTTGGATAAGTTTTCCAATAGGTCACTTTTAAACATCCTTACTGATTCCTGCGAATTGGAGATATAGTTTTTTTTCATGGTACATCAGGGTTTAAAATGTTTTAAATTTCTCTGCCTGTTTTATGAAATTTATTAAATAAGTAATGTAGACTGAAATTAGCTACCTACAATTTTACTAAAGATTTTTTGAAGTATAAATGCTTCGTGTAATTATTGCTAAGATATGATATTTTACAGGGGTTGAGGTTATCAACATAAAAATGACCAGATCTAAGCAAGCATGTTAATCTTCTTTGTTGTTTTTTTCCATTTCTTCAATGGATTTTTTTGATCCCATCAACCTGTTATAGGCTGTGATGTTGGTTAATATCGCCATCATAGTTATTGGGATGGTAAATATCGACATGGTTTCAAAAACATGAAATCTAATACCGGGTATATATAGCTTATAATCACCACCCATATATAACGATGCCACGCCACATATAATACCGAAAACACCTATTGTTACTACACGTTCCGGGCGTTGCATTAAGCCACCGCTGCATTCAATCCCTAAGCCTTCAGCACGTGCGCGCACATAGCTAACCATCATTGAGCCCATCAGGGCTATAAAAGCGAATATAGAGCTCAGGAAGTAATGATGTGCAACCAAATAATAACAAATACCCAAGAACATTACTTGTTCGCTGTAACGGTCAAGCACTGAGTCGTACAAAGCGCCGAAGGTTGACTTCATATTGCCAAGCCTTGCAACCTGCCCATCAAGCATATCAAATAGGCCGGCAAATAATATTAAAGCGCCTGCCCAGCCAATGTAGGTAAGATCGCCACGGTTGCCTTTTTCTCCACCTATAATAAAAATAACCGCTACGCCAATATTCAATACAAAACCAATGGTAGTTACCGCATTAGGGGTAAGGCCAAGTTTTATTAATACCTTAACAAAAGGATCAATAATCTTGTAAATACCCAGTTGAAGATTTTTCCGTGCGGATGTTTGCTGTTCCATCATTAATTATGCAATGTTAGCTTGTTTTAATTAAAAATCAAATTGAACTAATACACGTACGCCGTATTTAGCAACATCAGGGTTATCCAAATAAGTGAATCGCCTAACAAAGTCTACACGTACAAACTTAAAAATATTTTCAATACCAACACTGGCTTCTATATATGGTGTACTTCCTAATGCATAGGTAATTGGCCTTCCATCAGGATAAAGCGGATATTGGTATAAATTAGAGTGCAAAGCTGGATTGTTTTCATCGCTCAAACCACCCCATATGCCCTTAAATGATGCAACCTCGCGCCATTTTAATTTCTTCAATAAAGGGATCTTATTAAAGAAGAAACCCTGGAAATGCTGATCAATATTTATACTCTCATAATGATCACCAACAAACTCCAAAAAGTTCATTAAGTTATATGAGTATAGGTCATACGCATACGTTTGATTCGCCCGGAAAATATTTAATAACGGGTAAGGTACCTGCCCGAAGATATGCCCTAATTCAACCCTTACATCAGCAAAGCCGAACTGTGAGTTATAAAAACGTTTGTCGATTTGTGCATGTAGTTTTTGATAGGAGTAACTACTATTAAAAACATCTTTAAATCCTTGTGTATAATCAATTTCATATACCGGGAAAGCGTTAGGGATAGGGGTACGATATATTTTGCCCTGATAAAACTGCTCACCTGGTGCATAGCGGAATTGTAAATTAGCCTCAGAAGTAGTTAAATCCTGGATGTTGGTAGTATTACCATCCTGATTTGTTAAAAATGTTAGTGAACCGGCAGGTGTTTGTGTACGGTTAGTAAATGTTAAGTTATAGGAGAAGTGACTGTCAAACTCGTGTACATAATTCAACCTGTAAAACTCGTTGTACAAATACTTATCGTTATTACCACGTTTGAATGATAATAAGAAGTTGTCTTCCTGTACGAATTGCAGATCCTCGCCTGGTATGGTTACATCCTTCTGATAACTTGCCCGTATATAATCTTGAGGGAATTTATAAATAGACTTATCGTTCAACGAGTAGGTCGCACTTAAAAAATATTTCCATTTTTCATCCTTAAAACCATAAGCCGCATAGGTCTCAAAATAGTACCTGGTGCTCAGCTCAGGTGTAGTACGGCCACCTAATCGCAACCTTAAACCTTCAACCGGGTTAAAGCTGTAAAAAGTATTGGCGGGCCCAACCTCAAACCATCCAAAGCCTTTATAACCTGCTAATAGTAGGGTGGCTATATCTGTAAGGCGTTTAAACGACGGCATGTTTCTTAAGCTATCGGTGTTTTTATAAACTTTTGATTCAGCAGTAGTTAAAGTATCCAAACGATTTTGGCTCCAGTATTGATCGCTGCGGCTTGCGGAGTTATCAAGTTCTGTAACTTCATTACCGGCATAAGTACTATCGGGTTGGGGGGCGTTTATTTTATAATCGCTAAATGTTATTGTTCGGGTTCCATACAAGCCACCATCTTTATTTTTATTGAAACCGAAATCAGCAATCATACTGTTTTTGCTTAAATGATAACGGCCGTCAGGATTTTTTTCAAATGTAAGATCAACATTCAAATCCTTTACAAAATTGAGGTTGATGTTTTTATTAGCATATAGCCTGGCTTTTTGTACCGCGTAATTGCCATCAAGGGTAATATATATTTTACCCATGAATAGTAAATCGGTGGTATTGCGTGGGGTAAAACTTAATTCAACCACTTTTTTGCCATCAATAACTAAAGTGTCGGTAATAAAATATTTATAAAAAGTTGGTCCGCTGGCAGCAATAGGGCTCAGGAAGTTATTAGTCATTAAAAATATGCTGTTTTGATAGATATCAATATCGGCATACATGTGTTTAAAATATTGGCTAATACCATTTGCATCCAGGGCGGCGCCAAAGTCTACTTTCTTTTGAGCAAGTATATTTGTTTTTGTTTTAGATGGGTTTTTACGGTAATAAACCTGCGATAATTTTTCGTCGAGATAAACCGGTAATAAAGATTTTCCCGGCACAGTTGTGCTGTCGCGATTATCAATAATGAACTTATATTTTTGGAAAAATTTTCTATCAGAAAATGTAGTGGAAACGTTGGCAAATGAGAATGCCATTTTATCATATTCTTTGTACTGCACGTAATCGTATGCAGTAGGACGGTTCTGGGGCTTATGATCAATAACCTCGCGGATCAGTTCAACAGCAGGGTTTCCTTTATTACGATATTTTGGTTTTTTACCAGCTTTTATAGTCACCGTATTAAGTTGTTGCGCCTGCGGAAACAACCTGACATTTACAACCTGTGTTTGGCCTGCAACAATAGGCAAAGTCGCATCTTTATAGCCAACAAATGATATTTTGATATGATCAAAGGTTTGTGTAGTGCTTATGCTGAATTTTCCATGACTATCAGTGTTAGCGCCTATAGAGCTACCTGCAAATAAAACAGTTACATACGATAACGGTTTTTTAGTGCTTGCATCGTTTACTGTGCCAGTTACAACAGTAGTTTGCGCCAACAAAGCGTTGGTAAGTAATAGAGCAAATGCTAATAATGAAAACTTCTTTAGTAAATATTTATAATCCATGTATTTTATGCAAGTGAACAAACCAGTTTTTGTTTTACCAATGGTGTTATTAAATGATATAGTTAATAATCCATTACAATAAGCGTTTCTTAAATTTAATGTACTATTAAAGAGTATGCTATGCTTGAGTTACGTTGTTAGTTAACTCAAAGTTTTATATTATAGTATTAAATCAAATACTGATTGTTGTCGTTGCAAAGTTAATTAATCGTTTGATTAATTTTATATGTGAAAAGTAATAAGTTGTCAGTTAATGTAGTTTAAAGGTAAAAAAACGAGGACTACTATTTTTAGATTTTCGTTTTTAATTGTTATGTGCCTGTAGATTAAGCAAATACGAATTTTTTTTGTAACATGTAATTGTATCCTACACCAACAACAACTGCTACTATTATTTTTGATATAAAGTAACTAATGCCACAATAATGTGTTACAACAAATACACCAAAGGTGGTTAAAAGCATGTTACCGCCCCATATTATTAAATACTTAATAAGCTGGGCATGTACTTTTTTATCGCGGCCATCAAACACCCATCGCCGGCCAAGTGCAAAATTTGTAACTCCGCCAACAAATGTGCCTGCAAAGCTGGCAGCGACGTACCAAACTCCAAAAAACTCTTTGCAAACTATGGTAGTAAGGAAGTCGAAAAATGTGGAAATGATTGAAGAGGCTTGCGCCTTGATAAAAGTGGTTGACATTAAAATAATTTAAATGCTACAACGGCTTGTAGCAATATGTTAGTATAAATACCTGCCAGCACGTCATCGGCCATTACGCCCCATCCTCCTTTGAAATGTTCCATTTCCTTTATAAAAAGGGGCTTTTTGATATCGAAGAACCGGAAAAGTATTAATGCACATAACACATATGTTACATTCACCGGTAAAAAAAGTAAACTGAAACACATACCTGCAACCTCGTCAATTACCACTCGTTGGTGGTCTTTGCCCCAAAGGGGTTCAACTTTATTCCCTGCCCAAACACCTAAAGCGGTGATAAGCAAAGTAATTATTACAGATAATATAGCGGGTGGATAACCACCAACCCAGGCGAAATACCAGCAAATACAACACGCAACAGCAGCTACTGTTCCGGCGCCTTTGCCAATATAACCTATGCCAAGGCTGGTGGCACTCAGTTTAAAAAACAACATTTACTATTATAAAGTATCAACCAATTCCTGGTAGTAATCTAAACCCAGGTGAGTGATCAAATCTTCGCCCATCATGTGGCGTAAAGTGTTTTGTAGTTTCATTAATTGCTTGAAAATATCATTTTCAGCAGGTAGGCCTGGTGCTGTTTGTGGCGATTTTAAGTAGAATGATAACCATTCCTGAATACCGCTCATTTCAGCTCTCTTAGCCAAATCGATAAATAAAGCAAGATCTAGTGCAATTGGTGCGGCTAAAATTGAATCGCGGCAAAGGAAATTGATTTTGATCTGCATTTTGTAGCCTAACCAGCCAAAAATATCGATGTTATCCCAGCTTTCTTTGTTATCGCCATGTGGCGGATAGTAGTTAATACGTATTTTGTGATACAGATCGCCGTATAATTCAGGATTTCTTTCAGGTTGAAGAATATCTTCTAACACACCTAATTTTGAAACTTCTTTTGTTTTAAAGTTATCCGGATCATCCAAAACTAAACCATCACGGTTACCTAAGATGTTGGTAGAGAACCAGCCCGAAACACCTAATGAACGTGCAGCCAAACCTGGTGCAAGTATAGTTTTCATTAAAGTTTGGCCTGTTTTAAAGTCTTTACCTGCAATTGGGGTATTTGTTTGTTTAGCAAGTTCAACTAAAGCAGGGGTATCAACAGTTAAGTTAGGAGCGCCGTTTACATAAGGTATGCCCATTTTTAATGCAGCATAAGCATATATCATACTTGGTGATATTAACTTATCATCATCTAGCAATGCTTGCTCAAAAGCTGCAACAGATTCGTGTATAGCTGAAGTTTCGTAGTAGATCTCAGTTGATCCGCACCAGATTAGAACGATACGATCGCAATCATTTTTTGCTTTAAAATCTTTAATGTCCTGCATTACCTGTTGAGCAAGCTCATGACGGGTACCTGTTTTAACGTGAGTAGCAGTAAGGTTTTTAGCATAGTTTTGGTCAAAAGCGGCCTTCATAGGCACAATTGCTTCTAATCCGTCTTTTACTTTATTTAGCAGGCTTTCTTCTAGTACCTTAGCATGCATAGCAGCTTCGTATACGTTATCTGAGTATACATCCCATCCACCAAAAACAATATCGTTAAGGTCGGCAATCGGCACAAACTCTTTAATTTTGGGGTTACGGTTTTCCGTTCTCTTACCTAAACGAATGTTTCCCATTTGAGTTAGGGAACCTACTGGTTGTGATATTCCTTTTTTTACAGCTTCAACACCGGCAATCAGTGTAGTAGCTACCGCGCCTAATCCTGGTATTAATATTCCCAGTTTTCCTTTGGCAGGTTGAATGTTACTTTTCATTTACTTTGTTTTATGTTAACTTATTTGTAGCTAAAGCCATTTATTTGTTTTGTACCACTTAAGTGTTTCGGTTAAGCCGGCATCAAGGTTAAACAGGGGATAATAACCGAGGTCGTATTTAGCTTTGTCTATTTCACAAGACCAATTGACGGCCATTAATTCCAGCAATTTTTCGGAATTGAGTACAGCTGCTTTGCTGCTCAAAGAACCGACTTTTTCTGATATCAGAGCGATTAATTTCACAAAATTTACAGGGAGATGAAACTTTACGGTTTTCAAATTTAGCACATTTTTGGCAATTGTAGCTAATTCATAGCGGTTATAAAAGTTACCATCGCTCAAATTATAAGTATTCTGGTTGCTGATATAGAGCGCTTTAATAGCTACGGCGGCCAAATCCTTAACGTAAATAAAGCTTAACTTTTGTTCTGTATTGCCTATGTAAGGCTCGATCCCCGCTTTTAACTGTTTGAAAAAAATAAATATGTCTTTATCTCTGGGGCCATATATAGCAGTTGGCCTTAGAATAGTATAGTTTAGTGAAGTAATGCTTTTTAGCTTTTCTTCTGCCAGAAGTTTGCTTTTGCCATAAGCTGTTATGGGATTTGGAGGGGTCTCTTCCGTAATTATTCCTGATAGGGTATTAAGAGGGCCCACTGCTGCAAGGCTGCTTATTAATACGAAGGACTTTAAATTTATATCTGTTGACTTTGCCGCCGCTGCCAGGTTAAAGGTATACTCCGCATTAACGGTGTTGTATTCGTCGGCAGTTCTGGCGGTGGTAACACCGGCGGCATGTATAATATAATCGTATTGTTTTTCTTTTAATTCCTTTTTCAGGGCAATGAGGTTGCCTAAATCGGGGTAAGTATAAGTGATGTTGAAATGCTTGAGATGATCGATCTTGCTGGTTTTGCGTACCGCTACATATACATCCAGGTTACTATGCAGTGCTTCTTCAATTAGATGATAACCCACAAAACCACTTGCACCGGTTATTAAAACCCGTTTTTTCATATATCTTTTTCGTAGAGCCTGTATTTTTTATACGGATCGCCTTTTATGGCGATGATGGCATTATTTATAAGCACATTGTTTTCAAGCGTCCACCCAGCTTCGGCGCATTTAAAGCCGCGTTCCTTGTATCGTTTAATAATGGTGCCGTACAAGCAAGCTTCAATACCCATTTTGCGGTATCCATCAATTACGCCCAGGGCATAGATGCGAATGCGTGATATTTTCTTTTTGTTAAGCAATAGCTTGAAGATACCTGTTGGCAGCAAGCGGCCACGTTTAATGGTTTTAAATATCTGGTTATAATCAGGCAGCGCTAATCCGAAACCAACTATCTTGCCTTCTTGTTCGGCAATTAAGCAAAAATCAGGATCGAGTATTAATTTAAGATCTTTAGCCAGGTAATCAAACTCTTCATCGTTCATCGGTACGAAGCCAGTGTTTTGATCCCATGCTGTGTTATAAACCTCCCGCAATTTAATGGTTTCGTTCTTGAAATCTTTAAGGTTAACATTGCGGATAACAATATTGTTACGCTTTAAGCGCTCCTGTAGGGTATTTAATAACCTTACCGATTTATCGTCATAATTTTGGCCTTCCCAATTCCATGATATCAGATCGATCTGTTTTTGATAGCCTTGGTTTTCTACCAGGTTTATGTAATAAGGCGCGTTATAGGTATCCATTAAAACCGGGGAACTATCAAATCCCTCAACCAGCAAACCGCAGGGCTCATTAGTTGAAAAGTTTACAGGGCCAATAATTTTTTGGGTTACACCTTTTTCTTTAAGCCAGTTTTTAACGGTAGTAAAAAGCTCAGCTGCTATGGCATCATCATTAACACAATCAAAAAAACCAAAGAAACCATCGTTACGCTTATTAAACTCATTATGGGCATTGTTTAAAATAGCAGCAATACGGCCGGCTATTTTGCCATCTTTATAAGCTATAAAAGTTTGTAATGAGTTGTGTTTGTGGAAAGGGTGCTTGGTTAACAGGTCCCTTTGAGCGATGAATAATTCCGGAACGTAGTAAGGATCGTTTTTATATAGATCGTGGGGGAAATCTATAAAATCTGCCAGCTCTTTTTTTGAGCTGACAGGAATTATTTCAATCATATTTTTTCTTTAACAGCAGTTACGCCTACTTCTTTAAACGCTTTAATTATCTTTTCTATTGCTTCATCAATTTGCTCAAATGTATGAGTTGCCATTAATGAGAAACGCAGTAAAGATGAATCAGAAGGTACAGCAGGAGAAACAACCGGATTTACAAATATGCCTGCTTCCTGCAGGTGTTTTGTAACCAGGAAAGTTTTGTCGTTATCACGAACATAGATAGGCAATATCGGGCTTTCAGTAGGGCCAAGGTCAAAACCCTCTTCCACTAAAAGTTTCATTGCGTAGTTTGTGTTATCCCAAAGTTTTTGAATACGTTCCGGCTCTGATTCAATAATATCCAAAGCTGCAATAACGCTGGCTACAGAAGCCGGAGTCATACTTGCGCTAAACATTAATGAACGTGCACGATGTTTTAAATAATCAATAGTTACAGCATCAGCGGCAATAAAACCACCTAATGAAGCTAATGATTTACTGAATGTACCCATTATAAGGTCAACATCATCAGTAAGGCCAAAATGCGAGGCGGTACCCGCACCTTTATGCCCGATAACACCCAAACTATGGGCATCATCCACCATAATATTAGCACCGTATTTCTTAGATAATTCAACAATCTCAGGTAATTTAACAATATCACCTTCCATGCTGAATATACCGTCAACTACAATAAGTTTAACAGCTTCTTCGGGCAAAATGCTAAGCTTGCGCTCAAGATCTGCCATGTTGTTGTGCGCGTATTTTA
>Ga0302221_10002225_pt1 | contig 12186 bp, 7 predicted proteins | sample II_Palsa_E2_1_FD_193517 | JGI IMG/M metagenome (GOLD analysis project Ga0302221, IMG submission 193517) | Peat permafrost microbial communities from Stordalen Mire near Abisko, Sweden - II_Palsa_E2_1 | ecosystem: Environmental > Terrestrial > Soil > Palsa > Peat permafrost | place: Sweden...
CGGGGTGTGTTCTTCGGATTTTAGGTGAAGTATACAAGACCAGGGTAGAAAGGGTCGAGTCTTTAGTAACTTGGAATATAGATCTCATAGGGAACTTCGCTATTTCTACGAGGCAGTGCCACTTTCATACCTCATTTATTGAATATAACAAAGGGAGTTCCTCACCTAACTCGATAAGCGAAAATATATATCTTTACCTCTCTGCTTAGCACAAAAAAAATGTCTAAGCGATCGAACCTGATAGGCGAGAGGCAAGTTTTACTTTTTAGATAGGATAACAGAAAAATTCACCAAAACTCTAAGGAGTCCTCGGTGGACTCCTTATTCGAATGAGAAACCCCGGACGGTTTTTTTCGCTCCCTTCGCTCGTGAGGAGGGGGTTGTCGATTTTTGTTGTCGATCTTACAATTCTCCTTACCCTCCCTTATAGCGCCTTTATTCTACGGCTTAGTGGGAAGGTAAGGAATTTCTTTGAATTAGTGTCGTGGCAACCGTGGCGGCGGGTACTGAAACTTACTTGGCGAGTTTCAGCTGGCGTATTCGGTTGCCGTGGAGGGAAATCGGCTTATTTTGCTATTTAACTTTGCGTTCGGGATTTGGGAGTGAAGTGTGAAAATAGTGAGGAAACGAGGGTTTTCGCTTCCCGAGCGGGCATTTCCTATCCGAGGGAATATGTACCTCCCGTTTGAAAACGGTACAGAACTACCGGTTAGGACTACAACGTGTGTGTTGCGCGGCGAGGAAGCTTTCCCTCTCATTCTGTCGTTGATGTCGATGAGCAAATGAAGGGGGACAGAAAGATGTTCACTTTCCATCTGAGCAACAAGAGAAACCTCCTCCACGATGCAGTCCCACAAAGAGGCGCCATTCCGCATTGGCGTCTTACCCGACATCCAGAATACATGAAAATATCTCGAAGTAAAGCTTAGAACTATAAGCCACGGAATCAACAAAGCCGAAGTCAGGGTTAAGGTCGCTCGCCACTTCCTCAATACCCTCACCTCGTCAATACTGCCAGAGGACTCAAGTCTAGCTAGAGCTCATATTGACCCCAGTCGAAAACAGCACCCCAAATCCCTCATCTAGCATTCTCATCTCGTATTCATATCTCCTCCCTTCCCTTTTGCTTTCCAACCTTCTATTCCCCTCTATCTCAACCCTTCATTTACCCTTCCAAATCATAAAATCACTATCACTGCGCCATCCCTGAAACAGTTCTCCAACCTTTCAATTCTCCTACCGAGTATTTGCTTCCACCCAGCCACCATTCACTATAGCTCACCAATTCGCGGGCTAACACTTGACCACTACCACAGTACATAACTTTGCTATAGTTGGAGCAACCACTACCTCACAACATCAGCATCCCGCCTTTCGGGCTGGTTACCTTCACCTTGATAAGTAGACTCTCTATACTCCCTCACTTAAAAAAAATTAAAAAAAAGGAGAAAACTTTCAGACCTCTTAGCATAGAGACGAACATCACGCACCGCCACCCACCTTACCTCCAAATCCACTCTTAAACCTCCAACGAGAACAACAACCCCCCCTCCCCCACGAAAAAACCCAGAGAAAAATGAAATAGGAAAAACAGAGAACCCTATCCCCAAAATCCCAAACCCCTCACCCTCACCCTCTTCCCATCCCATCCAATCTCATAAACCAAACCAAAACCAAACCAAACTTCACTTAACTTACTATCTTCCTCCTTACAACTCCCCCTAAATTCTCCATCCAACTCGTCTTCATTCCCCTTTCCCTTTCACAATAAGTACTTATACTTCCCTCTTCTCTCTCCCTCATACTCATACTCATCCCAAAACCACTCCATCCATCTCTCTCCTCTCCTCAAAGCACACCTCCAACCCTCCACCCCTATTACTCCCCCTCCACAAAAGTTCACCTATCCGCTCTAAAACATTCCCACTCTTCTAACTTCTAACTTCGAATACAATCTTCCATCTCCAATCCTCCCCTTAAAATTAAAATCCTATTTCCCCATTCTCTCCTTCCATTTTACTGAGTACCTATACTTCCCACACTCATCCCTAGTCTACCTATCCTATCTATTTATATACTCTATATCCTCTATGTGTCTAATCTATTTCCTCAGACAAAAAATATTTTTTGAAGGACGAGGTGGGGTTCAATCCGTAGAAATACGAGCGAAAACACTGTTAGTTAATTGGCTAGGCATGCTACGGTTACGGTTACGGTTGTAGCAGAAAGTAAAAGAAAGAAAGAGAGGAGGTGAAAACAAAACAATACTTTCTATTCTAATGTAATGGCTAAGCCAGATGCTAAATTAGATAGCTGGAGGTGAAGCCAAAAGCTGGAGCTAAGAATCACTAATCACTAATCACAAGCCGTATCACCATCCAAACAACCCTTCCACATCTCCGTCCATCAATCTGTTCAGTCGGACAAGGTGCTTGAGTGGAAGACTCAACACCAAAAACATGTAAAAAAAGAAAACAGCGAACAAAAACAAAAGCCACAATCCAATGTCACGATACGTGGTGGTTCGCCAGATGGACAGCAGGGAGGGGTTTGGTGTGACGACCTCTCCGACATACTCCCATTCGTCGTCGATGTCTCCGCCGCGTGTGACGTACCACATGTGGCGGCGTCCGTCTGCACTGATCTCCTCGATGCGTGTGGTTGTTCGTGCCATTTTGACGAGGTGTAGTGGAATGAAGACTTGGGTTTAGGTTTGGGGTTCGATGATTATTATGTGAGCTGTTTGCGATTGAAGGTGAGAAAGTCGATGGAGAATCGTAGCTCTCCATCGGAGACGGAGTCTTTTTGTACCATTTGGGGGTTCTATGTTTACGTTCGAGGATGAGTGCTGTTCAGTTGAGAAGGAAAGACTTACGGCCTTGCTTGGTCCCTGGATTTGGTTCGGAGACTGTTGTGAGCCCTGTTTCTTTCTCTTTGAGGGTGGGATTGAGAGTGACTTAACTTCTGCCCATCCGCCATTGTTGACCATTCGATAAAGGAGAAATGGTCTGCTTTGTCAAACAGCATGAACAATGGATGGACCTTTCCATCCGGATAATGATGATGGAACTTGCTGAATCTGCCTGCGGAGATCGAGTGCCTGGAGCCTGAGCTGGCCGCTAGCTTGATGCAAGGAGAATTCGAAGTGGTTTTCCAGGAGACTGAGACGAGGTAGACTTGCGCTACAGGACCCGCGCACGAACTATGTGTAGTAACTGTATTTGATGGAGAGATACATCAGAGTTTAGGTGAAAAATTATGTCGCTCTCTCCTTCTCCATAGTTGGAAAAGGAGAGTTCGAATATTCGGCGGAAGCCCCTTTCGCTTCACGTGATCGGTAATCAATTTGAACCCAAGGCTTCTTCTGTCTTGGTGCCAAGTGCACCGCCTCTCTTCCTCTGCCCAAACGACCGTATTTGAGGTCAAGAACCTTCCATGTGACACTTTGCATTCAATGATTTGAACTCGCATGGCTTATCCGATCCATGTTATTCGTGGCAACGAACCACGATCAAGCACGTTCGAGACGCTACTGTGCGACCGTGGCAATATCACAATGCACTGCGCATTTCTTGGTACAACTTCAACAACAATGAGAGATTTTATCGCAATAGGATGAATTCAGTAAGAAAATAATAAGACCAAGATCTGCCCTAACGAGGAGAAAGCGTGATTGGGTACTTCGGCTTGATTTGAGGAGTAGCAACTGTGCATAGCCGTGCTGGAGCCGTATTACCGATTTCACGAATACGCAAAGATGGGCGTGAGTGGTGCTGCGCCTCCACGGCCTTTCGAACAGAGAGATTGCCGTTGGACGAGGAGATGCGGGTTGCGCGGGGATTTGGAATGCGATAAGAAGGATTGAGGGGTTGGAGAGTGGCGGTTTGTCTTTGTCAGTCGGAATAATAGTCTTAGATAGGAAAGTGCAATGATGCCAGACAGGAAGAGCAGATTGATGATGGTGGTGATGTTGTTGTGTGGTTCTTGGTGAGGCAGAGCCTACCAGGCCGCCCGAGCGATGGATTGTCTTGGCAGGGCTGAGCCTTTGGTTGCCTTGACGTTAAGCGACCAACAAGCACGACAACTTGACGATCTTCCTGTCAGCTGAGGCTCCTCGATGCTGTAAGAGAGATATTGCCACGATGGAAGAGAGGAGCCCGTCGGCGAAGACTGGTTTAGGCAGGCTTCTAGAAGGCATCTAGGACGTTTTCAAGGCTAATGCGGCATGTCTGCTGATCACGAAGTGTTTCCGTGTTTGGTTTTGAGTGTTTGAGCTAAGCACGGGCTGGAGACCGTCCGAGGTTGTCGATGTTTGATATCTCGATTGGCGAATCAGATAGACGGCGAGGTGGCATGATGTTGCCAAGCATGTGGAATGCTGCGGGAATTACTTCTGCTGAGGCCCAAGTCTTTTGGTTGATCTCGAGAGCGGTTGTGCTGCTCCTCGCTGGTACCTTTCTACGCCGTGGCAGAAATACCTCTTGTGGGTATTGCGGCAGTGTAGCCTCGCGCGAAACAGTAAGACGTGAAGAAGCGGAAGGTCGTGTGAAAGTCATGATGTCGTTCTAGGATGATCTTCGTGGCTTCCCCCAGAACGGGCACCGGTTGAAAATGTCACAGGGGTCTCCAGGGCCTCGCGAACGCCTCCGAGTGGAGCACTGGCGCAAAAGCAGTGCGCTATTAAGTGATCCACAAAAGCTTAGCCATCATCCAAAGGCGCCTAGTGCAAACAGGCGCAGCAAGTCATCGACTGGCACGCTGTCGAGGGTCCTGCTGCAGCTTGGGGGCACACGCAAGCTCTGCCTGCCGTCTGAGAGCTTCGACCTCGCTTGGCGGCCTTTCATGGAGGGCAGTTGATCGTAAGAGCCGTTCGAGGGTTGACAGTAGAGTGGAGTTGCTTGCTGGTGCTGCTGCTGGTGCTGCTGGTGCGAGCCCCCGCTCTCAAGGCCCTTGTAGATGAAGACTGCAGGGGATGCCGAGAATATAAAAGAGCGTCAACGTCTCAGCGTCACCACTCCTGGCTCCTGATACATATCCCGTCTCAAGCACACTCTCATCACAAAGTGTTTATCTTGCGTTTCGTTGCACGCTCTGACAGATCCTACGGAAGTAAGGAGGATTATTACTTGTCAGCCTTTCAAATCGCCCAAGCCAGATCGCCCCTGGACCCCCAAATTCAAATCCGTGGTCCTTCCCCGCACCACCCACAGCCTGGTCCATTCTTAGCGCGAAGCACCTCGTCCGATTGCTTAAAGTCAAGCTCCCTCCCACATTCCTCACACACCACTTCGAATCTTCTTCTCCGTTTATTTGCGCGATACATTTTACTCCCCCGTCGCACAGATATCCTCCATCATGTCTGCCAATCTTGACGTCGCAAAGGATGACACCAACGGTGGTCCATCGAAGTCATCTCTGAACGGTGGATTCCGCCCGACTCATACACCAGGCCGCAGTGACAACCCTATGGTCAATGTTGAGCCACCGCGAAGAGAGGATCTCCAGCCCAGCTATGCTCAGACTCTTGCGGGCGAGAGCGATCAAGGTGCTCACGGCTGGTATGGAAGCATGAGTAAGTTCGGCGCATTCCGTTGCACAAGGTAAACAACAGCTGACAATTTCGCGCAGTCAACACTCTTGGTTCATGCATTGGAACTATGGGTGCCATTCCCTGCTGCATCATCTGTCCTAACCCCTACAAACCTGTCTCGCAGGGTAATGTCGGTCTCGTTACAAAATTCGGTCGATTCTATCGTGCGGTTGATCCCGGTCTCGTCAAGATCAACCCGCTCAGTGAACGTCTTATCCAGGTCGATGTCAAGATTCAGATCGTTGGTACGTTCTTCTGCGAGTGTAAATACTTCAACCGTAGCTGATTCAATCTCCAGAGGTTCCTAAACAAGTTTGCATGACCAAGGACAACGTCACCCTCCACTTGACCTCCGTCATCTACTACCACATCACATCTCCACACAAGGCTGCTTTCGGTATCTCCAATGTCCGTCAAGCCTTGGTTGAGCGTACACAAACCACTCTTCGTCACGTTGTCGGTGCTCGCGTCCTCCAAGACGTCATCGAACGCCGTGAGGAAGTCGCTCAATCAATCGGAGAGATTATCGAGGATGTCGCGTCAGGATGGGGTGTGCAAGTCGAGAGCATGCTCATCAAGGATATCATCTTCACCAGCGAGCTTCAAGACTCGCTCTCCATGGCCGCTCAATCCAAGCGTATCGGAGAGTCCAAGGTCATTGCAGCTCGCGCCGAAGTTGAATCCGCTAAGCTTATGCGACAAGCGGCCGATATCCTGTCTAGCGCACCAGCCATGCAAATCAGATATCTCGAGGCTATGCAAGCCATGGCCAAGTCTGCCAACAGCAAGGTCATCTTCCTGCCTAGTGCCTCAACGGTCGGTAGTCAGATGCAGGCGATGGTCGGTGACTCGTCGAGTCAGCACGGCGGCGTTTCTGCATCGCAGAAATATGACAATGACTTTGGAGGTCAGGGCTCCGATTTCCAACGGGCTATCAACGCCCACGTCGTCGAAAACATTTAAAACAGACACTGATGTTTATGGTGTTGATGTAGCCTGGTCTACATAAGTTAGTAGTTTACCCTCCTTCTGCGACTCTTGCTCTTGATCGACATATCTCGACCAAAACATCAACCCTGTACTTTTACATCCTACCTGACTTTGCTTTATGGCGATTAATGACGATGGTGGGAGGTGGGAGGTGGGTCGGTATTTGGAATGCCTGAGATTGATAGGTGGAGATTTCTTTGGTCTTTGGCAGGATACCCCTCGGTCTTTAACGGTACGATAATTAGGTGGTAATAACAATGATACCATTTTCTTTACTACAGTATTGACATTTGAGCGATTCTTCTATCGGTGATACTAGAGATTACTCCTCAGTCTAAAATGTGAGTTGAATAGCTAATACCAGCAGCAGACTCGGTGAAATCTCTGATCACATGGTCACATCACGTGAGCTAACTACCCCGCCCCCGCCATACAAGGTAAGTAACGTCTATCCCTACATAGCGGAAAACCTTACGTGCCGGAAAAAATAATAGGTACTTTGACTTCAAGCATCTTAAAATCTATATATATCTTAATACCTTCTATATTTTCTTATAAGTTATATATTATAATCATTCTTAAATATCTTAAATCCCTTTTATTATAAAATTATATTTATATTATTATCCTCACGCTTGATTTATAAAGAGTTTCCTTTTATAATATAATAGACTTCCTTTATTATAACTTTATTATCTAGTTTATATCATTTCTAATATTTATAATAAAGTCTTATCCGAGCTTTAAAGTTTTATTATAATACAAGAAATTATTATTAGTTTTATAACTACTTTATATATAAATTTAAACAAGATTATTATATAGATTAAGTACCTCGAGTTAAAGTGATTAATGATTTTGGATTAGAGTCAAACGGCCTTGTATCTTGCTATAGTAATTATCGCGTAGTTTTAATTATATAATTATTTATTTAGTTTATATTAGTTTATACTAGTTTATAGAAATCTATTACTTAAAGATTTATCGTTATTAATAAAGGGCTTGGGGAAAATTTAATGCTGCTGATATTTATAATAATTTAATACTTAATGTCGTATAAACTAAAAAATATATTATTATAAATAAAAATATTAAAGATGCTTATCGTAATTATATTATATAGTTACTTAAATTATAATAATAATTTTTATTTTAGTATTTCTTATCTTTAAAATTAATAAGACTATAAAATTAAAGTTTTAATATTTTCTCGAAGTTTATAATCTTGTTTTTAATTTAAGATAATATAAATATTAGTTTAAATAATTATAATATAATATTATATACTTTATATATATATATAAAAAAAAATTATATTTTAATAAATTTATAATTAAATAAATTAAATTATTTAAACTAAATTATATATAAATAATAATAATATATAAGATATATTATTATTTTTAATATTATAAAAACTTATAAAAACTATTTATAATTTTTATAAACTCGATAAAACTCTGGTTCTTTATTTATATTTTTATTTAATTAATAAAATAAGTATTAAAGAATAATATTTATTATTAATTAAAAAATACTTTATTAATTATTATATTTAAATCTTTAAAAATAATTATTATATAATATTTAAAAACTTATTATATTATAATAAAATAAATATTTATATTAATTAATAACGAGATTCTTAAATAAATATTTTAATTATTAACTTTACTTAAAGATATTTTTTTAATAAATAACTTTATAAATACTATAAGAAATATTATTTAAAAATATATTAAAGATTTTAAAAATATTTTTATAAATAAAATTTATTATAAAATATAAAATAAACTTTTATTATTTATAAATATTTATATTAATATATTTTTAATATTATTTTAATTATAATAAAAATAAATATTAAAGTATTTTTAATAAAGTTTAAAATATATAATATTAATAATAACTTTTAAAAATATAAAATTTAAGAAATAATTTATATAATATTTATTATAATAATATTTTTTTTTTTAATTTTATATAATAAACAAGAAATTAAATTTATTAATACGGGTTTTAACTATAATAACTTTATTAAAATCTTATTTAATAAAATAAAAAAAATATTTAATAATCAAGATTTTAATTATATTTTTAATATTAATATTAAGCTTAATAAAGTCTTTTCTTTAAAAAATAATCGACTCTTAATTCTTAATACTTTAAAGAAAATAATAATAAACTTTAAGATTATTTATTATTAATTAATTAAATATTTATTAAAAAATATTTATTTTTATTTTAATATTATTTAAAGATTAAATAATATAAATCTATTAAATTAAAAAAAGTTGAGTTAAATATTAATTTATATAATAAATTATTTTATCGAATTTTATATAAAAAGATTAATTAATAAATATATTTAAATTTTTATTTAAAATTAAAATTATTAATATTAATTTTAATTTCTTAAAAAATTATTATAAATAAGAGAATTTATTATAATTAATTCATGATATATTTATAAAGTATAAATTAATATTATATAAATAATATATTAAAGTTTAATGTCTTTTTTATATATTATTTTTTATAAAATTTTAATTCTTTTATATTCGTTAAAAATTATATATATATATTTTATTAAAAGTCTTAATTAATAATAAAGAAAATATTTAATTCCGTGTTTTTGAATAATAAATTATTAAAAAATAAATATCTTTAATATTTAAAATAATAATTATAATTAAGTTAAATTATTAATTTTATATAATATTAAAAATATATTTATCGCGGTCATAAATATAATAAATATAAAAAAAATCTTTTTTATTTTATAATATATTAAAGAATTTAATTTTATTAAGAATAAATTAAAAAATTATAAAATATTCTTTATATTATATTTTTATTTTATTAATATAAAAAAAAACAAGTATAAACAAGATTAAAATTTTTAATTTTATATAAAATAATTATATTCGCGTGTATATAATTAATATTTCAAGATTTAATAATATTTATTACTTAAATAACGAGATCTTGCAAGATGTCGTAAACTAAATAATTATAATATATAAAAAAAATAAAAACTTATCTAATATTATTTATCTTTAATATATAATAAATTATTATTTTATAAATTTATTAAAGTGGAATTTTAATATACTTTAAGAACTTTATAGTTTTAAGTATTTCTTTAAGATAACGCTAATGTTATTTTATTAAAATAAAAAAAATCTTATTATTGTAATTATTCGCGAGTATATACTTATATTTATTAAATAATTTTAAAGACTATTAATAAAATAAAAAAGCCAGGTTATAAAATATTTATTTAATTAAGACTCGATAATAGATATTATTAACTTAATTATTAAATATTAAAGAATAATTATACTTAAAGTTTAAGATAAAATAATAAATAAATGACTTCGTTTTAATAAAATAATAATCAGAAGATTTTTAAGCTAAGAGTTTTTACACGAACGTAATAAATTATAATAAAAAATTTAATAATTATAAGACGAGATATAAAAAATAATAAAAATAAAAAATAAAAAATAAATATAATAAATTATTAAAGAATATAAATATTATTAAAAATAAATTAATTAAAAGGATTAAATTATACGAGATCTTTAAATAAGTTTTAAGAATCTAAAGTAAAAAAAAAAAAAAAAGTTTAAAAAAATTTAATATAAAATATTATAAAAAATTATAAAGTATAAAATAAAAAAATAATATTATTAAAAAAAAAAATATTTAAAAATTATCTTTAAAATATAAAAATAACTTAAAGTATATATTAATTATATTTTTATTAACTTAATAATATAATTAATTATAATTAATAAAAATATAAAAAATATAATAATATAAATAATTATAGACTATAATAAAAATATATAAGAATATATATAATAGATTAATAAAATTAAACTTATAAACTAATTATAAAAAAAAATCTAAAGATATAAAAAAAAAATTTTAAGTATTCGAGAGAATTTTTAATATAAAGATTAAAAAATTATATCCGAATTTTATTTAAATCTAGTCTTAAAAAAAACATTAAAGCTTAAAGGCCCTCACGTGAGATTTACGTGACTTAATAATAAGTAAGACAATAAAAGATTTTATTATTATAAAAAATATTATAATATTAAATATTATATAAAAATAAATATTTATATAATTATTTATAAATTTTTTTAAAATAATATTATATTTTATATAACTTTTAATATTAATACTTTATATAATAATATAATTAATTTTATTATAATTATAAATATAATATTATATAAATATTTTTTTTATTTAATAAAATATTTAATATATTATATATTTTATTTTACTTTACTCGAATAAATCCGATATATAGATTTCTTATACTTTATTTCTTTAAAGCTTAAAAACTATATTCTTTCTTAATAAAAACTTTATATTAAAGTCCCGAAATTTAAAAATAAATTAATAATTATAATTAAAGTAAAAAAAAATAATTAAAAAAACTTTTAATATTATTAACGGGATAATTAATAAAATAACTATAACTATAGTATTTCCTTATTATAAACTAAATCCTTATAAAGAAATAACTAAAGAATAATAATAAACTAATTATAACTTTATATATTTATGTGATGGAGATTTAAAATCCTTAAATCATAAAGTTATTTTGGTATATAAGGTTTTCCGGCATGCAGGGATAGACGTTACATCACCAAGCTTATACTGTCCTTTAAACATATAAAAATATCTTACTTAAGCTCTAAGTCCCTCTTAATATATAGGAAATTATTAACAGCCTTGTAGCGGCTATAGGTCCAAATTCATGTAGGATCGCTATACAGATCGGTACCTCAAATCCAGCGACCCCGCACAGCACATGATTACCACACCAGCTGACTGAATTTCAGTTATGTTATTATTGCTAAGCATAACTATAAATTTGCTCCTCACAACATCTATATACATATTCAAGGGTAAGTTGAACGAACGAAAATCTTATTTAGCATCGATATAGAGAAAAGAACTACTATATATGAGATATTGGCTGTAGAGCCAGAGGTTAAGGACGAAACCTTAAGCTAAGCTTTCGAAACAGCTTGTGCCGTTTTGATATTGAGGGAGGCTATTTAATACTTAGATGCGACGGTCTTACTTGCAAGTCGTCTGCACTATTTCAATTGAGGCCTCGTTCTCTACCCCGGCATCTAAAGCACATAAGTGGTCCCGCAAAGTCTCGGACTTAGCATGATCAGATCCGAAAACTTGCTCATACCCACGTAACGCCTTTGAAAACATAGTCCTGGCCTTCGCTAAATCTGCTTGACGTTCGAAAAGACGGCCTAGGTTTAGGATCGTGTTTAGCCCTGGGACGTAAGTAGTGATATTATCTGGACCGATCGCCTTCTCGTAGCCTTGCAGCGCCCGCTGGAACATCTGCTCGGTCTCGACCAGCTTGCCCTGGTTGAGGTAGAGATTCCCTAGGTTGTTGACCGTGTCGAGCATCGACGTGTGGTCTGGACCCCATGCCTTCTCGTAGCCTTGTAGCGCCCGCTGGTACATCTGCTCGGCCTCGACCAGCTTACCCTGGTTCTTATAGAGGATACCTAGGTTATGGACCGTGTTGAGCGTCGACGTGTGGTCCGGAC
>Ga0302221_10002226_pt1 | contig 12178 bp, 1 predicted proteins | sample II_Palsa_E2_1_FD_193517 | JGI IMG/M metagenome (GOLD analysis project Ga0302221, IMG submission 193517) | Peat permafrost microbial communities from Stordalen Mire near Abisko, Sweden - II_Palsa_E2_1 | ecosystem: Environmental > Terrestrial > Soil > Palsa > Peat permafrost | place: Sweden...
AAGAAGGAGCGTAAGCAAAAAGCTAAAAAGGCTAGCAAATCGAGCAAGTTTAGACTTGGAAACAAATACCCTCTTATAATAGCAAGACCCTTTAAAGTAGCTCTTTCTCTTGCAAATAAATACTTGTTTAGCTGCTTAATTAAAGTGTTTTTTAATTACTTTTTATTTAAGCTATTTCTTTTGCAAAATTGCAAAGAGATGTTAAACTTTAATAATACTAATATTATTTATAATAGTAACTTTTAAGTTTGCTATTTAGCAAAAAACTATAATATATATTACTAAGCTACTAAGTATATTATCGAGGAGTTTATTAAGAATCTTAATATATTTTATTAAGCGTATATAGCACTAGTAAAAGGCTAATAGTAGCCATTTAATATAAGCTACAAGTATCCTTTATTAAGAATAATAAAGGACTTATTTTATTATATTAATAGCTTATTAGCTTAAAAGCAGTTTTAGAATTAGCATATTTATATTATCTTCCTTGTTGCTTTAGCTAAGCATTATCCCCTCCTTTTTTCTCGTTTTATAAATAATAATAACAATATTAATAATAACTCCGACAAAGAGCGCTATAAGCGCCAAAAACGCGACTAATCTTAAAGTATTAGCTACTAGTTAAACTGTAAAAGGTTTAAGACTTTATTTAATACTAATCCTTTTCATTTAACTATTAAAGTTAACTGTAATATAAATCCGTTTATTAACAAGTTATAAGGTTTAAACGCCTTTCTTAGCAAATGTTTAAGTATATATATGTAATATTATATTTAAGAGGAGAAGGCAATGTAAGAGCAAGCTTAATTAGCAACTAATAACAATATTAATAAAGATAATAGCAAAGTTAAAGAGGAAAAGGAGTATAAAGTAGTAAAAGTAAATAATATTGCCGAGACTATTAAGACTACTAAGACTAAGGAAGAGCCCCTCTTTATTAATAATCCTAAAAATACATCTAAGGCTATAAGAGATAATAAGCAAGAGGTTAAGGGGACTATAGCTTTAAAGAAGAGAGGTAAAAGTAATAAAAAAGCTACATTTACTTTAATAATTTATAAATTGTTAAAGGCAAAAGGGAAAGAGCTTATAAGGTAATAGAAGGCTAAAGAGGGGATTTTTAACACTTAAGACTCTAATTTAATATTAGACAATAATAAAAGTGCTTTATATTGCATTGCTTTAATAATTTTAGATAATTAGGAAAAGGTTATAAAAGGAAAAGTTAATAGGTAATACTAATAATATTTATGCAACTAGGCCTATATTAGTTTACTTGCTTACTTACTTTTGCTATGTTTTTTAACAATTAATTTTATACTTAATTCTTGTCTAATTTTAATAATTCTAAGTATATTTTATATGTAATATTAAAGTCTTTTAGTATAAAATTAATAAAAAATATATAGTGTTAATAGTTATACGATAATCTTTAAATATATACTTTATTGCTTGCAAGCAGCAAAGCTATTAAGCATTAAATATTTACTTCTTGTTAAGCAAGCTTTATAAAATAAATAAATTAACACATTATTACAAGCGTAATAACATTTGAAATTCTAAATATAATTTAATAAAAAGTATAAATTTAAAAACTAGTTAATTAAATGCAAATATTACAATTAAAATTATAAAAATCTAATAACAAATAGTAAAGAAACTTTAAAGTGTTTTAAAAGTGCAATTTGCGCGCTAATAGCTAATGCAAGCCTAAATATTTATAAAAGCTTTAAACATTTTCCCTTTTATCTATTAATAACTTTATTAACTACTTTACTAAAATAACAATTCTTGCTTGTTTGCATTATAGCAATTGCTCTTGCAATATAAGAGACTTATAAGGAACAAATTAAGAAGCTTTATTATAACTTAAAGCTACTTGTCAATTAAGTTAAAGTAATTATATAATCTTATAGCTTTAATGCCTCTTTAGCTTTATATAAGCAGCAATTTAACAAATAAAACAAAGATTATTAAGTTTAAAAGTTAAAGCAATTCCTTTAGTATTTTAATATATATTTAATATCCTTAATTTAGCTACTTTAATATTAGGGCTATACTCTTAGCAAAATGCTTTACTAACTTAACATTAACTTTAGCTTCTTAGACCTTACTAAACAAGAGCTATAACACCTTTGCAAGTAATATAATCTTATTTAATATTAATATAAACTTGAAAAGTAATATATTAATGTTATTAAAGCTTAAAACTATATATTAAAAGAACTTTGTAGTAAATAAAGCTTACAATATAGCTAAGGCTATATACGCAATTGGGTATACTAAAACCTTTTAGTTTTTATATTTAATACTAATATTTGACAAATCCTTTACTTTTTCGATTATAAAAGCATTAAAGCTTAAAAGCTTAACAAATGTCGAAAATAGAAAAGATATATTATAAAGAGACTAAATTGTGTTTAATCTATTAATAAGCATAATAAATTGTCGGAATATAGCTTTTAAATATATAGCATTATCGACACTTATTTATAATATATTATTAGATGCTATATTAGTATCTTAAATTATACTTAAGTTGCTATAGCTAAGTTTTACTTGTAGTATATTCGACGCTATAGCTTTTTAAAGTTAGTATAATCCGACAAAGGAGTTAAAATAATCTTTATATGCGCTACTTAAGTAGTATTACAAGAAGCCTTTAAACTTAAGCTTCTATTTTAGAAGTTATATATATATTTCGCCCTTTAATAAAAAACTAATAAATTAAAGCTTAATAGAATACTTTAGCTAATGGTTTTACTAAAAGCTAGAAATAGTTCTTTATAAAACTCGACACTACTAACATTTTTGATAAGGAGTTAGTTTATAATATTATTGCTTTGCAGTTTATTTATATAAATAAGCTATAAAAGCAAGTGGCTAACTTTGTTAACTTGTATAATATTTGGAAAATTCGAAAGTAGAAGTCTTGCAATTATTATATTTTAGCAAGAGTTCTTGAAAAGCTATACTTCTTTTATAATAGCTAGAGAGATTATAAGACTAAGCTTAAAGGGGTAACAAAAGCAGTTTTAGCACAATTCGAGGAAGAAGTAGCAAGATACAATTTTGAGGAGTATTAGACAAAAGAGGTAAAAGCCCTTTGCTAAGAGCTTTTACAATTAGGTAGCATTTCTTACTCTTTAAATAAGATAAACTTATATTTGGATAAGGATTATATACGCACTTACAACTACTTGCAAACTATACTACAAAGCTTTAAGCTAGAAACGGAATTGACTATTAAAGACTTTAATGTAGAACCTCCTTATAGCAAGAAGTATTAGGTCAAGGTAAAGCGCTAGCGGCAAGAGGCTATTCGATTAAATCGACCCTTGCATATTATACTTGAAGAAGAGTTAGTTAGTAAAGAAGAAGTCTTTTTAGAGGGGGGGGATTAAAAGCAAGGTAAGAGTGATAATAAAGGGTTATTTGATTAGGTGGTTTTGCTATATACATTTTTTGGGGCTTCAATTGCGTTGTGTAGAAAGTTAGAAATTATTAAAAATGCCGATTTGTAAAGGAATATTGATTTTTGGTGCAGTTGCATGCAAAATTCGATATATATCAGTAAATGACTGTTTCACTTTTTTGGTGTTTTGCTGTTTTGATCCTTTGGGTCCTAAAATCGTGCCGTAGTATAGCACGATTTTAGGCCCCAAAAGATTAGAATATCGAAAAAGCGAAAAAGCGAAATGCCAATTGGCCGAGTACATCTTATTTAATGTGCACCCTCAATTTTATTATAAAAAGGTGTCGTAGAATGAGCATAGTGAGGGGCAGTATATATTACACAATTAAGTATTATGCAATAGTGGTTCCACTTTTGCGATAGCTATAAGCCTGGTTCACGTGTCATTTGCGTACTTCTGTTAACATTAGTATAAGCATAGTAGTACTCTTGCAGTTGCTCTTACTACTATCGACTCTACTAAAAGGACAAATTTCCTAGTCCTTACAATCCTTCTTCTCCCTTCCTCTTCTGCCTTACCGACTAAAAAGAGCTTCTTAGAGTATGACGCCGAGTGCTACTTTACAAGTCCCTTCGACCTAGAAGCTCCGGAAGCCTTATATGAGCCTTTCGCTAACTATAACATTCGTCGCGCCGGTAAGCCTCGGGCTCTCCTCTATGCTAGAGCAACCCGACCCTCGAGCTTGCCTCTACGCTAAAGTAACCTGACCCCCGGGCTCTCCTTTATGCTAGAGTACCTTTACCCTCGAGCTTCCTTAAGAGTCGAGATAATTTATAGACAAGTACAAGTTACTCGAGTGCCAAATACAAATATATATTAAGAGGAATAGTAAATTGAAGATGCATTAGAACTTTGCGTCTAAGAAAACGGTTTAAAGAAGCGTTTTAATGTAGTTTCCTTAGCTCTTATGCTATAAAGCTATTTTAAGTTAGAGCTAAGATGAATTTTAGTATAAGTCTATTGCTAGGGACACTTAGGGTTACTTGTTTTTATCCCTTTAGGGTTTTACAAGTCTATTAACAGCATTAGGAGAACCGGCTTTCCTTTTACTTTATAATACTTGATAGACTATAAGCCTTCCCTTGCAACAAGACAATCTACTACTTTCTTGGGGGGCGATCCCCTCTTCTTTTCCTTTGTTATTATACTTGATTTTAAGGAGCATTAGGAGCCTTTAAAGGGTGTGCTAGAAATGAGCTTGGTGTGCTTACTTAGCAGCTCCCTTATATATAGACTAAAGCCTCTTTATAGGCCCCCTTCCTCTAATTAAATAATTATTTGCAACCACTTTACCTCTATTACTTTATGACAAAAGGACTTTACATTTAGCTAGAAATTTGGTTTGTAATATTGCATTGATTGTTAGTATAAGACACTTGGGTCTTATACAATATAGAGGATAATATAAACTATAGTTTAGGATTATAATCCCACTTTTTATTTGTAAATTATAGCCTATTTTAAGAGCACTAAACTAAGGCTATTTAGAACTAAACTAGACTACAATTAAATTATATAAGCTGTAGTTTAAACTATAGTTTTAGCTAGTTCTATATGACTTTTTGCAACTTTTGTAGCTTTTACACTAATAATCTCTTCTAAATACTTAAACTCTCTTTCTTATCCCTTAATCTTATATTACGACTTTAAACGCTTAAAAGCCTCGATAATATCCATTTTTAGCTTATTTTGAAGGTTTATAATAAGCAACTTTGCATTTGAGAAGAGCTATTTAAGGTTAGCTAATATTGCCGGAATTGATAATATATTTAATGCTAGCTTACTAAGATTAAGATAATTAATTTGTTAAGTTATTTTTATTTACTAAGTCTTAAGATCGACATTATAAATGTATTTAGTAACATAGTACCTCTTATACTCGTCTTTTAGACTAGGTATAGCTTAGTAACACTTCTTTTATTAGGGTAAGGCATTTTTAGTATCGGATGCTAATATTATAAAAGCTGAAGCTATTAATAAGGGGGTAAAATAACTAAGCTTATATTCCTTTTATAGATCTTTTATCATTTTCTTAGCATATAAGATCTATTTTAGCTTCTAGTTATTTTTAATATACTTCCACTTTACATTTAGATTAAGGATAATTGCTATAATATAGGCAAGACTCTTGTTAGTTAATTTATAATACTTGTCGATTTTAGCTTATCTAAAATTAAATATAAATGCTAAAGTCTTATTATCCTTGTATTTTAATTTAAATTGCTCGAATTGCTTTAAAATGAAGTCTTGTGATGGGCCAACAACTATATATAAGATATACTTTACAAGAGAAGAGGATTATACTTAATAATTGTACAAATAGCTATATTGCGAAGATTTAAAGCTAAGGAAGAAGAAGAGGGTAAAGGAAAGAGGGAGGTAAGCTATATATATATATATATATATACTATATAGTTAAGTGATATAGCATAGGCTATATATAGCTTATAAGTGGCCTATAAGGTAGCTTGTAATAGCTGTATACTAGCGTGGTAGCTAAGGCTGTCACAAGTCTATTATAAGGAGAATATTATCGAGAGTAGAAATAGAGGATTCTAATACAAGTGTAATTTAAGATAATTAATCGAGGAACTTATAGATATTTTGTAGGGTATTTTAGTCTTAATTTGACAATGCATCCTTATTAACTAATTCGGAGGAGTAATGTCAAATATATACATTAATAGGCTTATAAATAAGGGAAGTAATAGCCTTTTTGATTATCTTTGCTATTAAGTACTAGCGTGTTTTGTTATCTCGAAAGGGACATGTTTACTTGCTTATACTTATAAATTCTTGTATCTTAATTGCATTACTTCATATTTTGATAACAATATTATAAAGCTTTCCGATTAAACTATATTTCTTTTATTCCTCGATCTTTACTAAGCTTTACTTTAATTATGCTTAATTTAAGTAATTGTCTTTTGTTTTAAAGAGCTCTTTATCGGTGATATAAATAAAGGAATTAATAGAGAGGTTAATAATATAGCCTTAGTATCGAAGTCGATAAATTATAACATTGTAAATAATATTGCATTTAGCTAGCATTTTTATTTAAGTTAATATATATATGCAAAATCCTTATAAAAAGTGCTTACCCTTAAAGATATACTCTATTATTATATTATTATTCAATGTATTATTTATGATAACATACCTTAACTTTCCTTTAGTCTCCTTTAAAACTAAAATAACCTTTTTAAGGACTTTAAACTTAAAAATATAATATACAATAACACTTAAAATAAGCTTATTATTTAAGGATATTTAAATATTAAATAATAATGTGGTGGGGTCACGTGGCACCTATGCATGTGACCTAAGCAAAGGAACATAAGTATCGCGATTTAGGACACTTGTAAACTTAGTTCTTCAATCAACAAATGCATCATCATTTGTACTCCCTCCATTTATTGGTTGTATATCTATGAAGTCAATTGTACCTTACTACAATAAGTAGATAATTATCTTTATATTTTAAAGTCTAGTTTAAACCTTTTCCTTTTTAATCTTAAACTAATATATTACCTATATATAAGCTATCTTATATACTTTAAGTAGTTAACAATTAATATTAAAAATTCAAGTAATAAAGGAAGGCTTTAAACTTTAGGCATTTTATAAGGCATAATAGTATATTACTAGTAATAATAAACTTGACATAAAGGACTTTAATAATATCTTTATTTAAGGGGTTACTTCCTTTATCTAAATTGTTAAGCTTTCGATGCTTTTATAAGTGCTTAGCTACTACATCTATAGCCTTCTCGATATCGATTTAAATGTTCTTTGCCTTAACTTTTATAAAGGAGTCTTCTTTAATTTTATGTTAATTTAAGTATAATCTAATAATGCTTGTTTTACCACTAATTAAGCAGTTAGTTAAATAGAATCGATAGCGCTATTCCTCCCTTCCTTTCTTATTATAAAACATATATTATATATTTATACTATCTCGCATCTATTTATAGACTTATAAATAGCGCTAATTCTTTTTGTTTTGCTTCTTTGAAAGAGTTATAAAGGCATTAGGTTTAAAGGGAGTTGCTATAGCCGAATTCGGGGGAGTATTATCTTATAATCTAGCTTTTAGTGTTTCTAAATTGATTATAAATATATAAAAAGAGCTTAGTAAGGGAATCCATTAAATAGAAGCTTCGATTGCTTTTTAAAAGGCATAATGCGTTGTTAATTGGGTGCTAAAAGAGCTATAATTAAGATTTAAACTTTAAGAGTTTATTATATATAAAAATTTTCCTTAGTATACTATATAGAGAAGGAGACAAATATTAGCAACATTAGGGGAAAAAAAAACTTGCAGAGGATTTTTTGCTTAGTTGTACAGTCCAACCACACTTGTAAAGTGCTATTAGCAGCCACTTGGCAGTCAATTGGCAAGTGGGGCAATTAATTACTTGGCAATTGCACTTATTAAATTTTTTTTTTTCAAAGGCTAGTTTTAGAGGCCGGTTTAGGAGGCCGGTTTAGGAGGACAGTTTAAGAGAACAATTTAAGAGGCTAGTTTAGGAGGCCAGTTTTAGAGGACAATTTAAGAGGATAGTTTAAGAGGCCAGTTTAAGAGGCCTAAGAAGTAAACCCCTTAGTCCTGCAAGTGTGACCTAAATTAGGGCCTAAGAAACAAGATATAAAACAAGCCCGAGAATTGGGCTATATAGCATATAATACAAAAAACAGGCCAGCAATTGTGCTATAAGCAGCATAAGTAGAAGGTAGCGCTTTTCTTATTACTTTATATTATTTATATTATAATAGCTGCTTACCCTTCTTTGCTCGTGAAATTAAAGCTTAGCTGCTTGTGCACACGTTTATAATAAAGGGTCCTAGAAGTGCGCACAAGCAGCCAACTATTACTTTGTATTATTTATATTATAGTAGCTGCTTACCCTTCTTTACTAGCAAAATTAAAGCTTTTCTATAATATATATACAATTAATAAATATAATAAAAAAAATTCCTCCTTTCATCCTTTCTTTTTCTTTATATAACATCTCTTTATCCAAAATCTCTTTATCTAATATCTCTTTATCTAATATCTCTTTATCTAATATCTCTTTGTTTAACATCTCTTTATTTAACATCTCTTTGTCTAATACCTCAAGGAGTTTTAGCAAGGCGTTTTAAAGGGCAGCTTGGGTTTCGGGGCCACTTTTTATAAAAGACACTTTTATAGAGCGTTTTGGCAAGGAGTTTTAGCAAGGAGTTTTGGCAAGGCGTTTTAGAGGGCAGCTTAGGCTTCGGGGCCACTTTTTGTGAGGACACTTTTATAAAGCATTTTAGCAAAGAGCTTTAGCAAGGCGTTTTAGAGAGCAGCTTAAGCTTCAAGGCCACTTTTTGTAAAGGACACTTTTGTAAAGCATTTTAGGAAAGTAGCTTATATAAAGTTATATTTTTGTAATATTAAAATAGTTTTATAATTTATTTTTATATAAGCTTTTATAAAGGATATAACTAAATTAGAACTCCTAATACTAGATATCCTAATTAAGGGCTAATTAGTATTAGCAAGATAATTACTATTTGTGCATATAATATAATTGCTATTTATAGCATAATTAGCAAACAATTAGCACTTAATATTAAAATATTAGTGCTAAATTTTTGGATATGCAAAAATAGCGCAGTTAGCACATTGTTAGCACTATTAGCATGTTATTAGCACGTTTTTTTTGCTGATAAAGTACTTTTATTTAAGTATTTTTTTAATAATATTATAATTACTTATTAGAAAAATACACAATTTAATTCATTTTAAAGCCTTACATTTAAGCTTTTATTTTATTAACAGGGATTTAAATTTCGTTGATAATTAAATGTTTTATTAAGTATTTAAGATTAATAGAGTCTCTTTAAACTTAAGCGAGTTTTACCCTTAAACTACAATTAAACTGTAATTTACACTATAGTTTAGTCCCTTAAACTATAATGCAAATCCCTTATACTAGACTAAACTATAACCTCCTTAAACTTTACTAGTTTATTTAAACTATAATTTGACTAGACTAAGGTTATACTATGCTTTATACTAGTCTCAAGGGCCCTCAAATGCTATATTGCCCTATTTATATACAGCTGCGACATCGCATATAACTCTAATTGCGCCCGAATAATTTTTTATCCCTTTGTCTAGTAAGATATACTTAGTGTAAGCATATCTTACTAGATAACGGGATAATATAAAGAAAAGAGAGTTGTAAGAGGGGAAAGTTTTCGGTTTATTGCTAGCTACTTTAGCTTAGCGCTAATCTAAGTCAAGCTAAGTTTCTTGCTAAAATTAGCCTACAATTTGTACACTTTTAGCATATGCACTTTTAGTAGTAAGCTAAAGTAAGCTAGCGATAAAGCAAAAATTTTGCCCTCTTGCAATTTTCTTCTTTATTTAATTATTTAGTTAAGTAGTTTTGCTATTTACCCTTTCTCGGGCTCTAATTGCGTTATATAAAAAGCTAGAAAGTATAAGAAATGCCGATTTATAGAGGAACATTAGTTGTTAATATAAGTGTATATTAAACAAATAGAGCAAGATTCTTATATTATAATATTTAAGTGAAAAGATTTAAATATTATATAATAGATTTATATAATATAGATAATAGAGTATACCTTACACTTTACAAGCGCACAAAAATATAACTATTTATAACTGTCACGAGCGCCAGATTCATAGCCCAGGAAAGAGCGTTGGTTAAATGGTCTCAATTACGACTATTTAAAGCTAAGGAAAGAAGAGGTTATTTACAAAGGATCGGTTTATACAAATACTCGGGTTTTGCCGCTTTACACCGCCTATGCCAGCCCGCGCTAGTGCACGTGACCACGTGATATAAAATGCTAGAACTGTAACATTACCCCCCCTTCCGAATAAGCTCGTCCTCGAGCTTCGTATTCCGTAATTGTACAATTAAGCTCCGCAAATCCTTTATAGTTCCTTCCTCGAAAAAACGGTTGCAGTTTTACAAAGTCACTTGACGATTGCCTTATATGTTAAGCCGCCTTTAAAGGGGGAATTCCCTCTTTTATAGTAGCCTTAGTTCTTAGGCCTAAAACCTTAGTTCCTTAACTTAATTCCTTAACAACTCCTTTAAATTATTATCTTCCTTAGCTTTAAGAAACTAATCCTTTTACGCGCATTTTAGCTAGTATAATAAGTTCTTTAAAGGACTTGGCCGATTAGGGTATATATGATAAAATGCTTGCAAAATAATAGGGCTATTGCTAAGTAAAAAGGCTAGATACTAATTAAGATTAGGATCCTATCCTTTTTATTATACCCGATATCGCAGTTTACTATAAAGAAGCTTTATTACTAGTACCTCTTATACTTCGTACTCCTCCTCGCCTTCTTGCACTTCTATTAAATTGTATTTTAAATTAGTTTAGCTAAGTAATAAGTTTCTGGGGTCTTTGCGTAGCTTTTTAGTATAAAATACCGGGTATACTTTAATCGATTCCGGTAACTTAAGCTTAAAGGAATGCCCGATTTGCTCCAAAATCTTATATGGGCCATCTATTTGCTATGCTAATTTATAGCTCGATCGATCGTTTTTCTAGTGCTTTATTATAACTTAAACTTTATCCCTTACTTTAAAATCTATTATATAGTAATATTTATTTGCTTGTGCCGCATATCGTTGCTAAGATCGAGTCATATTTCCTTATATAATACCCTAAGATTCGTGCAATTGTTCTATTAGGTTCTTTGCCTTTATACGATTTAGTTTCTCCTTTAATATGCTAAACTTTAGCTTAATAAGCGTATCCCAATCGAATAATATACGCGGTTTATACCCTTTCTTAGTCAAAAATGGAGACTAGCTTGTAGTTTTATGCTAAAGGCAAGCTTGCTAGTAATCGATAATCGGTATCTATTTATCTTAGTTATCTTAATAATAATTAATATAAAGACGTAATTGTTAATTAAAGTACTAGTTTACAATTTCTATTTAGCTATCCGTTTGCAAGTAATTTGCAATTGATAGCTTAAGCTTTACTTTAACCCGTTTACAAAACTTATCCTAAAAATTTAATATAAACTAAGGGCCCTAATTAGATATAATTGTCTCTAGAATGCTAATATGTTATATTACGTGCAAGAAGAATAAAGGAGCCAATTCTCGGGCTATAATCGTGTTTTGTACAAGTATTATAATTAGTTGTTTCCTTAGTCTATCCACAAATATAGCAACTATATTATAGCTAGCTTTACTCTTAAAGCATTTCTTAAAGTCGACTATAATATGCTACTAAAGACGATTTAATACAAGTAATAAGTGCAAAAATCCTAGTTTCTTGTCCTTAAAAACATATAAACGCTAACAAGTATAATAATTAGCCTTATACCGATTAATATCCTTCTTTTAGTCCGGCTAATAATATCGTTATTATAATAAATAACGTAATTTAGTTTGTCCCGGATAGCTAAAAAGAGGTTAATTGTGGGCTTTATAAATAATTGTAGTTTATAAAAGCATCTTATTTATAAGTATACTATCCGGCACATATAGCTTTCTATATTACAATAATAAGCCATCCTTTAATTGCTAAGTCTTTTCTTGCTCGAATTTTACCTTTATACAAAGCTTTATTAAGTCGGGCGATATTCGGTTAGCGATTAAGATTTTGTTTAAAAGCTAAAAGCTATTATATAGCGAGGTAAAGTCTATTGTAAGTTCCGGTTT
>Ga0302221_10002229_pt1 | contig 12175 bp, 3 predicted proteins | sample II_Palsa_E2_1_FD_193517 | JGI IMG/M metagenome (GOLD analysis project Ga0302221, IMG submission 193517) | Peat permafrost microbial communities from Stordalen Mire near Abisko, Sweden - II_Palsa_E2_1 | ecosystem: Environmental > Terrestrial > Soil > Palsa > Peat permafrost | place: Sweden...
ATAATAATAATAATAATAATAATAATAATAATAATAATAATAATAATAATAATAATAATAATAATAATAATAATAATAATAATAATAATAATAATAATAATAATAATAATAATTATAATAAAGGGAGGCTTAGTAATAGTTAAGTATATATAACTTTATATATACTATTAACTATTATAGTAAGGTTAAATAAAACTAATTACCTTAAATCTCTCCTTAAAATATTATAGCTTAATTAGCTAAGTAAATAAAGAGAGGGAGATATAAAATAATATAGGATAATATATATAATAATTATAGTATTAATTTTGTTAAATTAAAGCTTAAGGGACCAAGTTCCTCTTAAGGGTAATATTCTTTATATTTATTCAAGTAAGCTTTTAAAGGCGCTAAAGTTATAAAGTAAACTAAAAAGATACTTACTTAAGGCTTTATTTAAATAAAATGCAAAACTTAAGCTTAAGAACCTCGAATTAAGAGACTATTAGCGGGTAATCTTATATAGTAAAATTATAGCTTATTTAATTTTATTAAAATGGGTATATACATATAAAAATAACTTAGATAACTATTTAATTAAATGCTAATTAAGGATAATTATAAGGGGTAATTCGCAAGAGGAGCAATTAATCTTATTAACTTATATATCTATATTAGTAGTATGCTTGTTTCAAATATTTATAGCTATTATAGCTTATTTTAATTTTAATATTAAGTAGTTTAATATTATTAATGCTTTTGTGAATGCAAAAAGACTAGTTAATAGCTTACTTGTAGCATATTAACTTTTAAATAATTTTAAAATACTTAAAATACATATAAAAATCAATTAAGCTTTCTATAAGCTAAAGGACTCTTTAATACTTTAATATAAGGAGTTTATAAGAGCCTTTACTAATATTAGACTTATTATATATAAAGAAGAGCTATATATATTTGTAAATTAAAAGTGTAAAGTCTTTTTTTTGTTTTATATTAATAATATTCAAGTAATATTTTATAAAAACAATAAAGCATTAGCTAAAAGACTTATTTAAAGGATTAAAGAGATATATAATATCTATTTAATAAAAGAAGTAAAATAGTTTTTAAAGGTTTATATAATTAAAGATAAACTTGCTTAAAAGCTTTAGCTTATATATAATACTTATATTAAAAAGATTGCAAAGAAATTTTAACTTATAAAATAGAAGTGTTACATAACCTCTCTTTTAATTATAAAGCTTAAAAAGTATAAAGGATAAGCTCTTTTAAAGTAAGTTAAAGAGTACTAAGAAAAGGTTAATTTAATGCTTTATATAGCAATTATAATTTAACTAAATATAATATATATTATATCTTTATTATTCTAGTTCCTTATAAACTTAAGGCTATAGCACTTCTTTGCAGTTAACTAGACAATTAAATACCTGTATAAAATATAGTTTTTAGAGATTTAATACTTAAGAGAGCTTTAAGATACTAATTTAATAATTATATTTAATGCCTTATATGCTAATAACTTAAATACTTAATAATTTTTATAAGGGTATATTATATCTTTCTTTGGAGGGCTAATTATATAAAAGGCAGTTTGCTAATTAACTATTACCACCTTTATTATAAAGGCCAAGTTGCTTGCTATTAAGTATATAGCGAAGGAGATTATAGCTTTTTAGTGGTTCTTTAAAATATTAAGCTTAATTTAAAAGAGCTATAAATAATCTTTTATAATAACTAATAAATAATTAAGCTTATAGTTAAAGAGAATAAGAGAATTATTATTAAGTTGTGCTATGTTAATATACAAAAAATGTAGCTATGCTAAGAGTATATAAAAAGCATATTTTAAGTAATATATTTACTAATAAAAGAGATATTAGTAAATAAATTAACTAAAAACTTGCTATATTCTAAGTTTAAATACTTTTAATTGTTAATAAACTTTTACAACTTGTATAAGATAATCGAAAATGTAGAATAGTAAAAGAATTATTTTATTTGTTTATTTTTATAAAACTTGTAAGTATCACTTTAAAGCATTAAAACTACTTTATAATCATATTAACTAGCTTGCTTAAAATGCCTTTTATATAATTAAACTAAGTTATACTACTAGCTATATTACCTTTTACAACTTTATAAGCACTGTTATATGCAAGCTTAAAAGGAGTAGCTATAATAGCAATTATAAGAGTAATAGCTACTAGTCTTATAATATTAAATATAAGAGTAATAGTTATAAGTCTAATAATACTAATTGCAAGTGTAGCTACTACTAACTTTGCACTATTATTACTAGTTTTATTATTTGATTCTATAGTTTCAAGTATAATATAAATAGATATATAAAGCTTATTAAGCCTTTAAAGTAAGTAGTTAACTATAAATAAGACTAGAAAAGGAGTAACTTATAATCTTATTTGTAATTAATAATTTATTTAAGGATTGTAAAGTAACACTTATATAAGAGGGTAAAAGAGCCTTATAATAGTGACTTGAGGCGCATCTTTAGTAATAAGAGCTCTAGCTAATAGTGTTAAAATAGCTACTATTACTCGATTTAAAAAGCGCAAAGTTAACTAGTTTTTAAGCTAATAAAGGACATGTTTAATAGATTATTTTAAGTATATTATAATTAAAGCTAGGAATATCATATTATATACCCTTTGCAAGTTATAATGTTTAAGCTTTAAAAGGGGTTTTAGCAAGAGTAAAATTACTCGAGGAAGGTAATCCGCCTTTACTATATGCTTTACCACATGCCACACTATACACCAAAGTTTTAAGAGTAGCATAAGCTACAAGAATAGTAGTAATAGCAAGAATAATAATAGCTATTTACAAGTTATTAGCTTATATTAATAAAGTTACACAAGAGAATATACTATCTTATAAGCAATATTCCAAGTAAAGGTATATATATAAGCTTATATTACACTTGTAGGAGGCTTTATTGTTTGGGCTATTATAGGTTTATGTTTTTAGGAGCAAGAGCTTAGTGTTAATATTATTGTTTATATTATAAAAAAGGAGCTAAAAACAAGGAAGGAACTTACTTTAAGTAAGAATAGACTAGGGGTTAGTAATTACAAGCTATAGCACACACTAGTGCAAGAGCTACTATAAAGCCTCTAACATGTAGATTATTTAATTGTTTTATTAGCTATTAAATTATATATTTAGAAATATATATATGCTAAAAATATAGGCTTTATCTATTTAGTGTTATTACTTAATTAGCTAAGGGGTGTGTCACAACTATAAAGACTTATGGCAGCCTAAGGCCTAAGCTTATATAATTAGGGGCACTCCATGCCTTATATCATAGGAGCTCGCCCCTATCTCTTCTAGTTTCTAATTAGACAATTCATTAATCACTTATTAATTCGATCACCCTATGCTATGTGTGACAGGATTTTAATTTATTTAACTTTTCTCGTAATATTTTACATACAAATATTACTTGTATATAGCTGATTATTAGCTTATAAGTCAGATAAGTTAGTTAGTTAATTGAGGAAATAACGTCAAATATATATAAGTCAATTAGTTAAGCTTTAGACTTTAGCTAAAAATTGACTTATCTCGCACTTTACTTAAGTATTATAGAATTTACTTTATAATAAGTGCTTTATAAGCATATTAAAGCTAACCTTAGAATTAGAAGGGAGAAGAAAGAGTCGATTGGTAAAGGATATATAAAGCACAACATTTCCTTCGATTAGGTTAAAAAGCTTAGCGCTAGCAAGGCATTAAAGTTAATTGCTATGGCTATAGCATATTTATACAAGGCAAGTCTTCTCTATCTTGATTGCTAGGCTAGTTTTATTAATATATTATATATAAGTTATTCGAACACGCCTTTGCAACCACTTAAAAATAGTATACAAAAGTATACTAGCAATATTTAATGCTTTAAACTTGTATAAAAACAAGGACTTGCTAGTCTATCGCACGCGTGGGTGGATGCCTCAGGCTCGTGCTCGCGCTTAAGCGCGCGCCTAGGCGTATAGTGCTCACGTAATCGGCTGCTCCTAGTGTATATATAAAATAAGCCTTACATCTTCTATTTTAGCTTTTTAATTGGACAATTTTATAATTACTATTTTGTCCTTTCACTTTGTACTATTTGCGATAGTTATAAGCCTTGTTTGCACTTAAAGCTTCCTTAATACTAGCACTATAAAGTAAGCTAATTGCTTACTTTTTACTTCTTTTATATATACTTTATTAATTACTTTGCACTTTTTTACTAAGATTACAAATATAGCAAATAAATAACTTAAGTAGCGTGTTGTATATGCTATGCTCTTTAAAGATTGACAATTATAGCTTGTATAGTTTATATAGCTTAAATTTTAGTTAAACTTTTAAATAATATAAGAACTTGTTGACTTTAATGCACTAAATGCTTTGCATATTAGCACTTAAGCTTTGCTACTTCCTCTATTAGTATAAAGACTACTAAAACAAAGAGATAAGCAGCTTTAATAATAATATATTATAACAATTAAGCAGCAAAGTGCGAATTCCTTAGAAATTAGCACTTTATAACTATTATCTTTTGCTCTTTTTATATATATTAATATTAAAGATTATTATAATGCTCTTTTTAAGGACTATTTACTAGCTTATACTTTATAAAATGCAAATTTAACTAGATATTAATAAATGTGAAGTTAAGTAAATAGTATAGTTAATACTTTAATCCTTTTAACTATTATAATAAAGCTTATTAAAAATAAAGAGAACTCTTTTTAAGCAATTGTTTATGCTTTAAAGCAGCAATTTGCCCTAATTAACACTAATATTCTTATTATAATAAAACAAGAGTATTGTGCTATCTTTAAGCAAGCTAAGCAAGGGAATATAAACTTAGTATAATAGTAAGCAAAATAGTATAAAACTTATTAAAAGGCTAAAGCTTTTAAGCTAATTGATATTAAAGGAATAATTGCTATAAAGGACTTCTTAACTACAATTTTTAAAAGAATAGGCCTTATTTAAGCAAGCACTAAATTATTGAATTTTATTAAATAAGATAAGCTTAATAAAGAGTATATAATACTTAAAGAATATAATATTATATTTTTGGCTATAGCTTTAAAAGATTTTATTATAAAAAGCATTAAAGCACTAGGGATCTTTGCTACTTTTAGCAATTGCTTAGACTTTTAAGCAAAGCTAAATAATTTTATTAAAAATAATTTAAAGTATAAATGTTTTTATAAAGGCAAATATAGCAAAATATACAAGTAAAAGCTATAAAAAATGTAGCATTTTGGAAATTGCAATTACTAGATTTATAAATAAGGCGCTCTTTTATTAACTAATAGCTAAATAAAACAAAAGTATTAAGAAAAGGGTTTAAAAATTATATTAGAAAAGCTTAAAAGCTAAGCTTAAAAAATAATACAAAGTTAAAATTATAGCAAAAGCATTGCTTAGCTTAAAGAAGGACTAAAGATTAGCTAAGCTAAAGTTTCTAAGAAATATTAGTGTAATACTTATAAACTTACTTCTTTTAACTTAATTATTAGAGGTAAAGTTGTATATTATACTCAATTTTGCAAGATATCCTTTATTAGCAAGCACTTTATTAAACAACTATAATGCTATATATTTAGTAAATAACAAAGATTTACTTAAGCTTGGGTTATTTGTTAAAGCTTTATATAACAAGTGTGTTAAAGCTAAATCTTTAAGCTTTCTAATCTTAGAATATAGCATTAAAGTAATTAAAAAGGCTTTAAATAGTACTAATAGCTTTAGCTTAGAAGATTTAGTTTTAAATAATATTATAGTTGTAAAGGGTTTTTATATTAATATAATATTAAAAGCTTAATTATATAAGGCAAAAGTCTAATACTATAGACTAAATTGCTTACTTTAATATAAAAAAGAGGGAGAAAGCATTATATTAAAGCAATTAAAGTATATATATAATTTAGTATTATTTAAATATAGGCTACTTTTTACTTATTTAAAAGTTTTACTTGTAATTCTAATAAATATAGCAAGAATTATAATGTTTTTAACAATTAAATAAAGTGTTAAAAGGAGGTTTTAATGTTTTTAGGACTTCTTTAAACTAAGAAGTAATTTAAAAAAAAGTATAATATATGCAAGTAAAGCACTTAAGCTTAAAAGCTTTATAAGCACTTATCAAAAATGTAAAGAATATAATTATTATTAATATAGTAAAAGTGAAGTATATATATTGCATAATTACTTATATAATAAAAGTTGTCTTTTAGCAAGCTTTTAAGAAGAAGTCTTTAAGCCATTTTCTAGAAACTTATAAAACTTATTCGATTTCTTAAAAGGCTATAATAAAACTTAATAGCTATTAGTAATTAAAGACAAGTATAATAAAAAGCTCTTTGGCTTTATTCTTATAAACAAGTTTACAATAAAGGTATTTAATATACTTTAAGACTTTAATTATTAACTAAAAAGGCAATATAACCTTGCAATTTGCACAGTAAAGGATAATAATAACATTTTAGTAATTGCAATTAAAGGAAAGATAGCTTATAAGATTTAAATAAAAGAAAAAGGCATTAAATTAAAGCTTACACTTACTTATACTTATAAGCTTAATAGAGGTTTTAAGTGTACAAAATAAGAGGCAATTAACAAGTTAATTAAAATGCGCTTTAAAGCTAAACTTCTAAAAAACCTTTAGCTAAAAATAATACTTGCTATTATATTTTTTTTTATAATAAGAGCCCTTTTTATATATATAATATATATGCATTTAACAAAACTCTTAATGCTTAATTTCGAAATTACTTTAAATAATATAATCTAGCGCTTATTATACCCTTAAAAACTAATTTTTGACTTGATTAAAGTAAGATTTATATATATAAAGCTTATATATATATCTAATAATTAAGGAATATAAAGCTAAAAAGCAAAAGAAAGCTTTTAAAGTTAATACTTATAAGTATATTAGATATTTAATTAAGTATATAGCTTTTAATATATATAAAATTTAAGTTTTTGCGCTTAAAAAAGTTATTATTATATAAAATATAACTTTTGATAAAGATATACTTTATTTTAGAAAAGTTTAAGCAAGTAAAAGGCTAACCAATTGCAATTATCTAGCAAGTAATTAAACTAATTAAAGAAAAAGAGATTTAAGACATTAAGTTAATCTTTAAAAATATTAAATTATAAAATGATAACTTATTTAAGTAAATTAAAGAGTTACTTATTATAAGAGGTAGCTTAAAGCTCTTAATTGAGGTTTTAAGCAAGCAAAACTTGAGAGTAAAAAGCTTTATGCTTATAAAACTTGCAAAGGAATTTAAACTTTTGTCCTTAAAACTTACTTTAAAGCTTAAAAGTATATTAAGTTTAGCAAAGAGTAAAAGGGACTTTACTAGGCTAATTGATATGCTTAACACTATAAATAAAGAAGCTAATAAGCTTTTGAACCTCATTAAAGAAGTGCACTTATTTAAGTTTAAAGAAAAAAGGACTTTATTAATAAATTTATTATATAATTCAACTTTAAGTAATTTAAAGAAATCTAGAAAACTCTTTAAGCTAATTTTAGCTAATTTACTACAAAATTTAATTTTGTATAATTTAAAGAAATTTAAAGAGCCCTTTGCTTATATTTCTAGTGGTTTAAAAAAGTTTAAAGAATTTATAATAAAGCTAAAATGTAAATAAGAGCATAAAATATAAGTTTAAAGTTAAGCAAGCAACAAAATCCAAAAAAGCAGCTTAATAATAATAATTACAATTATAATAAAGCTATATTTAATAATAATTAAATATATATAACTTTAAGTATAGTACTAGTTATTATAGTAAAATCAAATAACACTAATTACTTTAAATCTCTCTTTAATATATTATAGCTTATTTAGCGCTTTATTTTAGCAAAATGTAAAGCTTAAGCTTAAAAAATTTAAATTTAAAGACTATTAAAGGGTAATCTTGCAAAGCAAAACTATAGCTTACTTGATCCTATTAAAGTAAGTATTTATATATAAAGTAGATTTTAATAGCTACTTAACTATGTATTAATTAAAGATAATTATAAAAGGAGATCTCTAAAAAAAAAGGGAGTTAATCTTATTAACTTATATAGCAATGCTTGTAATATAATTGTTTAGAATTGCTATAGCTATTATATCCTACTTTGATTTAAAGATTAAGCAATTTAATATAATTAATGCCTTTACAAATGCAAAAAGGCTAATTAAAAGCTGCTTAGTAATATGCTAACTTTTTAATAGCTTTAAAGTACTAGGAATATATACTAAAATCAATTAAGCTTTATATAAGCTTAAAGACTCTTTAGCACCTTAATATAAGAAATTTGCAAGCACTTTTATTAAAATTGAGCTTATTATATGCAAGAAAAAGTTATATATCTTTATAAACTTAAAGTATAAAGTTTTCATCTTGTTTTATATTAATAACATTTGAGTAATATTTTATAAAAGCAATAAAGCACTAGCTAAAAAGATTATTAAGTAAATTAAAGTAGCATATAATCTTTATATAATAAGAGATATAAAATAGTTTTTAAGGGTTTAAGTAATTTGAGATGAAGCTGCTTATAAGATTTGGCTTATATATAATATATATATTAAAAAGATTGCAAAGAAGTTTTAGTTAATTGATACAAGGTATATAAATACCCCTTTCCCGATTTTAAAGCTTAAGAAGTATACAAGACAAGCTCTTTTTAAGAAAATTAAAGAATATTAAAAAAAAGGTTAATTTTGTGCTTTATATTACAAATATAATTAAGCTAAATATGACTTATATTACATTACTGCTTTTATAGTTTCTAATAAACTTTAAGCTTAAATATATTTCAGCTATTAATTAGATAATTAAATATTTATATAAAAAGCAATTTTTAAGGATTTAATACTTAAGCAAGGATTAAGACATTAATTTAATAATTGCTTTTAATATTTTATATTCTAATAATATTAATACTTGACAATTTTTACAAAGATATATTATATTCTTGTTTAGAGGGCTAATTATATAAAAAGTAGCTTATTAATTTACTATTATTAGTTTAATAATTAAAGCAAAGCTACTTGCTATTAAATATATAGCTAAAAGAAGCTCTAGCTCTTTAATGTTTTTTTAGAGATATTAGGCTTAATTTAAGAGAGCTATAAACAATCTTTTGCAATAACTAGCAAATAATTAAGCTTATAATAAAAGAGAATAAAAAAATTATTACTAAGCTATATTATATTAATATTTAAAATATATAGCCATATTAAAAGTATATTAAAGGTATATTTCAAGTAATATACCTCCTTATAAAAGAGATACTAGCAAATAGCTTAATTAAAAGATTATTATAATATAAGTTTAAATACTTTTAACTATTATTAAACTTACAAGACTTGTATAAGAAGCTCGAAGATATAAAGTAATAGAGGAATATGGTTTTTTTATTTTGTTTTTTTATTTATTTTTAAGTATTAACAAGACTTGTTTATTTATAAGAGAAAAACATAATAAATAATATTTTTAAGCTAATACTTCAAGTCTTAAAGCTTATCTAATTAACTTATTTACTAATTTGCTAAGCAATGCTTTAATATAAGTATTATATATAGCAATACTATTAACTAATTGCTTATCTTTATCCTTGTTTATATCCTTTTTTTTGCTTTTCCTCCTTATCATCTTTATTACTCTCAAAAAGCATATAAATTGCAATTTTAAGTGCTTTTAATTACTAGAAAAATCAGTTAATAAGCTATGCTAAGCTTAATTATAAAAAAGAAGCTTATATAAGCTAAAGTACTAGCAACTAATATATTAACAAACTTTTAATCTATAATAGAAGCAGCAAGAGGTACAAGAATATATATATAGCTAAAGGCGTAATGCTAGAATTGCATATTTTTAGCTATTATATTATAATACTAACTATTTAATTAGCTAGCAAAAGCGCTTTTAATGCATTTAAGGCAAGAAATTGCATGCAAAGCTCTTTAAGATAAGCAAGGAATAAAGTAAAGTGTTTAAGCAAGAGAAATTGCAAGAGAAATTGCAGGGGTAGATAAGAGTAAGTGTGTAGGAGAAGGTAAAGCTAATAAATCGGAGATGTCAATTCGAGTGTGACAACTATAATAGCGCAAAGCTTAAGCTAATAAATTGGCATTAGCAGTATAATACTATAAATGTAAGCATATTTCTTGCAAGTTAAATGCATTTCTACAATGCTTATATATATAAAAATAAAGCATAAACTTATTGCTAGTTGCTTTGCTGCTTGCGCCTTTGCAAGCCCAATTGCGCAAGATGCTTTAAATGCCCTTTTAGAGAGCTTGGCTATAATAGAAGTAAAGAGCAAAAAGTAGGTATTATTGTTATTGTTAATGTTATTAGTAGATTAGCAAGAAGCTTCTAAGGCATAAGAAGGCAAATATATATAAGGCTAGTAAGCAAGTGGTTGATTGCTTGCTAAATTGCATGCTAAACCCGATCGTCCTTTGCATATTGTACTAGCTACAAGACAAGCTACGCTAAGACACTAGGGTAGCTAATTAGTGTGTAATTAGTCAATCAGCTGATGCTTAGCTTGACTGGGGGATATATTGCACGCATAGGTGGATGCCTCAAGCTTGTGCTCGCGCCTAGGCGCGCGCCTAGGCGTACAATTCTTGCGTAATCGGCTGCTCCTAGCATATATATAAAGGAAGCTCTACTTCCTCTGGTTTAGCTTTTTAATCAGACAATTCTACGATCACTGTTTTGTCCCCTCACTCTATACCGTTTGTGACATAGTCTATATAAGGGTTTGTGTTTTTATCTTTTGCAAGTTATCTTTAAAGCTGCTATACTGTTTAATTAGTCCCCCCCTTTTACCTTTGAATAAATATAGTAGGCATTTAGTACAATTGCTAAGTTTATTTAATATAAGCATATACTAGGCCATGCTAAGGTTATTTGTAAAAAGTTAAATAATATTCTTTACTAATAGTAAAATATATACATTTATTTATTTGAATACCTTAATATTATATATCTTCTTCTAAACTTCTTATACCCGTGGTCTGATATTAAGAGGTGTCTACTGCCAAGGTCGAATGGGTTAGTCGTCGTTGTTAGCTTAAACTTCTCGCGGGCTTTATATCATTAACTAAGGCTTTGCTTTTCGGTTTTAACGCTAATAGAGAGTTATAGACAAGGCAAGTATATACATGACTTTAGTGACGTCATAGTAGCATATAAGATGCTCTATAAATTATAGACGCCCTCGATTTGTTTGGGGGTGCTCTGCGAATTTCATTCGATGCAAAGAATAAGAAGAGAGCACGTGACCCGGTCACGTCCCTGACAGTTCACTTTCGCTATAAAATCATGAGCCAAACCACCTCAGCTATAGTATTCTTAGCGCTAACACTAAGTCTCGTTTGTTATTGTTGGTATATTTGCATTCACTAGTTTTAGGTCACGTGACAGCGCTAGTCCAAATGGCTAGCCGAAGAAGTATATCCAACACCATGGTGTTGATGTACTTCCTTAACAATCAACCACCTACCTACGCAACTAGCATTCCACGAATACGTGACGGTGCTACGCGTTCCGGGTGGACTGACAGTTATCCCATACTACCAACTATCTATTTTACCGGGCGCCCGAGGCTAGACCTCCAGTGATGATTAAATCAAGGACACGTGGTTTTCGGCCAGAATGGGTCTGTTGATATCCAGTTCTAGCTACAGGAGTGGTTTCTGCATATAAAGAGTTAAAGAGCACTGAATTGTAAGAAACGTTGAAACAAAAAGCGTATTGCATATAAAATAAGCAGCATTTGTTGGTTTAGCACAAACTTCAGCTGTACAGGCATCACTGTTCAGGCATCACTTCAGCGCTACAGGCTTCACTTCGGCAACCCCGAAATCAGCCTAATATGCCATATTTTCAGCTGTACAGGCTTTCATTTTCATCATTTCTGCCTAATTATAGCATGGAATGCTAAGACTTAGGGGTTCATTCATTAGTATAAGTATAGGACATTTTCCATAGTAAATGGAACTTCAGTCTTCTCGAAAATCATCTTTTTGATCCAACAGCATTGTAAGAATGAAACATGTGAAGAGATGATGTAGAGGTATTATAGCAAAAGAAATCATCAAATAGTGTATAATGAATGTAGTATAAGTGGGGCTGATTCAACAGA
>Ga0302221_10002230_pt1 | contig 12174 bp, 2 predicted proteins | sample II_Palsa_E2_1_FD_193517 | JGI IMG/M metagenome (GOLD analysis project Ga0302221, IMG submission 193517) | Peat permafrost microbial communities from Stordalen Mire near Abisko, Sweden - II_Palsa_E2_1 | ecosystem: Environmental > Terrestrial > Soil > Palsa > Peat permafrost | place: Sweden...
ATACCCTCATTTGAGCCAATTAGCTCTTAAGATATTGTCGATTCCCGCGATGTCTACTAAGCTTAAACGGGTATTTTTAGCTATAAAGCTGATTTTGACGGATAGCTATAATAGGTTAAGTATAAAGATAATTGAGGCTTTAGCATGCTTAAAATTGTAGTATAAGCTAAAGGAGGTTATACCAGATAATGATTTATTAGTTAAACCACGAACGAAGCCGGAGGTAGTTAACGAGTAAGGGGGAGGGCAACTGTTAAGAGATGGGCATTATTTTGTATGTATCACGTGCAGAACTATAGTCCAAAACTGCAGTTTATGCAGTTTAAACTAGTTCGTCCTGTTTAAAACCTCAAACGGACTAGTTTAATAATTCAAGAACTTTAAACGGAATGCAAGAGCTTCAAAACTGCAGTTTTACAACTAGTTCAAACTATCGACAACCCTGTTCTGACCTCTTTCTATTTCCCCTTAATAATACAAAATGTAAATAATGCTAATATACATCAGCCTCTATAATGCTAAACTAGACGAGACTAATCTATAACTCCCTCACAACCTCCCTCGCCCTCTCTCTATGTTTAGTGCCCTGATCGACCAAAGACAGCAAACGAAATCGCAGCTCGATCGATATACGAAGGAAGAAAGAATAATGAAAGCGGACAAGGATCTTTATATATACAGCGCCACTTTTTGACTCCAGCCTATGCAAAACCGATCCATAACTCCAGATTCCCTAACCCACTCATATAAAGTGAGGAGAATAGTGGCATGAGGGAGAAAAGAATAGAAGAAGATAGGAGGTCGGAGACTTTTAGTCCCGGATGCCTTCTCTTGGTGTGCTTACAACCCCACGGCCTTCTCAGAGCTAATTGCCAAGTACTAAACGGCATATGTTCATAAAATGCAAACCAGCCTCCTTTCCCTTAACGCACATACTATAGGTCTCGAAGTGTGACACTGTACACTTCTTTCACATGTAACTTAAACTCATCCACAGTCTTGGGAACCAGCCTAATAACCTCATATACCGGATGGCGACAGGCGACTGTCGGTCCTGGCTCCTTACGTAAGTGGCTCTTAACGTGGTCTATCATCTTTACAGGCCGGGAAAAGGTCTTCTTCTTTGTCTTGCCGGTACAAAAAAAGATATATTGAGTCTTCTCGTAAATAAGGGGAAAGGTATTGATCTGAACGTCACATACGCACCAAAAGTAGAGGTTTTATGTAAAGACTGATTGATTGAGCTGGTGTTCTAGCTAATAATCCATTCAAGAGAGTGTTTCCTGGGGTTCTAATGCCCTCCTTATATCCTCTACAGAGAGGAAGAGACAGTAAGTAATGGAATGTCAGTTATTGACAGTATTACGCGTCCTGTATACGCGTACAAAGCTTGATTCAGCTGTTCAAGGTTGATTCAGCTGATCAGGGAAGTGATTTACGTAAAGGAGTGACGATTGTATGTCAAGGGATTGATGCCTTAGCCCTTAGGCTGTAAGGTTGTATTTCCAACAAAAGGGCTCCGGATCCGGAGACTATTCACTCGGAGAATATTTTGGGGGTAACGCTTCACTAGTAGAATAGTCGCTGGAGTGATTACTAGAGCTTTTACAGCTCGGGACCGAGTACGGTTTAGGCCGTGGCGTCTCTTACTGAGAACAGAGCGCTACTATTAGATCGATCGCGCGGATCCGGCGTCGAACGACATCTTCTAGACTCAAGTCCTTTAAGAAGTAGCAGAGGACCTCTTATAACTAGGTCCGTTTAAGGAGTTAGTAATAAATAACGGGTTCTATATACTTAACAGTCTCGATCTTGTTTAACTGCCTTTATAGTTCTTTATTATAAATGTAATAAAAATACTATCATTAAAATACCTTTTTAATGTCTTCCTTTTACTTCTTAGTCGCATTTCTAATTATTTAACCGAGCTTTTAATGTCTTTTACCCTTTTTCGTCTTTTTTACTAAGTAAAGGAATCTAGATCAGTGTATCTCGATATAAAAGGCCTTTTACTTCTTCTTCTATTTAATAATCTTTAAGTTACGAGAAAGAGCATTATAGCGGGGCCACGTGACTTTTTAGCGTATAGCCTCTACGTAACTGTATTTAACCTATGACTCTTTTATAGTCCTCTTTTAGCTCTTTAGTTAAGAATACTAGTTTTTATATTCCTTTTATTACTTTTAGTTTTAGTTATATCACCTTACTCTTTTATAATATCTTTAATAAATTTAAGGACGTTCTTTAAAACACGTAAATTATATATAATATTTATATATATAAAAGTATATATAAGCCTATTAATAAATAGTCGCTTTATTACTACTAATTAAATATTAAATCGAATTCAGGTATTAAAATATACTTTAATAAAGATTATTAAGTTCTACTTATACCTTATAATTTAGTTATAAATAACTGTTATAATAGCCTTTAATAAAGCTTATAAGAAGAGAAAGAATAAGGAGAATAAAATATACTTATTATTTATAACATTCCTTATATATTAGTATATATAATAACTAGTTAGCTTTTACTCTAAACTAGTCTTTTATTTAAAACGATTTAAGTAATATATATAAGTTAAGTAATAAAAGGCTGTCGCACGTATTACGTACACGTGCTGTGCTCTCATGTAATTTAGCGCTCTCGGCCCGTATATATTCTCAGTACTCTCAAAGCTTCTCTTCCTTCCCTAGACTTAAATATTAGTAAATATACAATCTTTTACTCACGCTATACTCTGCTCTAACGTCTCGTAGTTATGAGCCCGGCCTACGTCTAAACGCCCTCAATTATTTATTAGTAAAGTATATAGATTATTCTATTTCTCAAACCTCTTTGAATTACCTCCTCCTGAGTACTGTTTAGCAAACTACTCAACAAACCTCCTCTCTAAAGCTTTTCGAAATGTCGGACAATATCACGAGAACTACACAAGTAACTAAGCTAAAGGATAGATACTCGTATCTTAACTAGATTACTAATCTCAAGTAATAAGCATAAACTAAAGGAATATAAGATAATCTAATTAATCCGAATACACTAAATATACTTATAACGAGCACAATTACTCTACAGCTTCCAAAGACGATTAATATACTAATTAAGGAAGAGACTGAAGTATAGTATGCATCCCATTAAGTACTCGTTACTACTTAGGAAGAATCAGATCTAGACGTTAGTGTACGCGGCCCAAAACCACCTTTTCTTACTCCAGCGACGTACGCTAATATCGAGAAGTATTACTCTGCTCTATAAAGAGAGTATAGTATCTAGTCTACTAACTTTATGAGTAATAGAGCTTAGTATTATATAATCTCCAACTAGATCAAAACTATAGTTGATCACAACATTCTTATTATAGCTTAGTGGAAATACTAGAATAAGGGCGCTACCTCTCTTTAAGAACTCGTAAGAGTACTCTAACGCCAACTTACACCTTCTAAAACGAGTAGTCTTACTTTGCTCACTCAGACTTATCAACAAGTACTTATTGAAGTAAAAAAGGGATTAGTTAACCCTAATACTTAGTTCTACAAATAGCTCAATATATACAATAAGGCGAAGCTGTTCAATGTCCTAATTATTAAAGGCCTTATAGCAATAATTAATTTCTTAACTGCCCTTTCCAAGAAAATTATACCTAAGTAGACTAGAGATTACTTAATCAAATTTCAGGAGAATAACGAGCTCAGTATTACTAATATAATACTCAACTAATACGGACAGCTCTTTTCTCGGATAACTTTCGAGTATATGAACTCAAAGACTAATAAAGCCCCTGGAATCTTCTCTACCCACGAGTACACTGTAATGCTTAAAGACTACTCGAACTCACTAGTAAATCCTTCTAGTACTCGGGCTCGCTCTAAGGGCCGTGGGGAATTCAAGACTTTCTTATGCCCTTATAAAGAAGACACTAGTAACACTAGTAAGCACTTTTGGAAGCTTATTAAGTATATTATTATAGAAATTATAATTACTAGAAAGACTAATCATTAGCTCAGGACTATACTAAACTCCCAAATATATAAGGAAATTATCCAGTGTCTAAAGACTAATCAATAGAAATAACTGAGACAAGAACTAAAAAAGAAGTATAGTATAAAGATCAATTCCTTGAGAGGAACTTCGAGAAGTTCCCAGTCTACTCGCAAATACCCTAGCAATTTCGGTGCCGTAATTATAGATCTAATACTCTTAACTCGTGAACTAGGCATTAGAATCTACACTACATAGCTCGACTTCTCACGTCACCTATTCTCACAAAGTACGCTACTTAACAACTATAGAGCAATGTATATAGTAAACAACAAGGCACTGCTCAACAAAGGCTCCTTTGTTTCAATAAGAGTAAGAGAGTGTATAAAAATGGGCACAACTTAGTTTCTGATTAGTAGTCGTGGCACCTAAATAATCAAGAACATCGTTAATAGAGAAAAAGGCAAGAAACAGTATAATCTAGAGCTCAAGAATGTAGCTGTAATTAAAGGCTTCTATGTCAATATTATTTCTAAAGCTCGTTTGAGAGAAAAAGGAGCATAGTATTATAGATATAATTAGACGCTAAGACTTGGGGACGAACTTAACAATATAGTACTGTGTAAGCTAGAGAGTAAACATAACTTAATTTTCCTTAAATACAAGCTTCTCTCTACTTACTTAAACATTCTATCTATAATCCCCACAAGTATAAGCAGCGTATTTATGTTTCCAATGCTTAAACAAAAGATTAGACCTAGCTTCAAGAAATCAAGAAATTACCTTTAACTAAGGAGTAATTTAGAAGAGAAATAATACACACAAGTAGGGCATTTGGGCCCAGATATTCTACGTAAACTAGTTGATTACGCTAGGAACGTCAAGATTAATAAACCATCACGGGTTACGTATAAGTACTATACTAAGGCATATACAAAGTAAGTAATCTCAAGGCACACTTTAGAAAGGAGATCTCCAAGACTCTTCTAGCGTGTATAGTAAGATCTCTTCGACTTCCTAATAAAGTTTAACAAATTAAGCTAGATCTTATTAATTAAAGACAAGTATAGTAAAAAGCTCTTTAGATACCTCTTACTTAGTAAGGAGAGTATTCATGTATTTAATGTACTTAGGAAATATGAGTATTAAGTAAAGAGACAATTTAATCTAGTAATTTGTGTAATCAAGCACAATTAAGAGAAAGCAGTAATTCTAGTTCGAGGACTCTTAGCTTACTAAAAGTGAGCAGTAGAGTAGGGGATTGAGATAGAGCTTACTCCTTTATATATTCATGAGCTAAATAGAGGATTAGAGTGAGGAGGCTAAGAGATTATTAATAAGTTTATTATAATGTACGAGAGTACAGGATTACCTAAGAAGCTCTGGCCAAAAACAATGCTCGCTGTAATCTTTTTATTTAATATTAGCCCATTATATTCTCATAGTTGGCGCTTGCTAAACAAAGTACTAAACTCGTGGTTCCGCAATTACTTTCGTTAGTATAATCCTACTCTTATTATATACTTAACAACTGATTTTAGACCAAATTAGAATAGGATCTATATATACAGAGCTTAGGCATATCTAATAATTAAGGAGTACAAAGCTGAAAGAAACAAGAGAGTATATAAAGTAATTCTGCACAGTTACTTAAGTTATTTAGTTAAATATATAGTATCTAATATCTATAGAATCTAGGTTCCTGTACTCAATAAAGTTATTATTACTAAGAATATGATATTTGACAAGAATATACTATATTTAGTAACTCGTGAACAAGAGGAAGACTAACTAATTACAATTATATAAGATATAATAAAGCTAATTAAAGAGGATAAGATTCAGGATACTAGATTAATCTTTGAGAATATTATACTAGAGAACAAAGCTTATTTAGAGTAAAGAGAGACTGAGTTGTTTACTCCTAAGGACATTACTTCTTTATTTCAAGAGCTCTTAATTAAAGAATAGGGTCAAGACTTGGGGGTAAGGAGCAATAGAACCGCGATTATAAGACTCTTGACCCCAGAATATACTCCAGACCCTGAGAATATTCCAGGTTTATTTGAGAAGAGTAAGGAAACTCCAAAAAGTACTCCAAACCCTGAAAATATGCCGGGTTTATTTGAGAAGAGTAGGGAAATTAGATAGGCTGAGATCAGAAGACTTAGTTTAGTTAGTAAAGCTAGAGAAATGGGCAGAGTTATATACTTACCTAATTATACTGAGGATACTACTTTACATAATCAAACACAGTTATTATTAGAAGCGCGAGATTAATCAATACCTAATCCTCTTGAGAGCTTGGCCAAGGTTGAGCCTAAAGGGAGATCAAAACCTAGTGAGCTAGAAAGCTCCAAAGGAGCAGAGAACAAACTAGCTGTGAAACCACGGAGGAAGTACAATAAAAGACTACTTCCGAAAACACGAGATGAGCCTTTTGGAATGCACAAGAGCGGACGAAGAGATTAAGGTAGTAATAGAGTAAGAGGCAATAGCGTAATTGTATTGATTAGTTCTCTACTAGAAACAATGGGCAGTTCGAGTAATATCGATTACCTAGAGACTCTTTTGAGCTCTGTCTAGCCTAATTAGCTAACGAAGCAAGAACAAGGAGAAAACTATTAAACAATATATATAATAATTACTATAGTTATTTAGCAAAAGACTTATCTAAAACTACAATCTTTAGAGAGTAAACAAACTTACAGAATTCATATTTCGGAAGCTTTACTAGTGCTAAAGCAATAGAATAAGCTAGTATATTACATCTTTGGAGCTAACTTTAGAATTAACTCGAAAACTGAGCTTAAGAACCTCGAGCTTAGGAAATACTAGCGAGTAGTCCCAAGTAGCTAAATGTCCTTTATACTAATCCCTTTAAAATAAGTCTTTATATATAAGACAAATCTAAACAGATTTATTACTAAATTTAGATTTAGGATAATTATATATAAAGATCTTTAAGAAGAATCATCAATTCTTTTAACTTATATAATTATGCTCACGATATACTCCTTTAGAATTGCTATAGTACTTATAGCTTACTTTAATCTAGAAATAAAGTAGTATAATATTGTTAATACTTTCGTAAATATAGTATATAATACAAAAGAGCCTCTAGTAATTTATTAACTTTTACTAAGATATAAAGTCCTAGGGTATATAATTAAAGTTGACTAAGCTTTATATAAGCTTCGGGATTTGCCCACGCTATAATACAAGGAATAAATAAGTACTCTCAAGAGGCTGGGACTCGTTGTATTAAAGGAAGAGCTGTGTATTTATGTTAACGCACTCTATAAGGTATTTGTCATATTCTTTATAAACAATATACAAGTCCTCTATTACAAGAGTAATGAAGCTAAAGCTAAGGAGATTACGAGAAGAATCCACGAAGTATATAATTTAACGAGAAGTAAAGACATTAAATAATTCCTAAGTATATAAGTAATTAGAGACTATATAAAACAAAAGATCTGCCTCGTTTATAATATGTATATTGAGAAGATTATTACTAAGTTTGACTTAGTAAATAAAAAGTACTTAAGTACACTATTGCCTTATATAAAACTCTAGAAGTTTAAAGGAAAAGCTTATCCTCGTGAAGTAAAGAAGTATTAAGAGAAAGTTAGTTCTATACTCTATATAGTAATTATAATTAGACTAGACATAACTTTTGTTACTTCTTTCCTTTCTCAATTTCTTACGAACTCTAGACTAGAGCACCTTAAAGCTACTAACTAAATAATTAAATATCTCTTTAGAACCCAGTTTCTAGTGCTTATATATGACTCCTTGTACTGCGAAATACAGCTCTTTATTGCGTTAGACGCGTCTTTTATAGATAACCCTGAAATAAGATAATTATCTTACGAGTATAATATCTCTTTGTTTAGAGGACTAATTATCTAGAAAGCTGCTCGTTAGAGTACTATAACGACTTCGTCAACTAAATCAGAGTTACTGGGCGTAATACTAACTACTAAGGAGCTTATAGTACTGAAACGCTTATTTAGAGATCTCAGACTTAATCTTAGTAAGGCATAAACAATCTTCTGTAATAATAAGCAAATAATTAGACTTATTGTTAGAGAGAATAAGAGGATTAGTACAAAGCTCTGTTATATAGATATTTAGAATATGTGGCTATATTAAGAGTATAGTAAAGGAGTCTTCCAAATTACTTATATCCCTATAAATAATATACTAACTAATGAATTTACAAAGAACTTCTCACGTCAGAAATTCGAGTACTAAAGAGCACTTCTCAATCTTCAAGATGTAAGAACACAAATTAAAATAATTAAATAAGTAGGGAAATTACTATTTCTTTTGTAATTTTATATATAAGAAGAGAATAAGTAATTCAAGACAGTAGAATATACTCAATTTCTTTGAAATTCTTACAAAAACACTGGGGGAACGTTCCTAAGTAAGATCTAAAGAATTCAATAACGACTAACTTGAACCAAAGCTCTAAGAACATTTATAATACTAAATATATACTCCTTGAGAAAATCTATAGCTAATCTAATATCCTCATTAAGCTCTATGAGCTCTTTAGTGCCAGCTCTACCTTCTCTTACGCTTTCCTCATTATTATACTAAGCTTCTTTCATTTCCTCAGCCTCATCCTCGCTTTCCTCGACTAACAAAAGAGCCCGAAGCGCCTTCCGAAGCTTGTTTATAAGCTATAAGAAAGTCAGATCTCTAAAAACTTAAAGAAGAGATTAGGAAAACTTACTAAGTTATACTAATCTTCTTAATAAGAATATATAAATATTATAGTTACCTTTCTAATATACTTTGGAAGTTCTAAGCAAGGATAACTAGAAGAATACTTAAAGTAATGCGCGCCTTTACTAGAGGCATTGTTATAGTACTTTTTGTTACCCTTTCTAGCGAGACATGACTTTATATAGCCAAGATAAGGAATATCTCGGGCGTTACCGCAAATATAATTTAGTATATTTGGAGTAAAGGAAATACTATGTGCGGCGCGTCTCGAGGGAGTGGAAGGAATAAGAGTAATTAATTTGCCCTTCTTAAAAGGATTTTAAGTAGACTAGAACGCGTTAGTTTTACCTTCAAAGAGCGCAAAAAGAGTATAAAAAGAATGTAAAAAGAGTACAAAAGGAATTATTGAAAATACTATAAAATAATTAAACTTACTTTTCTTATAGCTCAAGCTTTCTCAAGAACTTTACGTTACTTTGCATTACGAGTACACTTTCCAAGGAGAGGCATTTTAGAAGACTTAGAAGAGTAGACAATGAGTTGGTTAGAGGTAATAAAAGATAATTAAAGAGCTTTGGAAGTAGTTCAAAGGAGAGCCTTTATAAGGAAGGAAGGATGTAGAGTAATCTAGGGAAGCAAAATATACTAAGCCTAATTAGTATAGTAATTATAATCCAATAGTATAAGCTACAGAATACGCCTTAGCAAAGAGCCCTAATTAGTTAATTAGTTAAATTACTAATTAGCGAGCTCTAACTAAGGGGGTGTGTTACACGTACTACGTACACGTGCCGTGCTCTTATGTAATTTAGTGCTCTCGGCCCATATATATTCTCAGTACTCTCAAAGCTTCTCTTCCTTCCCTAGACTTAGATATTAGTAAATATATGATCTTTTGCTCACGCCACACTCTGCTCTAACGTCTCGCAAAGGCTTTATATTCTAAAGTTTAAAACTTATTAATAGTCTATATAATTTATTGAAAAATCAGGACTTTTAACTTTAATAACTTTTAATATACTCTTGTTACTTTTAAGAGGTCTTTTAAGTTTATAATAAAGAAGGGTTTTATACTTATAAAACAGTTGTTTACTTGAATTACATTGTCTTAAAGTATAATAGCTAAGATGTAAGTAATTAAATAGAGAATAAAGAACTCTTCTTTATAAAAGAAGTAAATTATATTATATATTATAATTAGTAAAATAAGGTTAGCGAAAAGGAGAGAGTCGGACTTATAATTTAAGTTTCTTATTAGTTCCTTTATAATACTTAAAAGTAATCTTTATAATAACTAAGTTACATTTCTTAAATATAAGATTTTATATAATTTAGAATTAGATATTCTTATAATAAAGTACTTTATAACGTCTTTTAATATTAAGAGATTCTCTAATATTATTATAATAATTAGTATTATTAATATTATCTTAAAATTAAGTTTAGTTATAATTAAAGTCTTTAAAGTAATTTATTAGACTTAACTATTTATTATTTAAATTATTAAAGTTTATAATAAGTTCCTTTTTATTAAGATTAAAGATCTTAAAATATTCTTATAAGTACTTTTAAGGAGTGTTATACTTTATTACATCTACGAGTTTTATTAGTCGTATTCTTATAAAGATGAATAAAAGGAAGATTATTATAAGTATATAATACTAGTTTTTTATTAGGAATATATAAGTGTCCCTAGTTTAGAAATAAGTAAATAAGAGTAAGACGTCGTTTAATTCTAATACGGGCTTATTCTTAAGCATAGAATTTAGTTCAAGTTCTTCTTTTAAGACGAGGATATACTATATTAAATATTAATATTTCTTATCTTCTTATTTATCTTAGCGTATATAATGTACTTAATTAACGTCCTTTTTATAACCTTTTTAATTGTTCTTACTACTAAATTTAAAGCTATTAATCCGATTATAAAATATTTAAAACTGCTTTTAGTACTAATAAAGCGACTCCGTCTTTACTACTTAATATTTATTATAAATAAAGTAAAGAAATAATATTATAGTCCCTTTATCGCACTTCTATACTACTTCCTTCTATTCTCTAAGGCGTGTATATATATAGTACCTGTAATGTATTAGTTCTAGTTAAGATCTTTTTAGTTTTCACTAGTGTATAGTATATACCGCTGGAATTTCTTTGTAATACTATTAATGTTCTCTTTAGTAGTGTCTGTATCTTTTTATTATAGAGGGCGTGCTGCGTTGAACTTTGAACGGAGGGCATTATGCCCCTCTAGAGTAAGCTTTTCCTTCTAGTCTTGCGCGGTGGGTTTGTTATAGTGGTTGAGATATCTGGTGAGAGCCGCTACGTAGTTGTACGGTTACTGCTGGGCGGTGTCGACTGCCATGTCCATGGCCTTGGCTTAACATCGGAGGGACAGCGAGGAACGTTAACAGAAGAGGAGAACGACTGGACGACTGGACTTTGCGAGCTGAGATCTGCTCTGCCTACAGAGAGACAGACGTGTTTGTAGGAACGGAGGATGAGAGAAGATTGGGTATTGAGATCTGAGAATAACGAATGACTGTGCGAGCTGAGGCCTGCTCTGCCCGCTCTGTCCACTATAAGAAGTCGTGTTTCAACGCGAGAGAAGGACGTCGAGGAAGGATGGATAACCTTGGAAAAGTAGGGGCAGACGATAAGGGTCCTCAAGAGTTCAAATAATGATACTAGTAAAGAGGACGATGTTGAGGAAGCTAAGAGAGCCATCCAGACGATGGCCATGATGATGGGGATGAGGCCATCCATATTTGGCTGCCCAGCGGGTGGGTCCTTTGGAGGTAGGAAGATGAAGTCGCTGTTTTCTGTTTTGGGAATTGGTTTTCTCGCGGTCGGAAGTTGAGGCAAGGAAATGCCGATGGACACAATGCACGTGATGATGCTCGCTTAATTTTGGTGTTCCGACTCCTTAAAAACAGCGACCTAACTACCCCGATTCGGGGGGTCAGAACACCACTACCTTGACTCAGATAGTAAAAGTAATAAGCTTCTTCTTTAAAAATAATTTAAATTTATTAACGCTATCGCAAAGCTTCGATAACTTATATTAAAAAGGGAACGTCCGAGTTTTAAAGATATAAGAGAAATTCTAATAGCTTTTAAAGAGTTTATAATATTTAATATATAATTAAAGTAAAGAGAAGAGAAAGCGAAATAGCTTAATTAGTCGAGATTGCTTTTCTTCTTAATTAGTATAATAATTAAAATAGCTATAAAAAGCGTAATTCAAGTTTGCATAGCTTTATTTTAATATATAAAAGTTATAAGGGAATAAGGGGATAAGTAAAAGTAATAAAGTTAAAGCTTATTTAAATTTAATACTAATTATATAATTTCTAATTCTTATAATAATAAAGTAAAATAAAGTAGAATATTTGCTAGATTATATAATTAAATAGACAACTAAAATGCAATTTTTTAACTTCTCTTTAA
>Ga0302221_10002234_pt1 | contig 12155 bp, 8 predicted proteins | sample II_Palsa_E2_1_FD_193517 | JGI IMG/M metagenome (GOLD analysis project Ga0302221, IMG submission 193517) | Peat permafrost microbial communities from Stordalen Mire near Abisko, Sweden - II_Palsa_E2_1 | ecosystem: Environmental > Terrestrial > Soil > Palsa > Peat permafrost | place: Sweden...
AAATTTGGCCCCCAGGCCATGCAGCGCCCTATTTACAGCGATATGATTTTCAGGAGCGCCGGTAAAAGTGAAGACTGCCTTTACCTGAACGTTTGGACGCCTGCAAAAAACACAAATGAAAAATTGCCGGTACTGGTTTATTTTTATGGCGGCGGCTTTAGCGCGGGCGATGGTTCCGAATACCGGTACGATGGCGAAAGCATGGCGCAAAAAGGAATTGTATCAGTTACGGTCAATTACAGGTTGGGCATATTCGGTTTTTTAGCGCATCCTGAACTGACTGCTGAATCTCCGACCCATTCATCCGGTAATTATGGGTTTATGGATCAGCATGCGGCTTTGGTATGGGTGCAAAAAAATATCGCAGCATTTGGCGGCGATCCTGATAAAGTTACCATCGGCGGAGAATCAGCCGGGTCAATGTCAGTATCTGCACAAGTGGCCTCGCCATTATCAAAAGATTTATTCAGGGGGGCCATTGCCGAAAGTGGTTCTGTTTTAGGGAACTTGTCGCCAAGGCCTTTGGCTGATGCTGAACAAAACGGGGTTAAGTTTGGTGCATCTATTGGCGCGCCTTCATTGGCTGACCTGCGTAAATTGCCTGCGGACAGCCTTCTGCAATTGACCGCTAGATCAAGGTTCCCGACTACTATCGATGGGTATTTTTTGCCGGAATCACCACAGGCTATATTTTCAACCGGCAGGCAAATGGATGTTGCTTTATTGGCCGGATGGAATTCGGCGGAGGTGAATTATCATAGCTTGCTTGGCAAGGATTCGGCAACGCTTGTTAACTATAAAAGCGCGCTGCAAAGGTTATATGCTGACAAGGCTGATGATATACTGAAATTTTATCCTGCCGCAACAGACGCCGACGTGGCGCAGGCAGCGACTGATTTGGCATCCGACCGTTTTATAGCCTATGCTACCTGGAAATTTATTGACCTGCATGCCAAAACCGATGGTAAATATGTGTACAGGTATTTGTTTTCGCATAAAAGGCCGCCAATGGTCAATGATCCAAACAGCGGCGCAAACTCCTTAGGAGCAGCCCATGCTTCTGAAATTGAATATGCTCTGGGCAACCTCCGTTATGATAAAGTATACGCCTGGACACCCGATGATTATAAAGTATCTGAAACCATGGAAAACTATTTCGCCAATTTTATAAAAACCGGCGACCCAAATGGTGAGGGGTTGCCAAAATGGTACGGCCTGCAGGCCAGCAAGGCTAAAATTATGGTGATAGATGTGGATTCACATTCAGAGCCGGAAAAAAACTCACGGCGTTACGTATTTATGGATAGCTTTTTTAATAAATAAAAGTCAGAAATCTTGATATTTGAATGAAGGTGATGCTGTAATCGTAACTTTATTAAATGAACACAAAAAATGCAGTTTACTGGATAGACCATTTAAACCTGCAGCCGCATCCTGAAGGCGGTTATTATAAAGAAGTTTTTCGTTCAAAACAACGGGTATTAAGGCTTGGCGCTAATGAATTGAAACAAGCCTGCACCTCCATTTACTATTTGCTGGAAGGTGCGGATTATTCTGGTTTTCACCGGATCAAATCCGACGAATTATGGTATTTTCACAAAGGTGAGCCTTTGTTTATCCACATTATAGATGAACAGGGTGTCCTTACATCCATCGAACTATCTGATACATCCGGGGTATTGTCGGCAGTAGTGGAAGCAGGTTTATGGTTCGCTTCAGAAATACCCTCCGGCAATGGCTTTACACTGGTGAGTTGCGTTGTCGCGCCCGGCTTCGAGTTCAGTGAGTTTGAAATGGCTAATAAACAGGCTATGACGTTGTTACATCCTCAACATGCTGGGTTATTTGATAGATTATGCAGGTAGTTTAAGATTAACCACAAAGGCCACAAAGAATTTCACAAAGAACGCAGAGATTTAATAACCAATAATATTTACTTTGTGGCCTTAGTGAATCCTTCGTGTTCTTTGTGGTAAAAAAACGCCCCTCTAATCACCCTTTCCCATCAGCCCATCATTAAATTTAACCAGCAGGTTAAACAAATTGCGGTATTCGGTTAATGGCAGGGTAGCGCTGATGTCATAAATATCATGATAGGCTTTTATCCCGCCAAGGGTGTACATAAAAAATGAGGGTACGCCCTTTTCGGTAAAAAAATAATGGTCGCTGTTTGCTGCCTTCCCTCTCGAATTTACTTTTACCAGGTATTTATTCTTGTCGTTTATTTGCCTTAGCATGGCAAATTCATTTGGAAAGGCGGTAGCATTTACTACAGTAATACCATCTATCCCTGTTCCTTCCAGATCAAGGTTAACTAAAAACCGGATGTTTTTTAATGGGATCAGCGGGTTTTCAGTAAAATATTTCGAGCCCACTAAACCGGCTTCCTCACCCGCAAACAATATAAAGGCCATTGAATAAGGCTGGGGATGTGGGGCATAATATTTGGCAAGGCTTAACACCGGTGTAACCCCGCTGGCATTATCATTAGCGCCGGGGAAATAGGTGTCGGCACCCATACCGCCTAAATGATCATAATGAGCGGTGTAAACAATTATTGAATCTGGTTTGGATGTGCCTTTTACTATGCCGCAAATATTGCCCGTTTTAAAATCCCTGACCATCTCATTTTCAATATTTACCTTAAAAGTAACAGGCAAAGTTTTCTGCAATTTTTTATCAAGATCAATTTCTGTATAATCCTGTACTTTTTGCTCTGCCGACCAGGTTAATTTATCCTGTAATATTACAATGATGCGGTTCACCGGATCTATAAATGTTACGCTGTCTTTCTGGATGAGCTTACCTTCACCTTTAACGCCCCGGCTATCAGGGCCTACTATAAAATCCCGGCCCGGCACTAATGCAACATCGTTAATGGCAACTTCCATCTTGCCCGGAAATGTGTTTACAGGATAGCTGAATTTTTGGACAAAACTTTTGCCATCCATCGGGCTAACGCCGTAACTCTGCATTTGATCGGTTAAAAACGCGGCGGCCTTCGCCATGCCATTTTTTGTGTAACCCCGGCCCCAAAAGTAGGGCGATGCCAGGGTATCTACCATTTTACGGGCAAAAATGCTATCCTGTGCAAACGATAGTTGCACTGCAAATAAGAACAGAGTTGTTAATTTTATCTTCATTCTTTCGTTGGGGTATGTGTTTAGTTTAAATTATCGGGTAAGGTATAAATATAATTAATTAAGCGATGTAGAGACTCAATACTTTGCATCTTCCACCATAGTGGGCCGCAAATCAAAGTTGGATTTGCATGTGGGAGACGCAATACTTTGCGTCTCCCATGTTGGAAATCAACGGTGAATTTTCCAAAGTGTATAGTTGATTTACACTTTGCCTATTTTTCTAAACAGCATTTTATGCTTCACTACGCAATCCCTCAACAAATGCGGCACTTATTTTAAATTACCTGCGAAGCTTTTTATAAAAACCTGCAGCTATTAACAACTTCTTTCAATAGTGGCACAATGTTGGTATTACAGCAAATACAAACCACTAAAAAATAAACTTATGAAAACTTCAACTCACACCGGCATAATATTAAAAGGGATAGATTTAGAATTAAAAGCATTATTACAACAAGACCTTGAACGTTTTAAAATGATAAGGGAAAATAAACAGGCAATGGTTAAAAAAGCCGCCTGACTATCATATCATCTACATCTATCTATGAAAAAAGCGACCTTTTGGCCGCTTTTTTTGTTATGGAAGCGACCTGAATTTTATTTCAAGACTCTCTTTTCAACGGAAAAAAGATGTCCGCCATGTGCTATTCCTGATTTTCATTAATAATTATTAACCAGCGTTTTTTAATAACTAAACTATTTTAAAAATTGTTTAAATTCATTTATAATTTATTAATTATAGTAATAATTTAATTAATTACTTATTTATATATTTGTCAGTTAATAATTTAGATAAGTATCAACCGATAAGGGCATACGCTCCTAATATTAAGAAACATTAAAATAAATAATTGATAAATTAACTACCTTCGATTTAAATTGTTATTAAATGCCTAAAAAAATTATCATTATTGAAGATGACAAGGATATCCTTGATATAATGACTTATATACTTGATGATGAAGGCTATGAAGTTTTGGCAGCTACCGATAGCCGGATTTTAGATGAAGTCCTTTTACACCAGCCCATATTGATCCTGATGGACAACCGCCTTACTGATGGCTTCGGGCGGGATTTTTGCAAACAGTTTAAAAGTAACCCTCAAACCAGCCATTTTCCGATCGTGCTAGTATCCGCTAATTCCGGGCTTGAACAAATGGCCAGGGAAAGCCTTGCGGATGGATACCTTAAAAAACCCTTTGATATTACCGAACTAATTGATCTTGTTAAACAGTACGGCTGATTTATTGCTGTTTGAAGTTGTAAAACAAAATGCCGTTTTATTACTTGTATATTTATTGCTGTATTCCTGCATTTTTACTATGGCCCTTTTAACTACTTTTATCACCAGGCTTAAAACTCTCTATCATATTGAAAAAAGTGAAAAGTGAAGAGGTTTCGCCCCTTCAATATCCTGTTGTAGGTATCGGGGCATCAGCAGGCGGGTTAGAAGCGGTTAAGTCTTTTTTAAAAGCCCTTCCTGCTAAACCGGGTATGGCATTTGTTTTTGTACAGCATTTAAGCCCAAACCATATAAGTATTTTACCAGAGATACTTCAAAAAGTGGCCCCTTTCCCGGTTCAGCAAATTACAGATAATGTACACCTGGAGCCGGACCACCTTTACATCATCCCGCAAAATAAGGTACTGACCACCAGCGACGGTGTTCTTCAACTGGCGCCTTTAGATAAGGACAACAAGAAGGGTAATACCATCGACCTGTTCTTTTCTTCGTTAGGGCATGTTCATCAAAGTTATGCAATAGGCGTAGTATTATCGGGTGCGCTGAGTGATGGCACGTTGGGGTTGCAGGTGATCAAATCGCACGGGGGGTTAACTTTTGCCCAGGATGAAGGCTCGGCCGCTTATGACAGCATGCCAAAAAGCGCTATTAATGCCGGTGTGGTGGATTTTGTTTTACCGCCCGAAAAAATAGCAGAACGGCTGGTAGTAATAAATCATCCTTTTCATACCGATTACTCTAAAAAGGAAAAATCGGAGGATATACCCCAGCAGGACGAGGATGTATTTAAACAAATATTAACGGTATTGCGTGTGCGCAAAGGGGTCGATTTTAGTTATTATAAAAAAAGCACCTTAAAACGCCGTATCATCCGCCGCATGGCGCTTAATAAAATAGAAAAGCCAGTTGATTATCTTTCCCACCTGAGGGAAAATAAAGCCGAGCAGGATGCCTTATATAACGATATGCTGATCTCGGTCACTACTTTCTTCCGCGACCCGCAAAGCTTCGAATTATTATGCAATACTATATTTCCGGCGATCATCGATAAAAAAGCCGGTGATGAACCGTTGAGGATATGGATAGCCGGGTGCGCTACCGGCGAGGAGGCGTATTCTATCGCGATATGCCTGCAGGAACTATTGGGTAATAAAGCGGCTGCAATGAGGATACAGATATTCGCGACAGATATTTCTGAAATAGCTATAGCCAAGGCGCGGAACGGGATTTACAGGCCAGCCGAACTGGAAGGAATGTCTACTTCAAGGCTGCAGCAGTTTTTCACCAAGCTGGAAGGCAGTTTCCAGGTTACAAAAATAATAAGGGATATGTGTGTTTTTGCGCAGCACAATTTGCTTAAAGACCCGCCATTCTCAAAAATCGACCTTGTTAGCTGCCGGAATGTACTAATCTACCTGGAACCGGTTTTGCAAAAAAAGGCTTTAACCACTTTTCATTATTCATTAAACGAAGATGGCTGCCTGATGTTGGGTAAATCGGAAACTATTGGGAACAATACAGATATTTTTACGGCTTTTAACACGACTGATAAATTATATCTGCGCAAAGGGCCATTAGGGCGCTTTATGAATGTGGCATCTTATGGTAAAGAGCAGACTTTCCGCGAAATGGATAAACATGTCCAGAAGGAAAGTTCGGAGAAGGATATATATAAGCTGGCGGACGAAACCGTACTTGCCAATTTTATGCCGCAGTCTGTGCTGGTGAATGAAAAGCTTGATATTGTACAGTTCCGGGGCGCTACAGAATTGTGGCTGGTGCCCCCAAGCGGTAAACCAAGCTTTAACATATTAAAAATGGCCCGCGAAGGCTTGGCCTTTGAGTTGCGCAATATCCTGCACCTGGCACAAAAAACAAAAAAGCCAGCCTTGAAATCCGCTGTCTTTTTTAAAGTGAACAACGTCCAGTATTATGTAGATATACAGGCTGTACCGATGAAAGATACATCAGAACCTTATTTCCTGGTGGTATTTCAGAATGTTACCCCGGCCGGTGCACTGCAGCATCCGTCTGAAAACAATGGTACAACTGAAAATCAACTCCATAATGAAAGTGAAGCGCGTATTGAGCAATTAGAAAAAGAGCTTATACAGGCACGTACTGACATGCGCGACATTACCGAAGAGCAGGAAACAGCCAATGAAGAATTGCAGAGCGCCAATGAAGAACTGCTTTCGGGTAGTGAAGAATTACAGAGCCTGAACGAGGAACTGGAAACCTCGAAAGAGGAATTGCAGAGCACCAACGAGGAAGTAATGATTGTTAATAAAGAATTAATTGACAGGAACGATCAGTTAAATAATGCGCGGCTATATACCGAAGGCATCGTAAGCACCATTCGTGACCCGTTGATCATTCTTGACAGCTCATTGCGCATTAAACGCGCCACTGCGGGTTTTTACAGCAAGTTTAAAACCAGCGAAAAGCAAACAGAAGGTAAATATATTTATGAACTCGGTAACCAGCAATGGGATATACCACAACTTAAGGAGTTACTTGAAAAAATCCTCCCTGAAAAGAAAGAACTGGAAGGATATGAAGTTACACAGGCTTTTCCACATGTGGGAAAAAGGGTGATGCTGCTAAATGCCAGGCAGATTTATAATGTAAATGGTGAACCATTAATATTGCTGGCCATTGAAGATGTTACCGATAAGCGTAAGGTAGAAGCCGGCCTGGCGGAAGCTGAACGTTTATTAAGCGAAAGCAAGGAGCGGTTAAAATCAGCTGTAGAATCAACAGGTTTAGGTACCTGGGATTATGACCCTCAGACGAAGGATTTGGTTTGGGATAAGCGGTGCAAGGAAATATTTGGTTTGCATCCATCAGATCAGGTTGATCTGCCCCTTTATTTGAAGCTCGTACATCCGGATGACCGCGACCTGGTTGAAAAAAATATAACTGACGCGTTGGATGCCGAAAATGACGGGGAAATTGATATGATGCACCGGACTGTTCCAATCGATGAGAGATTTAAATGGCTGAAATGCAAGGGAAAAGCATATTTCAATGAACATTCAGTTCCCATACGTTTTGTGGGGACTTTGTTAGATATTACGGTTGACAAGTTAGAGGAGGAAAATAATCTTGAATTATTAAAGAAAAAGGATGAATTTATCAGCATTGCGAGCCATGAATTAAAAACGCCGATCACCAGCTTAAAAGGCGTGCTGCAAATATTAGAGCGAAAATTCCCGCAGAATGAAGAAACACAGGTTGTACACGGCTTTGTGAAAAAAGCCGTTAAACAAGTTGATAAACTTGTTGAATTGATTGGAGACCTGCTTGATGTAACCAAAATACAAGCAGGCAAGCTTGCATTGCGGAAAACCAGTTTTAACCTGGGGGAATTATTAAAGGAATGTGGCGATGAACTTCAAAATAGTTTACAAAAGCATATTTTGATTTTTGAAGGAGATGCAGATGTGGAAATCCACGCTGACAGGAACCGTTTGGAGCAGGTACTTATAAACTTAGTTTCGAATGCTGTAAAATATTCCCCTGAAAGTGAAAAGGTTATCATAAGGGTAACTAAAACCGAAGAAGGTACAAAAATAGCAGTTACAGATTTCGGTATTGGCATTCCCAAAAATAAAATACCGCTTTTATTCGACCGTTTTTACAGGGTTGATGAAAACTCTCAAAAATATTCAGGATTAGGGCTTGGGCTATATATTTCATCTGAAATTATAAAACGGCACAATGGCCAGATAAATATTGAAAGTGAAGAAGGGAAAGGGTCGACATTTTGGTTTGTTATACCGTGGAAGTAGTGAGCAGTTTGCAGCAGGCAGTTTGCAGTTTTGTTCAAGTGGTAAAATACGGGAATTAACTATTGGTGACACCCCCCTCCGGTTCGTAAAATAAAGGCCGGAGATCACCTGGTAGTTGTTGAAATATTAGCTGTATGGATTTTGTGTTGCTTATTTCCACCATTTAGCTTCTTCTATTTGTTTGGCGCCTTTATCGCTTTGCATTACCGATAGATCACGCTTTGTTTGCCAGCCCAAGTTTAAATATTTATCATTTGGTGAAAATTCACCGGCTCCAATATCAAGGTCGCCATCATTTGGAACCCTGAAATCGCCCCAGTTACATCTTTTAACTAAATTGCCTTTATAGCTAATCCATTGTCCAACGAATTGATTGTTTGTATAGCTGTCAGAATTTAAGTCAATATCGTCATAATAGATTTTGTTGTTTTTATCTAAGTAAAAATTTGACTGGAATGTCCCTTTAAAAACCCCGGAATGAATTTGATTTTGATTTTCGGAAAAGATGTAATTGCCAAAAGCGGCAAATTGACCTTTTATTCCTTCGTTTTTATATTCATCATCTACTCCATAAGAGGTTGATTTATATTTCCTGATGTTTGTAATGGTTATAGTGCCATGAAACACGCAAATGTTATTCTTCACCATTGATTTGCCATAAACAGTATAATCATCGGGAGTTTTTTGATTTTTAACTACTGAAATAAATTTTATCCTGATACGCTGGTAATTATCCCCTATAAAACCATAAACCACGCTGTTATCGGTATGTGTAAAGAGCTGCGAAAAATCGTATTTCGACATATCATCCATTAGCTCTTCTTCGGAAAGATATTTACTGTAGAGTTGCTTATCCTTAAAACTTTGTGCTTTTGTTTGCAGCGGGAACAAGAAACAAAAGGGAATAATTAAGCAAGCAAATAGGGGGCGTTTCATTGTAAAGGTTATAAAAGTTATAAAGCAAATCCGAAATCGATCCTCCAAATGGCGGACGAAATCCAAAACTAATAAGCTCTCATCTTCCCGCATGAACATGCGCAATCAGGATCACTTACGCCCAGTTTGTTTAAAAAATAGCGGTAAAAGCCAATACGATCATTCATGCTGTACATATTTTCACCCTTATTACATTCTACCTGGCCATTTACAATGTTAATGGTCATACCGAAACCAGGCGTGCGTCCGGCGGCTTTATCAGCAACATTAGGCTGCCATTTGCCAATCATTACATCATGTGCCGACGGTTTTAGGGTTTGCGGGGTCATCCAGAAATAGATTGCGGTTTTAAAAGCAATTACCGGGTCTGTTTCCACCAGTCCGGGATTATTCAACAATATGTTTTTATCCCCCAAAATACAATCGGACGCATACCCGTAATTGCCATTATAGCTAAGCTGCATTGGCCCGCGGCCATAGTATTTTTTGCCTGCTACGGCGGGATAGGTGTCATTATCCGCAACATAGGTTAAAGATGTATCGTTTTCGTGTATAAACATAAGCCCGTCATTGTATTTGCCATCTTCGCCATGCCTGGTTTCATGGGCAATATTTGCAAAAAAAGCGGCTAATTCTTTTTTGTTGGTTTGCATATCTCTTTCTGTACAAAAACTACCGTAATCTATAACATAAGCACTGTCCGGTTTCTTTTTGGCCCAATCTTCATTCCAGTCCCCGTCTTGTCGTATAATAGTTGATTTGCCGGTACTTTTATCAGTGCGGGTAAACTGGTAAACGGATGTCGCCCGTCTAACCACTTTTACTTTTACCAAACCTAATTCCCTTACAGCTTTTATAAATGCAGCATAGCTATAAAATTTATTACGCATAGGGAAAAGTCCGTTAAACTGTTTTTCGCTTAAAATATCTGCGACATTTATTTTGTTAATAGGATTATTTACCTGGCTGTTGCCTGTACTGCCGCATTTTAAGCTCATTAATAACAATGCAGGGAATAAGGTAAGGCTAATTTTAGTGGATAATATGATAGATCTCATTGTTATTTCGGATGTTTTCTAATTTCGGATTTCGTCAGCCAGTTGGCGGATCGATTTCGGAATTGATTTAAAAGAAAATTTAATTAAGTAACGTTCTAAATAGTATTGTGTTTCAGCTCTTTCTAAATCTCTATTCAAGGGTATATCTTTTTGCAAATCTAAAATTCAATAGCAAACATCCGAAATACGGAATCAAAATCATAAATTCGAAATCAAACATCAATATAAATAAATTCGAAATCGAAATTCCGAAACGGCGCAGCCCTCTTGAGCACCTTAAAAAACAAGCAATATCGAAAAATCCGAAATAACAATGAAAATATACACCAAAACCGGCGATAAGGGCTTTACATCATTAATTGGCGGTACACGCGTTGCAAAGCATCATATCCGTATTGAAAGTTATGGCACGGTTGATGAGCTTAACTCGTACATTGGCCTGATCAGTGACCAGGATATTGCCCTGCATGACAAAGAAATATTGAAACAGGTGCAGGACAGGTTATTTACTATTGGCTCATCCCTTGCATCAGATCCCGAAAAATCAAGAATGATTATTCCTGATCTGCATGTTGAGGATATTGAACTGCTTGAAAAAGAAATGGATAAAATGAACGGGCAATTACCGGAGTTGCGTCATTTTATTTTACCGGGGGGCAGTAATGCCATTTCCTTTTGCCATATTGCACGATGTGTGTGCCGCAGGGCTGAGCGGATAACCGTTCAACTTGCGGAGGAGGATACGGTTGATGAAAAAGTGATTATTTATCTGAACAGGCTGAGTGATTACCTGTTCACTTTGGCAAGAAAAATTGGCAACGATAATAAAATACCTGAAAATCAATGGATACCGCGCATATGAAATTTTTTAAAATAAATATTGATAATCAAATTAAAAATATTATACTTTTGCGAAAAAGTAAATTTACCGAATAATTATAAATAAGAGCAATATGTATTGGACACTTGAATTAGCATCACACCTTGAAGATGCGCCCTGGCCCGCAACAAAAGATGAATTGATTGATTATGCCATCCGCTCCGGAGCGCCTGTTGAGGTTATTGAAAACTTACAGGCATTAGAAGATGATGGTGAGCCATACGAAAATATTGAAGAAATATGGCCTGATTACCCTACAAAGGATGACTTCTTTTTTAACGAAGATGAGTATTAACATCACTGAAAGTAAAAAAACCTTGCAATCGCAGGGTTTTTTTTATTAATAAAACTTTTTGGAATAGTTTTAGTTAAGATATGGTAATTCATTATCAACTAAAACTTTACAAAAATGAGAAGCATTCTGTATTTAATCGCCGTAATCCTTGTAATTGGATGGATATTGGGATTTTTTGTTTATCCCGTTGGCGGCGGCCTTATCCATATTCTTTTAGTAATTGCCGTTATTGCTTTACTTTTAGGGATCATCAGGAGGGCGTAGGTAGTAATCCTTAGTCCATAGTTCATAGTTGATGGTTCATAGTTCATGGTAGAAAAGCTATGGATTGTAGCTTCTCGACTATGAACTTTTCTATTTTGAGTAATGGCTATGAACTATGATCCTTTTGGTGTTCATAGCTGATGGTTCATGGTTCATGGTAGAACCGTAATAGATTGTGGCCTTCCGATTATGAGTTTTTCTATTTGGATGGCTATGAACCATCAACTATGATCCATGAACTATGAACTTTTCCCTAACAAACATTCAGCTATAGCTATATCTTCGGGGAAGGTGATCTTTATATTTTGATAGCTGCCTTCGATCAGGTAGATAGTTAAACCCGTTTCTTCAACAACGCTGGCATCATCGGTGAATTTTGCGTTGTAAGGTTGCAGGTAAGCCTTTTTTATTTGGGACGATTGAAAAGTTTGCGGTGTTTGCATCATGTAAATCTCATCGCGAAGTAAACTCTTTGAAACGCCGTTTTTTAATTGCCTTACAGAATCACGGCTTTTAACAGCCGTAATAGCATTTCCATGTTC
>Ga0302221_10002235_pt1 | contig 12151 bp, 7 predicted proteins | sample II_Palsa_E2_1_FD_193517 | JGI IMG/M metagenome (GOLD analysis project Ga0302221, IMG submission 193517) | Peat permafrost microbial communities from Stordalen Mire near Abisko, Sweden - II_Palsa_E2_1 | ecosystem: Environmental > Terrestrial > Soil > Palsa > Peat permafrost | place: Sweden...
AGCCCAACTGAAATGGAAGTGATACGAATTTTCAAGGCTAAAGCACAGGTTGTGCATGGAATTCACTGCAACAGCAGACTCAAAATCGGGTCACGGAGTGTAGCTGACTGGCTTGACCCAGTTGCACTTGAATCGAAAAAGTGGCAGATGGCACTGCTCGACGCGCTGAGTTGTAGCAAATACTGGATTTGCAGGGGAGATAGTAGCAAGAGCCGCTTTATTCAGGAACTGCAATGGAATGGAAGAATGTTTGGCGCTTTTACTCAAAATGAATACGATGCCTTGAGAAGATGGGTCGATGGCCTGCCCAGCACGTCCCTGGCCTTGGAATGTCTTGACGCGGGGGAGAATATCGACAGCAACGACGACATCCTTTCCGGTTACCCCGTATTTCAGCCTGCATACAATTCCACCTTCTTGGAGACATCTTTCTCTTCACTCTCAGCCACGACTTTGTTTTCATTTCAAAGTCTCCCGTCTTTGGCTATTGGCAACAGCCCAATTGTGGAGAGTTTTCTCCCGCTCTGGCTCACCCATCCTTGCCTGCTGCAGGGATTTGTATCAGTTCCTTTTAGAACTAAAAGTAAGCTCGCCTGCACAATTATCAAGATCCTACGTGCTCAAGGAGGATTTGACATTGAGCAGGAATGTGTTGCAGGCATGTGTGAAGTCCGACGTTCAAATAGCCTTGGACTCGCAGAGATTGGCATGAACATGATGGCGCAAAATGGTCTTTCGCGCTCTGCTTTACCTTCACTAAAGCACGTTCTTCATGCTTGGCCTTCAAAATTTGCCATCCATATGCTGCATCTCTCCATGCGGCCGTTGGAGTACAAGGGCTTGCTTATTGGGATGGCAACTGCCTTTGCAAAGATGCATACCCAGATGGCGAAGTCCGGGTCGCCTCTGTTGTCTGTACGAGATCAGGACAATTTACAGAAAGTAGCTTTTCGAGAGCTGGAAGGCTTGGAGGTTTGCTGGAAAGAAATAAAGCCTGACGAAAAGCTGTATGCGGAATGTTGTAAGGGTTATCTCGTCGCCAGACATGAGATCGAAAAGTGTTTTCAGAGTTGAATGTCCCATAAAGAAATTGGTAGAAGAGCAGGAGATGTAACATAGTCCATCAATTCTCATCATATGAACTTGGACCGCCCACTGTCATTCTTTGCACAGGAGCCCAACGTCCGTCATGGATGATTACTCGGGCTCATGGTCTGTTCCGGTAGAAGGTAATTTGTTTGGTGTTCCACAAATTCCAACCTCCCCTAGTGCAAGCCCTCATGTCGGTGATAATTGTGGAATGCATAGCGCGACTGTCTTTCCAAGGACCAGAGTCAACCGATCGGCCTTTTCGCAGAACCAAATGAAATGAGAGAAATTTGGAGGAGGTGTCTCATGGTAAAAACTTCAAATACCTGTAGAACTGTGGCTCGTACTTTTTCACAATGTATAACATAAATATGTGACCATCGAAATCACTAACATCTCTGCCAGACCTTTTTAATATGAGTCTTACCAAAAGGCGGCAGGCTTGTATTCAGTGCGACATATATGCATCCATGGAATTAGCTGAACACAGGATCCCCATGATTAGAAATATAAAAGCTCGGGTGTCCCTGTTTCTGCCAGAATTTATTTCTTCAATCTTTCGTATTTTTAATTATCAGACGCATTGACTAGCAAAATGAAACCACCCTACATCTGGATCCTCTTTGGAGTTTCAACAAGCTATGGACTGACGCTCAATCAAACAGTTCAGACTTCAAGCGGACCAGTCACCGGTCACCCTGCCACTGGTAAAAACAATGTATCAGCCTATCTCGGCATTCCGTATGCCGTACCACCAGTTGAAAATCTCAGATTCATGCCACCAGTTCGGTATAATGGCAGTACGGCGATCAATGGAAGCAGTATAGTAAGTTCGCTCACTCTCCCTAACTCATGTTAATATACTCAGATTTTCATATTAGGGATTCGCTTGTCCAGCAGTCACGTTCTTCTCTGCTCGTAACAACAATTGCATTTATCTCGCAGATAGAGCAAATTGGGGCTACGTTTAGTGAAGACTGTCTAACTCTTAACGTCTGGGTTCCCACTGATGGAGAAGCAACTAAAGCCGTGATGATTTACATATACGGCGGCAGCTACACGGGCGGTAGCACTCAAATTCCTCTCTACGATGGCCAGCATCTTGCAAGTGAACAAGACGTTATTGTTGTAACTCTTAAGTAAGAAATCTTCCATTAATTTCAACAACATCAAACTTACAATTCATCTCATAGTTATCGCCTCGACATTCTAGGTTTCCCTGGTGATCCAGCCTCTATAAACCATAACCCAGGGTTTCTAGACCAGCGCATGGCGGTTGAGTGGGTGAGAGATAACATCGCGGCTTTCGGAGGTGATCTTTCAAGAATGATTCTGTTCGGCCAGTCCGCAGGTGCAGCCTCAGTTGACTCCTACACATATTCCTGGGCATCGGACCCTATCGTTTCTGGCTTCCTCATGGAATCTGGTGCAGCTGGTTTCGGCGAAGCGTTGCCTTCAGACAACGCCGAGGGATGGTACAATGTCTCTGCAACTCTTGGCTGCGGCACCAACGCCACCGCCAACAGTTCCGAGATACTTTCATGCCTACAGAGCAAAGATGTGTGGGAGTTGCTGGACGCTATGGAATCATCATCCTTCACGTTCAATCCCAGCGTTGACAATATCACCGGCTTTGCGGACTATCCCGCTCTGTCAAAAGCGGGAAAATTTGCCCAGCTCCCTATTGTAACCGGTAACAACGATTTCGAGGCCGGCATCTACATCGAGGTGTATGCATTGATTAATCAGACTGAAAGTTATACTTACTGGGAAAATCATGACAATACAACATTTGCCTGCCCAGCAGGTGCGCGTGCAAACGTCAGCGCCTCTTACGGTCTCCCTACGTGGCGCTACCGTTGGTTCGGAAATTTCCCTAATACACGTCTTTTCACCAATCCCGACAGTGGAGCCTATCACTGCTCCGAAATTCCCTTTATTTGGGACACACTACCTACCGGCCCAGGAATTCCTGAAGATACCGAAGAGGAGACTTCTATCCGGGCGTACATCCAAGGAGCATGGGCCGCTTTTGCGAAAAATGCTTCGGGCGGCTTGTCGACTTATGAGGGTGGGTGGCCTCAGTACTCTCCCTTCGAGCCGACTCTGATTCGACTTGCTTATGATAATGTGACGGGTACGAATCTTGCATTGCCAGATATTTATGATGCAACCTGTCTCACTACTTATCCGATACCCGATACCAATGGATGGCCTAATGTTAGTACAACTTCATCTCCTTCCTCTACTTATTTTGCTTCTGGTGCTATTGTAATGGCCGGTAGGCCAAGGTTGGAGGTTTTGGTGGCTTTCATCTTGGGAGTGGTACTTCTCAGTGCGAGCATTATTATTGATTAGTAGAGATTGCTATTATTGTTTTGAAACAGCTACGGTTAGAGTTAGGGCGAAGCACTGCCTCAGGGGTTCTAATTTCATTTTTCTTCTGTCTTCCTTTGATTTGCCACCTTGGCTGACGTTAGTTTAAGTGTCCTATGTAAGCCACATAAAATAGCTCTAAAACTGTGTACAATTACTCCAGCTCCTGTATGTTCTCTCGACCTTTGCCGTATAGATATTTTATCTCTCTTTGGCTTTCGCGGCTTTGCAACGTGTCTCCTAATAGGTGGACATGTCAATGGTTTCCTCTGCCATCTCATCGGAGCCCCTATTTATGAATTTCTTGAGACGCTGCGTTTGGGTACTGGGACTCAAAGAGCGCATTCGATACAGGGCCGCATGACTTTAGTTTTTGAGTGTGTTTCGTTATTTATATATGAATTTGTCACTTTTGAAGTATGTACTGTGTGCGAACGAACCCATAGCTTTTGGATGTTGGATGATGTTCACTTCCTAGGCATTAGAATTGAAAAGAAAATGGCCATTTCTTGACCATGAAAAGTGGGTGATCTGTAAAGAATCGAGAGATTTGGTAGCTTTGAAGAAAAGGGTGTCAGTTTGATTTAAGATGCAATCAATTACAGGTAGATTCAAGTGTATATTGTGGATCTTGGGAGGATTACTTTGACTGCGATTAAGTTGGCGAAAATGCGTGAGAAAGACGAACACAGGTGAAGAGAATTATAAAGTAGAGCATAGTTTATGAAGTTTCGTGATCAAATGATTGAATTGCAGCGTGATTGATTCATGGCCAGTACTCCACACAATGCTATGTGTCACGAATTAGTTTCCAGGCTTTCAAAGTCTGCTAGAATCATTTGGGGCATATTTGCTACATGTCTGATACCTCGGTTGACATTATTCCAGGACAGTTCTTGGCAAGTTTCCAGAGCCAGATGGTCCTTTACTGGCCGATTAGAGCAGACTCCAAGTGTAAGTGGTACCTGATCTCCCTCCACTTGCCCGCGTCAAAGTTCAACCAAATCATGCCTCAACCGACTACTTGGCTTTAACGTCCAATCTCACATCTCGTCATTGGATATCTAGATCATCAATCTAATGGGAATGTCGAGCGCAATTTTCATATAGTTCATGGCAGTACAAAGATATGTTGATAGGAATCATGCTGGAGCAACACACAGAGATGACCAAAGAATGCAGATGATTTTACGAATTGCAATAGAAGATCTAATCCATTTCAATGGTTCTGAATTCAATTGCCATCAATAGCCAATGCTCAATCAGTCAATAATGCCCAAGAATAAGAATAATCTCGCTGAAATCCAGGCACAGGACTTATGCGGGACACCCAGTTGATGGATAATTGCAAGAGCTAGCGATACCACCACCTGTGATATGAACGCCCTTGAAAGAGAAATTCGAGCAACTGCCACTACCGCACAGAATATAGTAGTCAGTCCCTGTAGACGTCGCAGTACCGGTGACATTCGTGAACGTCAGTCCATTGATGGTAACACCATTGGTCGGTTTACCAGTAGGTCCTCCATTGAGGTAATCTTGCTGAACATCAATCCCGTAGATCGATATACCAGAGAGAGCGATATTCTCATAGACGACATTTGTGATAGATCCTGTGGTCCCAGAGTTGGTTTTGATTCTGCAACCATTTTGGCTGTTCGAGACCTTGGAATTGGAGAAGGTGACCCCATTGACTGTATTATCAGACTTTCCACCAACGGAGCCAATGCTCAAGCCATGGCCCCCTGAGCAGGTCATCCCGGTTACAGTGATGTTGCTACCACTAGTAACAGCCACGCAGTCATCCTGATTCAAGACAGTGGTGTCAGAGAGAACCAAATTGGTGGTTGAAGAAATGTCGAAACCATCAGAGTTGTGAGCAGCTGGAAGGCCAGCACTTATGGAGTTGGGTGCATAACCAGCCGTGTTGTTGAGAATAAGACCGGTAATAGTCATGAGATCACATTTGGTAATGTCGAAGCAGTGGACGGGCCAGTTTTGAATGTACAGGTCCTTGATGGTGCCTCCAACCATTTTATTGAGCACAATGAAGTGATCAGGCCTAGAAGTAGAATTTGAGTTAGTTGACTTTGAGGGATGTATACGCATAAACGACAAAGAGTTAATGCTTACTTGCTGTTTCCGCCATTTGAACCTTTTCCATCCCAGTAATTCTGACCATTACCATCTATGATGTGACCTGGAGCCCCGGTAATCGTAATATCGGTACCACCGATTTCGATTGGGTTAAAGGTTGAGCTTTTGGTGGTTCCAAAAGTCTATCATGTCTCATCTTAGCAAATGATTATCCAAAAGTCAATAAAAACTTACGGTTTTGCCAGCAAATGTGACTTTAGATCCAGACCTTAGGCCAGTAAGGTCAATTGTTGAACTGGCTGGAGCAGAGATGTTTTCTAAGACAATGTCGGTGCAGGATGCAACAGCGGATGTAATCTGGGCATAGACCGACGCAGTGCAAGTAGTAGTAGCGACGGTACCCTTCCAGCACCATGATACTTAGCAAATGAGCCATTCAACCAAAAAGAAATCTGCTTACCGAAGCTGCAGTACCAAGCAAGCAGGTACAGGCGCTTGAAATTTTCTTCGAATTCGAGCAATTCGTCGCGAAGGCTGGTAGAGATGTGGTGGCCGTAACAGTGGACTTCGTATATGTCTCGCAAAAGGTAATAGCTGCCGAAGCCGAAGCAGTGAATGCGGAAGCACAGGGGTCGGTGCTTGCTTTATTGCACCCAAGCACGAGAGGGGCCGCGAGAGCACCGAGGAAGAGAATTTGCTTCATCATTCTGGCTAGCATTTGAAATTCCTACGAGTATCGAAAGATCGAGGACATGATATGCAGAGATTTTTGGGCTTATAAGCAAAGATATAGAGCAGCGTGAAAAACAAACCTACAATACGGACGAAGGACAACGGAATATGATTGAGAGAGATACTCCGTCCCCATTTAGCCGGGTTATACTTAGCTATTCTCATGGCATTATTCCGTAGAGAAGATGCGGGAAGTGAACTTGTGTACAACCACCCATTTGGTAGAAAGTTGAGGAAAGGGGTAGCATTCCTTGTTTGTCTAGGGAATCAAAGTTTTAGAGCCCGTGAAAATCACCGAGGCCGTGCAGGTTGGGGAATGCTACCGATTCGTGGATCAGGAGCACGTCCATAACGTACCTACTTCTGGTACTCTTCAATCGGATTTTGCTGTAGTATAGATGTTGGAAGCGCGTCTCATCTAACAGAAATGAAGCCATTCTCCTAGATTAAACCGACGACTAGGAGAATTTTCCAGATACGTAGTTCACCGCCAAGAAACTGATAAAAAACTTATAACTCGTTTCCCTCTCTTAAGATAAGATAAGATAGTGCCCGCAGACATGTTCTGAGCTGCATGCCAAGATTTTAGTCTTATTAGATTTCTTTAATCAATCTGTGTGCGGCTCCGTTCAGAGAGGCGGGGGATCTTAAATGTCTTGGCGGGTTATGTGAGTGGTGGGATTTCGAGAGATCGAAATCCGGGGATATGTCAGGGGTCAACGGGTTGAAATCATGGGATCCTCAATTAGGATGAATTAAGACTCGGGAATGGCACACATGTTGGAAGGCGCATTCTGGGTGACCAGGGTGAACCACTCTGGATCATTGATAGGACCGTACAACTCATGGTGGCTTGTGTTTCCCGAAGCTGGTGGTCTCAAGTTTTTCCGATTCACTAAGGATAAGACTATTTTCAAGCCAGCAAGACCATGCCGGCTCAGGTGGCACTTCATCTCAACTGATGAAAGGTTCAGGAAGGCACAGAGTGTCCAGCGAAGTAGACTCTGCTGCGCCATTATAATTCCATTTTATATTTATCTACTAGCAGAAAAATGTACGATCGTTACATCTAGATTAAGGACTAAAATGGCGAGCTTACAATTTGTTTTGTTGCAGGGTAGATGGGCACGGGAAACCCCTCATGTAAAGAATGCTTAAAGCTAGGCTTCGGAGGGACAATTCTCTGCCTGGGGTGTCTGTCTCTCTTTCCTGGCTGACCGAGGAAGAATTACGTACATTGAGTTAGTCAACTCTAAGGTTAGCATGAAATCTGGAGAGCATTCACGTTTGACTTTTGTTCAGAGGGAATAGAACAAATCGTACTAGGTCACTGAACGAAGATATATACTTATTTCCAAACTTATAAAACGTTGTGAATGTTTCCAGCACAAGGCTACCGAGTACTCATCAGAGATTCTAATTGAAACACAATCCTTGATCTTGTCCAGATAGAAGAAGAAAAAAATTTAGCCCTCAAAGGTTGACGGGAAGTCATACATCTATGGGGAAATGGTGGTCGTTTCACTTGGGCAGCATTGGCATGAAGGGCTAAAAAGAAACTTCACGAAAGGGCAAAAGATTTACTTAAGTTATTGAATGAGAAAGCCGATGGTGTTGAATTCAACTTGGAGAGCAATTCAAGCTCGGAACGTGATTCACTGAACATTCGTGGGTACCGAGGTTTGGCTTGAGCACGTGCATGCACCAAGTATTTTGACTTGTCAGTTGGACTCAGGTGTGACGCTTTCTGGAGCCTGGCCTCTCCAAATATGTTTTATTTTGTTCTTGTGGCATAAAAAAGCTCCTCAAACAGCAACACGTTTTGTACTTGGGACAGATTTATGATAATTATACGTACCATCTATTTCTGGCTCCATTTTATCCCAAATGCATCTCTGAGGCTTCAAATTGTCGAGTAGCTTTGTGCAGTCCTTCAACCGAGCACTTTGTGGACTATTTTGAGTTGTCGGTATATTGTGCGGGAAGGAAAGCGTCAGCTAAGAATGTTTATGAGTACAAATCTTTCACTGAAGCGGAAGTTGCCGTGTGATTTTGAAGACTTGGAATAATTTTCCATTCTTTCGCATCAATACAAGAAATTTATTGGACTTCTCGAGCTAATAAAACAATCCTAGCTAGGACCTGAGTTAGGCAATATCAGCCTAGCACGTGCTAGATGAAGATTCACAGCTTTCAAAAGCAGTAAAGAATTACTTTTGTTCATCCGGATTCCAAACAAAAACGCTCTTGGACAATGCATCGTCAGAGTGGACATTAAAGGCGCTGTGGAAAGCAGAATAATTACTTCCCGGGATTACAATCCATATCATTGAAAACAGATTTGCAACCCTATATATATTAGGCCAGACAAAGTTCGGTGTAATATAGAATTCAAATATCTATACAGCGCTACTCATAAAAAGTTTCCAGACATTTAGGATTTTGACCGGGTCAAGAAACGATTGGTAACTGGCTACTCAATGCAATAAGCACCAGATAATAGCTTCCAAAGAGTCTACAGCGTCGGCCCACTTCTTAGGGGATGAGGAGTGTGTTTTATGGAGCTTCAAGAAAGACGTAGTAGGAGACGACGATTTTATTGGATCTTCAAAGCCCTGCTATGCCGTTCCAGGGATAGTCAGCCCTGGAAACGACAAAAGCCACCCACATGTAACCACGTACGATCTAGTCTTTTTGGAAAGCTTGGCGGTCTGGTTTGGTGGGGCACGCACTTCGGTGAGCTCCTGCCAGCGAGATAGACTGGACGCGCGCTCCGCACGCCGATGCCCTGAAACCAGCTGGGCGTTCCGGATAGCCCCAAGGTAGGCAAAAAGTGTCTCCTCGGTGTGAATATGAATCGTGGCGTTCAAGGGCTGCCAATGAAATGGAACACAGCTCAGTCCCGCAAGCCTCACCCGAACTACGAAAAACTTCATTGGTCTAATACAGCAACACATCCAGCTGGCCGAGCATAAAATATCGACCTCTCCTTGAGCCATAGGCATTTCATCCTTTTTCAGTACACTGTTCTTCGCACGAATCATTCTACCTTTTCATTGAGGACAACCCAACATGCCTCCCTCGAAATTTCAAGCTCTAGGTACTCCACCTGCTGTTTCGTTCAGAGTGATGGAACAAACGAGCAAGAGCAGTTCAAAAAGAGAAAGGGCCAAGTTTGACCCGCAACGGCGATTGGAAGTGAAGGCTGTGCGGGATAGGAGAGCCTGTCTGAGATGTTCGCTGTTGAAAATCAAAGTCAGCCTCCACCACCTTCTTGTTTGAACAAATACTAATCATTGAAGTGCTCTGATGACGACCTCTGTACCACTTGCGAGAAGTTGTGCTTTGCTATACACGCGCATGAGAAACAGACGTTGTCGTTCTCAGGGTGTATCAGAACTCGACTTCATGAAGTCAGCGTCTTCGAAATTTGTAAGTACTTCACTTGCGCCAATGGAACATATAAGTAATATGGCACATAGACATCCCTGCCCCTGACCAACGATGTCTCGTAATCGACAAAAGTCAGAACCTATTGTCGTCGAGAATCACGCTCGAGTTTGCATCAGAAATCACATGGGATTTAGGTTTCCTCGTTAACGACATCGTAGACTGGCTGAATAATCCCATGCCATCCAACACAAGCAAAGTGGGCACTCTGTCATCTCCTCAATTCCTTGAACTCGTCAAATCTTCGGTCCAAGAGAACACTAGGGTAGATTTCCAGCGAATGATATACGCGATTTCCCTTGCTTACACACAGCCCACTTCGCCTGACAAGCATTTCCTCACCATCTCGGAATTATATCAAGTCGGTTCCATGGCTGGCCACGGCTTTCTGAGAAACCTTGATGAAAAGCTGAAGGCGCAGTCTTTGAAGGATTGCTCCCGTGATGATCTGCAGGCGCTGTTCTTGTTGGTGGTTGGGACTATTCTTGCAGTCGGATACGTTGAACCGATGGCCAGCGACACGGCACTCTCGAACGTCGTATGTTAACTCTGCCGTAATAGATTATCTATCTCACATATACTATAGGAGATGTTTGGCAAGCTGCAGAGTCAATCGGGCCAGTTCCAAGCCATGAGGAGCCATCTCTGTCAAATATTAGCCCACTATGTATTATTTCTGGGCTCGCAGCTCAAGCTTCCTATTCCCACTGACGCCGAGCAATCTATCCTCGAGACCGCTCCCTCTCAGTGGAATAAAGAAGGCCTCTTTCAATGGAAGAACCGTTTGGAAGACAAGGCTGGGTTTTACGCAGAAGACTCTCTGGATACCTCAACAGACGTTATAGACAGCAGCACGGACTACATGTGCGCTGTGAGGCAGGCGTGTAGGACATTCCACTTTGCAACCCACGGGTGGTCGGATCAGGTAGAGCCTTCGCAAAGCTGTTTGCTCCTCGAGGATTGGGAAACCAATCCGCTCACTTGTGGGGACCTTCGTGACCACAGATTCCAAAACCCATTTCTTGCTTATCTCTCAGCTTGTTCGACCAGGGCAAACGAAGCGGATAGACTCGCAGACACCAAAGTGTTGCTCTGATATAGAGTTGATGAAGGGATTGTAGTGTGGGATTAAGGTCCATTGTAAGTGTAGGTTTGGCTGCAAATTTAGGGGAGGATAAAATGGACAATTCTGAGATTGATACCTCAGGTCTAGATATCCTATTCCCCGTCATTGTAATCGAAGTGCATCGTCGATAGTAAGAGGCCCGTCAGCGCACCTCCTGAGGATTTGAAAGATCAATTCCTGTCGAAGATGACGGACGACTTAAACTTTTTTCCGGAGGAGATTTATCTCTGTTGATTGCATGACTAGTATAGCTTGTTGAAGAAATTTTAATAGGTCGAATATTGTCCCATCGGTTTAGGTTTGATTTATTTGGGTTCCATTTGTTTAGGTTTCATTTGTCAGTGTTTGTAACGGGTCGCCGGACTGCATATAGTGTAAATGATGTTAATATTTTGTAAAGCTTGGACAGAGCGAGGGTTTTCAAGACATTAATGCCCTATTTTTCTGCAAAGACGTATAACTGTGCATAGCCAAGGAAAACTGGGGTGTAATTCTCCGTAGAATTAGATTTCTGACGAACTTTAAGTCGCGCGTAAAGACTATACGACTTGTCTCTATATTATAGACCAGATTGCCAAGTTCTTGACGCAAAAGGATACCCTTTGATGGTTTCTTTTATTTCTTCACTTTTCCGGCCGCTAGTCCCCAGCTGTCAAAGCCGTCGACTGACTCTGGCTCTGGCTCCACCACTGGCTCATTACGATCCACTATATACGGTAGCTCGGTAGTCGGTATATAAGTGAAGTCTATAGTACTATAGTCTCCGGTATATATAAACTAACAAAATAATATAAAAGTATTTTCTTTAATATTTTTAATAAATTATTTTTTAAAGACTTTTTTTTATAAATTTATAAATAAAAACATTAAATATTTTTAATTATTATATAAATTAAAAATATTATTTAATTTTTATTAATAATAAATATAATATATTTTAATTTAAAAAAAAATTATAAAAAAAATTAAAAAATTAATTTTAATTAATATTTAATATTTTTTTTAATATTTTTTTTTTAAATATAATAAATATTAATAAATTAATTTTTATTTTTATTTTTAAGTATTTATAAACTATATATAAAAATAATATTTTTTATTAATTAAATATATAAAAAAAATTAAAATTCTTTTTTATTTTTAATAAAATTATATTTTAAAATTAATAAATTTTTAAAAAATTTTAATAATAAAAAATTTATAAAATTTAAAAATAATATAAAATTTAATATTTTTATATATTAAATATTATTTAAAATATAAATATTTTAATTTAAATAT
>Ga0302221_10002240_pt1 | contig 12146 bp, 22 predicted proteins | sample II_Palsa_E2_1_FD_193517 | JGI IMG/M metagenome (GOLD analysis project Ga0302221, IMG submission 193517) | Peat permafrost microbial communities from Stordalen Mire near Abisko, Sweden - II_Palsa_E2_1 | ecosystem: Environmental > Terrestrial > Soil > Palsa > Peat permafrost | place: Sweden...
CCGGGAACGACAACGCCGGGAACTACAACGCCGGGAACTACAACGCCGGGTACTACAACGCCGGGAACAGAAACGCCGGGTACAGCAACGCCGGGAACGACAACGCCGGTGCCTTTAATAATTTGCAAGCAAATTATATGCTTTTCAATAAGCCGTCTAATTGGACTTATGAAGATTTTATTAATTCTACCGCATTCGGTTATTTACAACAGGTCAATACCACTATATGGGTTTCATCGTATCAAATGACGGATGAAGAAAAAAAATCATACCCATACCATGTAACAACTGGTGGATTTAATCGGGTATTGCCTTACAAAGAAGCATTTAAAAATTCGTGGAATAATTGGAGTGAAACTGCCAGGCAATCTTTTAAAGATTTACCGAACTTTGACGCTCTTGTATTTGAAGAAATTACAGGTATATCCGTGTAGTTTTGATCTTCTATTCGGGGAATGTCATTGGCGCTTAATTGCGCCTTTGGCGGTAAAAAGCTAATTATTATGACTGAAATAAGAACAGATCTATTAAGAATAAAAACCTACGCCGATAAGATTAAAAAAAGCACAACCCATGTTTACCAATTAGCAAAAGAGGGTAAATTAACTATTGTTGTTATCGATAATATAAAGTTTGTTAAGGTTGCCTAAGTTTTAGGCTGTTTATTTTTTTAACTTTCAAACTTTATATATGTCCGATATTCAACACCCTATTAATGCCTTTCCCGAGCCAATGCAAGAGATTATAAATCATTTTGCAGATGCTAAAGGATACCCTCATGAGTATTATATTACTGCCGTTTTGGGTGCTTTTAGCACAGCAGTTGGTAGGGCTGTTACTCTTAATACTGGTAACTATATATCAATAGCAAGCGTTTGGGCTGCGATTGTTGGTAAAAAGGGTTTTACAAAATCAGAACCACAGGCAGATGCTTTTAAGCCGATTAAAAAGGCTCAATCGGCTCTTTATAAAAAATACATTAATGAAAAAATAGAATTAGACCAATTTAAGGTTGATAACCCAAAGGCTAAGGTAGCTGAATTACCTATGCACCCTATTTACGTTTTAAATGACGTTACCCCCGAGGCTTTGGTAATAACACTTGCAAATAACCCAAAAGGATGCGGGATTGTTTACGATGAATTAGCAGGATTTATAGGCCGGTTCGATAGATATAAAGCTGGTGCAGATGAAGAAATGTTTTTGAGCCTTTTTAATGGTGATGGCATTAATAGAACACGTGTGCAGTCTACATCAAACGCTTATATTGAAAATTCATATTTAACAATTATTGGTACTATTCAACCAGCTGTTTTAAGAGCTGTTTTTTTTGGAAAATCAGAAAGTGGCTTTTTTGACAGGTGGTTAATTTGCTGTCCTGATAACGTGAAAAAACAATATCCAAACCAATTTGGGGTTGACCCAAATATTGAAAAAAAGTATGCTCACTTTATCTATAAGTTATTAAATCTTGAATACGAAGAACGTGAAGAATGTTTAATGTCTTATGCGAAAGAAAGCTATAAAATAATTAATGATTATCAGCGGTCAATTATCGATGAAGAAAACGAGACCGATAACGACGATTATAGGGGTGTTTTAGCTAAGATTGAAATTTACGCACATAGATTTGCCCTCTTACTCCAGTGCATGGAATTTGCATGCTCAATCAATACCGATTGGAATTTAATATACAAAGTTTCTGAAAATTCAGCAAATGGTGCTGTTATTCTTTGTAAATATTTTATAGCAGAGGCCATGAAAGCAAGGATATTAAACCCTGTCGAAAGCCTTAAAGACAATTGGGTTGATATTTATAATGCACTACCATCACATGGTAAATCATTTGACAGGTTGCATTTTATTAAAGTGTGTGACAAATTTGGGATTGCGTCCCGGAGGGCTGATACATTTTTAAGGGATAATTCAGATCGTAGCGAAAGCAAACTATTTTATAAAGTAAAACATGGGGAGTACAATAAAAATTTATTTTAATGATAACTAAAATTGAATGTCCTGCCTGTAAACAGAGTGCTAAACTTGTCAATGATTGGATTGATGAAATTGCAAAAGTAGATTTAATATACTATTTTAAGTGTAGGTATTGCCATGTTAAATTAGGCTCAACATTATCTTATCATGGATTATTATGTATTTGGGAAAAATCTAAAGAGGAAAAATAATGGAAATACAGTTTAAAAAATGGATATGTGATTTAAAATTTGCATCATATTTTAATGAGAATATAGCTATAAAATTACTTGATACCGAAACAGGAGAACCGATTGCAATATGTACAATTAATTTACCTGAATTAAGAACTGATGAACTGGCTATTAAAGATTATTCTGAAAATAATGGAATGTATCAAACATTGCTTGATTATAAAATAATTAAGCCAGCGCATAGATTTACAAAAAGTGGTTTTATTGACAATATCCCTGTTTGTTATTTAAATATGGAGGCTGGTTCTTATGATTAATTTATCAACTAAATGTACATTCTATAAAAACATAGACGAACATAATTGGCCTAAGCTGAAATACGCCGGCAAAATAGTGCCTATAATTGACTTGCTTACAAATGAGCGTTACACCAATGGCACAGTATTAAATAATATACGTCAAAGTGGTTATAAGAGCGACTTTTATAATGAGAACAAGGTAAGGCTATCAGCCGCTTGTTTTAGCAGCGTACAGGATGATTTAACGGTTGATAGAAATGATAAAAACCATTTATTTCATACTGGATTTATAGCATTTGATATTGACACCGATAAAAATCCTTACCTGTTAACGGACGGGGAAAGTATGCGGGATTTTATGATTGAAAAAATACCTTTCATAGCCTATTTGGGTAAATCAGTTTCAAATTTAGGCTATTGGGGATTGTTACCCATACTTAATAAGGATGACCACTATGGGCATTACGAGGCTATGAAAGATTTATTTGCTGCACATCAAATAATACTCGATAAAACGTCCGATATATCCAGGCTTAGATTTTTAGCTTACGACCCTGACCATTACTTAAACCATAATGCTAAAATATTCCATGACAGCAAAATAACAGAAGAAACGATGTCTACTTTAGATGAGTACGAGCGAACCCCTACGGATGCTTTATTTATCGCAGCTTGCAGGTGGGTTGAGGCGAAATACGAAATTAAATTCCAAAAAGGGTGTATTCATAATTACCTATTATATCTTTACGCAACGCTAAGAGCATGCCATATAAGCCGGGCGCAAATACTAAATTGGATTTATAATAACCTGATTGATGAAAGCCAAATAACTACAAATTGCTTAGACGAGCCAAAATGGAAAAAATAGCGTGCAATATCTGCAATATCAAATCAATAAAAAATATTAAAAAATGCCATTTAAACAACGCAGTTAGGGAAATTGCACAAATTGCACAAATTGTTAAGGCGGTTTATAACCCTACTAATCTCTCCCATGTGTACTCATTTTTGGATATTAATTATTAATTAAATTATTATAGTAAATATTAATATGATTTGTATTTATATATATTACCCAAACAAAATATGCAATTTGTGCAATATGGCTTTAAACGGTATTGTTAAGGCTGTTTTTTCATTGCATATCTTTGCACAAATTGCACAACAATTATGAACTACATCCCCCTTAAACAACTACCCAAAACTGCCAGCGAATTGCAATTACAGGGTGCAGCGTGGAAATATCTTGTTAATACTTGGCCGGTATTATATGGGCTACTCTTTCACGTGCCAAACGGAGGGTCAAGGAACGGTATAGAGGGTAAGCAATTGCAAGGCGCAGGTGTAACTCCAGGCGTACCTGATCTTATCCTAATTTGGCGTAATCAAGCCCATGCAATCGAAGCAAAAATTTGGGAAAAGCAGTTTGAGCCAAAGCAGGGTTGTTCACCTGAACAGATTGCTATTCATGCTAAATGGAAAAAACAAGGGATTAAAGTACATATGGCTTTTTGCGCAGAGGAAATAGTGGAATGTGTATTATCAATTACTGGACTAACATTAGCAGATAGCGAACTCCACACCCCACCGCACCTATAAAATAAAGGAATGATGAAAAACACATGGCAAGCACCAGAAAAGTTAATTAATCACTTACAAAAGCAAAGTGTTAAAGATGAAATATCAGAATCCTGTATGATATGCGGTAAACAATCTGATATTTGGGAGTTTATATGGACTGGCGATACTAATTCATGTGAAGGATTTGAATTTTGGTCTTATTGCCCTGAATGCGAAATTGACACTTTCCATAGAATACCACTTTACGATGAATAACTTTTTTATTTCCTAAAGTGAAAAAAGTTTTGTAGGTGCCCCCCCCCCACCTCCCAAAATATTTTATAAAAGTTTGGTATGTAAATAAGGAATAGTATGCCATAATTACACACCTCGTAAACCTATTACCTAACTAAGGGAGCATTTTCCAGTACAGACTCGTACCCCCTATTCATAACCAAACACACCCAAATGCGCCTCTACTTACAAAAAATGGTGTAAAAATGGGGTTTTTTGTTGTTGTTAATCCTATCACCCATGCTATATTGCCACAGAATAGTATTTTAAGGCTATATGATGACACATATCAACGTAAGTGGTATATTGGTATGTCTGATGATATTATCGTTCAATACAAGGCTTTATTTAAGGTTTAAATATGAAAACAAAGTACTTTGGATTTCAAAGTGGATAAGTAGGACACAAAAAAGCCCGGCTTATTGGGTCGGGCTGTGGGATGTTAGAGCATCTGCGAGATTCCATTTACTACGGCAAAGGTTAACATGACTATTGCGGCGGTGCAGTAGATACTGGCGAAGATTAACATTGGCCAGTCGATTGTCTCAGAGAAACGTTTGCGGGTTGGTTGTGGCGTGAAGTGATTTTTCATTGTGCTATGTATTTATATATTGTTACACGTTTGCCGTTTATAGCCTCAAAATGATCAGGCTTGCGGAGTTTGTTTAGTTTAGCGTTGGTATCGCGAAGCATGGCAAAGGCAGTATTATATGCCCGTTTGGCGTTTAACCATTCGGGCGTTTTATCTTCGTCAAGCGTTAAACCCATATCGCCGCGCCTGGCTTTGTCTATGATTGCGCCTAACTGGTCGAGTTTTGCCTCTATGTTTGCTTGATGGGTTAATAGTTCAGCGGCTTGAGGGGTCGGTGTTGGTTGGTAGGTTTTCATAATGGCTAATTTAAGTGTTTGCCTGTCAAATAAAACTCTGTTAATAAAAAGTTAGATATTCTAACTTGCTGGCAATAATCTAAATTAAACCCGGCTTCTTCGTTTTTAATAACTTCTTTACAGTTGTTTATATATTGATCCCTGTGTAATTGTATCATATCAGGGTGAAAATTATTGGCTATCTGCTCAATAGTTTTGCCGTTATATAGTCCGTTCATCCTTTTAATTTTTTAAGTTGTTTGGTTAATAATTCGATTTGCTCCGCTTGCTGCTCATACTTCCCGCCTTTGGTTAGTAGGCGGATGGCGGCGGAGAGGCCGTTGTGACGTGTCTTGATGTAGTTGAATTCGCTGTCCGTCATTCTTAATGACCTCACTTGTAGCGACTCTTTTGGTTGATCTGGGCTATGTTTCATGTTAATAAGTTATTACAAAGGCGATAATACTTGCAACGCCTAAAGCTATGCAAAGTATTACGCCGGTTAGGGATGGGGTTATGCGTGGCATTTATTCAATTCCTTTCTAAATATAACACGTGTTAAATAACCTGTTAAACGATATTCTTTTAAATCGTGCCTAAGTAAATCACGTGTTTCTTTGTTAATTGATAAGCCATTACTCATAGCAGCATACTCGCTATTATCTTCCCAACCAAAACCATAATTCTGTTGGATAACATTGATGTAGTTGAATTTGTTAGTTTTCATCATATTGCTTTGTTTAATTGTATGTTTAAGACGCTTCGCAGCGTTTCGGCTAATTAAGCCTCGTCAGTTAAACTAAATCTTTCGGGTCTAATTCATACGCAAGATGCATTTCACCATACATATAAACGGGCATATAATCGCTGTTGCTTTCCATATCTTCAGTATCCCAAAACTCACTATCAACGGCTAATTTTTCCTCATGATACATAATAATAACAGTGTATTCATCGCCTTTAATAGGATGCTCAACCAAATCAAATGATTGACCCAGTGTGTTTGTAACGGTGCAGTAAACAGTTGGTTTAAGAGCCATTAAACGATTGTAATTTAGAGTTGTCATAATTGCTAAGTTTTTTAGTTATTGCTTATTTTGTTGTCCCTTTCGACACTGCAATAGTAAGTATTACTTTTAGTATTACAAAATATATTTTAACATTCCGACTTTTTGACCAATTATTCCGTGTTATTGACTAATACTACACACCTATACTACCTAACCGATAGGGTAGGGGAGGGGTTTGATTTACAGTATAGTAAACAAGACAGGTAACATAATATACACTATGAGACAAGATGTAGCAACACGTATGTTATACCATTTAATGTTTAAACACTATAGTTTTCTAACCTTTCCATGCGCTGCGATCCGTTTCGGTTTATGAAGTGTTAGGCAATCTCAAAAAGTATTTCGAGCCAACCCGGTTGAAAGAAAGTTGTCCATCTCGGGGGCGGTGGGTCGTCGTCCATTAGGGGTTAATCCCTCTACCACACAAACACAAAACTTTTTTTTGCAATTCCCAAACCAAATAACTACGTTTGATTATGGCAAAGACAGTAAAAAAACCAACAAGTAAGGTGAGTCCTGCGAAAAGGGATACGACTAATTATAGTGTGTTGAAGGCGGGTGGCCAAGTACCGACTAGGAAGATTGACAGTATGAAACGTGCTAATCCTAATTTGGGTCGGGTAATTGGGAAACCAAGTACAGGAAGCGGAGGTATGAAGACCTACGGCGATAATGCGAGTGATGCTATTAAGGCTGGGTTGAAAGGGAAACGCAAATGATAGATTTACCAGACCTGATTGCTGCCGAACATGGGCGGCACGTATGCGAGCTGGCGGCTATTGACAGGTTTTATGAGTTTTGTCGGGGGCACTGCTCACCTAACGGCAAGTGGCACGTGGATGAGGTGGAGTATGAATTGCATGGGTTATCGGTGTCGAACCTGGTACTTTCGCTAAGACCTGTTCTTGGCGGGAGGGATTACTTCTTTGATGCTCATAAGAAACAGGAAAGCCGCCCCGATGTGGAACGGCTCGCTGGTAATATTTAGGATGGTGATATTACCCCAGTATAGCATAGTTTACAGTTGATACATCTGCCACATTGATTGTACCTGCTGCAACGTTCGCACGAAGCGTTAGTGTGTTTGTGGTACAAACCGCCTGATAAGTAACAGTAGATGAGCCCGTGTTGGAGGCTACCAAAGATATGAAGCCGAGATTTGAACTGGTAAGCCCTGCGATAGTGATGGCTTTTGTGCCAGATACGAGGGTTGTTTGCCCCGATGTTCCTAAACCAACTACGCCTGCGTTGGCAGCAACAATTAAAGCTGCGATTTGAGCGGGTGTTGATGAAGAAAGTATCTCTTTTGTTCGTGTTGAAGCAGCTTGAACATCCTCGATGTAGATGATTTGGGATAGCGCAGATGGGAATGCTGCGATTTCGCCTGCTGAAGCTGCGGTGTAGCTTTGAATTAAAGCCGTGTTGAGATTTGCTGTCGTGCCGGATGCGGAACCATTCCTGTCTACCGCCACCACAGGTACTGTAATAAATACTGGTGCTTGTGCCATTGTTTTAAAATTAGTGGTATGTGGCGGAATTGCCAAATCCGATGTGAAAGTAAAAAATAGTTTGGATATATGGAAATGTTTTGTAACTTAGTCGGAGCAATACACAAGATACTGAATTTTGGGCTTAAAAACATTAAAACATTCCCGGTAAGTACCATCCACAATTCAGTTGTATTGCTTCACCTTTATTGGGTGCTGCCGGGTTTATTTTATGGAAGTTATCGACCGACTGTTAATAAATATTGAAATCTTAATGAGTATAGTGAGATGAACATCCTCTGCCTATTCCTACCCCACAAATGGCTACGCTACCGTTTCGCTAACAAAAGGATATGCGAAAGGTGCGGTCGTAAACAAATATTAACTAAATTTGGATGGAGGAGGATGAGATGAGAACTACCAACAACCGCATCGTAGTCATATTCGACCCGAAACCCGAAACCCCGCTCAACCTGATTATTCCTGAAAGGTACAATGTACACGAAGAAGAAGACGAGGATGACGAGAATGGCACACGGCATGCCATAACAACGGACAGGCGGTTGATTAACCCGCAGACCGTTACGGTGGTACATGACAATGGGTATTGGTTGGATACGGTGAGAGATAACTATCCCGAACAGGAAAGGGATGAAACTTTACGTAGCTGTCCCCGAATATATGCAGGTAAAAAGTACTTCGTTTACTATGGTGCATACGAAACCGCAAGCTGGCTATCCGAAACAGAAGCGATTATTGATGCAAAATTCGTATTTTTTCAGCTCGACCCTGTTGTTATGTTGCCCGGTATCTACTTAGGCGATGAGGTGTTTGACAATGGAGAGCGTACAAATAGCGGTATATGGTTGCGGGAAGAGCGTAAGGATGGGTTGAGGGTTAAATTAACACATGTGCCGAAGGGAGGTTCATATAAGGTGGGGCAAACCGTAATAACTTACAACGATAAGAACTACTGGTTGAGGTATGGCGGTCATAAACATTTGAAGATTACAGAGGATGTGGTTGTTGGAATAGAACAGGATGGACAGACATGGTCGGTTGGTAATAACCTTATTGTGGAGTACCTGCCCGATGAGGATGCCAACGAACGGTTGGCAGAGAACGCCCGTCGGAAAGAACAACTCGACTTCTTTCTTCGCCTCGGCTGCCACATAGAACCTGGAACCTGCGACCCATTGCCCGAACCTAAGGATGTGGAGGCGATTGCTACCCTCACAGGTCAGCGTATGAAAGTATGGCGAAACGTTGGCGTACCACTACCTAATAACCAATGGATAATAAACAAGGACACAATAATTTGGAAATATGGCGGGGAACTGGCAGAAGGGGCAGAAGCAGGTAGGGGGTAATTTCGGGCCAATAGACCCGAGGATAGTTTTGGAACGTCAGCGAAAGACCATAAAGCGGCTAACACAAACTATCTACCTGATGAAAAAGTTTCCGCCCGAACCATTACCCGAACAGGTTAGGCTGATACAAAAAGAACCGAAATACTATTGGTCGATTGTGGGGTTTACCGTGTTTACGGGCTGGTATAATAAGAACAACCTTACTTACTTACAAGGGCAAGCACTAATTATCATGTCGTACCAAAACATGCTGTTTAGGGAGGATTTAAAGTTTTGGGGAATAGGGGCAAGGCACTTGTCGATAATGAAATTGGTTGAGAAAGGGTTGGTACAAAAGATTAGGGTAAATAGTACCAAGGCGGCAAAAAAGAGAATAGCCTACATACTCACTCCTGTTGGCAGGGAGAAGGTCGATACTTATGAGGAATTTTTTAATCAGCGAATGGATGATTTTAATAGTAAAATGGATAATTTGAAGATTATTGAAAAAGGAGATTTTTTACAGCCCGATAAGCATATTACACGGGTGATACGCAAGAGTGTCAGGGAAGAGTTATATCAGAAAGGATTGAGGGAGAGGAAGGGGATATGAAATGAAACTAAAGCAATTTCTTATGAAGTCTGATGTTTTAAAATTTTCAAAAGAAGCAGATTTGGCTATCAAGAATGGGAGGGTAATAATAAATGGATTAATTGTAAGGGAGGATATGGAAATTGAATTTACAGGCGAATATAAACCCGAATCTGATTTTTGGTATGATTGGTTTAAAAACCATAACGAAGAATATACACAAAACGAATTGTTTATGCTAACGTTCCTATATCTGCCAAACATTCAATGGCTGTTCGACACTACCGAAAAATGGAATGAAGATATTTACATTAAATATAAATCAATAATAGACCATTGCTCTAAATATATTAGTTTATGGGTAGGTAAAAAAAAGTTTATTTTAACTAAATCTATATGAAAAAGGAAGATATATATTATTGGGAAAGTGGCTCAATGAATGGTCGAAACTCAATATATCAATATGGCGGATGTTTAACGCTTTCAGATGGACAGAAAATACAACACCTTGTTTCGCATCCAGTGTCTCTAAACGAACCTAAAGAATGGTTTGATTTATTTAAGTCAAACGCAAAAGAAGAAATTGAACGGGTAATTATGGAGAAGTATGAAAAGGCCAGAGATAGAAATAACGGATAGAGAAGAACTGGTATCTTATATTGCATATCAGGATAAAATACTTAACGGAGTTAGCAACCTGAAAAAACAAATATTGTTATTGGCCGATGCAATAGCAAAGGAACTTGAAAGCATTAACGAGGGTAAGGATGACCCGCTAAAAATATTAAAGGGCGATGAAAAGCTATTTGAACGCATAAGCCTATTGGTTAAAAACAAAGCAGATTGGATGAGTTTGACCATAACCGAAGAAACAGAAACAACCACCGTTAAAAAAGTCAAGAGTAATATTCAAGACTTTGTTGTTAAGCCAAAATAACATTACATTTGGCTAATGAACAGGGAACAATGTAAATTAGCTATTGAAAAGTTTGAAAGGTCAAGGGTTATTGGCGAAATAACCGTTTATCTTCCTGAACCCCCACGATGGAACGAAATAGCTAACTTTAATATTCCCGCAGAAAAGCAATTTTTTCCTTACCCCGACGTTCCAAAACAACTTACAGAAGATTTTTTACATCAAGAGGTAGCCAAACTCGCCGAAACAAACGGTGGGTTTTGGTTTTTTAATGCGGGTAGGTTAGAGTTTGTTTCAGACATTCATTACCTTTTACTCGGATACTGGCGTGATAAAGGCAAAAAAATGCTATTTATTGATGCGCAGCGTGATGTAATGCTATGGTGGAGGCAGATAGAGTTAATGCCGAACATGGCTGGTGGAAACTTAGCTACTAACAGGCGCTTTGGTAAATCAAATATAGGGAACTGCATTCTTTATAAGAGAACCGCATGGGGTACATATCGCCGTGGGGGCATGCAGTCAAAAACAAATGAAGATGTAAAAACCTTATTCAAAAAGTTAGTTTCATCATGGACGCAGCTTGAAGACTTTTTAAAGCCAGTCGATAGCGGCGAAACACGACCTGCTACCATACTTGAGTTTGCAGAGCCTCGTAAAAGGGCGCAAAAAGACGGGGGTAAGATTTACGGTGAAGCACTAAATTCGTCAATAGACCACAGGTCAAGCGTAGAGGAGGCGTATGATGGTGAAGAGTTATACACTATGCTTGACGATGAGTGCGGCAAAACTAAGGAAGTAAATACCGACACCCGTTATTATATATATCGTTTCTGTTTGCAAAAAGGTTCTGCTATAACAGGCAAGTGCTTGCGTACTACTACCGTAGAGGATATGGAGAAAAAAGGGGGCGCTAACTTCAAAAAAACCTGGGATGCAAGCCGAATGAACACTTTAAATCCAAAAACAGGCAGGACTGAAAGTTATTTAACAAACCTACTTATCCCAGCAGATTATGGATATGTAGGCTCACACCCTGTAACAGGGGTTAAATTTGTTGATGACCACGGTTATTCAAACAGGGAAGCAGCGCGAGAATTTATATTATCATTATGGGAAAATTTAGAAGGGTCGGATTTAGCTAAGGCACAACAGAAAGACCCGTTATCGGAACGGCACATGTGGCAGGCTAAAAACTTCGGTGGTTGCTTCGACAACGAGGTGCTTCAAAACCAACTTGACTATTTAGAGTGCAACAATGATAGACCCGAAGATAACGCACCGTCAGGGTTACGAAGGCGGGTAACTTTTTACAGGGAATTACAAAAATCAACAGACCCGAACGCCGAACCCGTAACAATAGTAAAGTGGCGAGATGATAAAAACGGAGCTTGCGAGATGGTTTGGGATTTTGATTTACCCGAACAAGCGAATAAGAAAAAAGTCATATATAGCGGCGGTCTTGCACCGGGAAACGAAGAAAGTTTTGCAATAGGTGTCGATCCAATTGGGGCAACACTAACAACCGGTAGTGAAAAATCACA
>Ga0302221_10002244_pt1 | contig 12136 bp, 2 predicted proteins | sample II_Palsa_E2_1_FD_193517 | JGI IMG/M metagenome (GOLD analysis project Ga0302221, IMG submission 193517) | Peat permafrost microbial communities from Stordalen Mire near Abisko, Sweden - II_Palsa_E2_1 | ecosystem: Environmental > Terrestrial > Soil > Palsa > Peat permafrost | place: Sweden...
TCGGGACAAGCAATAAATATAAGAGGGACGAATGTGGCGGGGTGCTAAGGGGATTGTTGATTTCTGTCGATTTTAGAGGGTTTTTAGAGGTTCTCAGTTAGTGCTACACGTGACTAGAATAGGGGGTATAACTGCTATTTTCTATAGCTGCGCACACTTTACTTTATACTTAATTTATACTTACTTTTGCACTTAATAATTGTACACAATTGTTACTAGTCTTATAGTTTCGTTTCTATTTCTTGATTTATTCGTGCATGCTTTAGTTCTTCCTTTTATTGTTACTTTAGTTTTATATATGCGTTCTCCTTCTTGTTTTATTGCTTAGTTTCCTAGTATCGTTCTTGTAAAGTCTTCTTTTAGCTAAAGTCTGCCCCCTTATATGTTTTTGGTAAGCGACGCAAGGAGGACTCGATTTGCAGCTAAGGAAGCTTTTATTATATATATTTAAGGTTCTTGTAAGGCAAAACTCGGAGGTTTGCGCAATAAGTTATATACTAGGGTATCTTTTCTATTAAGTGGCTAACTAGTCTACTTTTACTAGTTTTGTTTTAGCTAGTTATTTCGTTTATATAGCTAATTTCTAAACCGTTTCTTGCTAATATGGAGCTAGAATAGCTATAAGGCGGCATATTAGCTTAATTAGGGATAGCCTTAAGTGAAGCTAGCTTAAGGAGGAGGAGAGTGTTATAGGGAGATGAGAGTAGAATAAGATAAAAGGGTTATAAGTCAAAATTATGCTAAGCTAAAGTTTTAGCCCTTTTAAATAAACTAGTATTATCGATTTGCATTTTAATTTTAACTATTTTAATATTAAGAGTTAAGAAACTATTAGCTTTAATATAAAGTCTAAAATAGGGAGCTATTAATCGGGAGTCCCCGATTAGTGGAAATTATATAAGAGCAAGCAAGCTATTAAACTTAAATCAAGAATAAGTAAGACTAGAAGTTAGAATCGGGAAAAAAGCGACTAAAAACTAAGAATATAAGAAAAATAGGACATATAAGTACAAGGAGGCTAAAAAGCTATAAAACCGAGCTATTATAAAGGGTTATATTTTTATTTAAAGAAATATAGCTCCGAGGGAAAGAAGAAGGGAAAAGAAGCTAAAAGTATAATTAAAAAACGCAAAAGAGTATAAAGAAGGTATAAATAATTAAAATAATCAAAGACGCTTATTAAAGGACTTATCGAGACGATTATTAATCATTCTTGCAAAAAGCAACCAATTAACCTTAAAATTAAGCATAGCAATTGCTAATTCCCCCCGAGAAACACTAAAGCCTTAACTTACACTTTAGTTAACTTCTTTAAAAGATAAAGCTATTGTTTTAATACTTAGTTTATATAAAATAAGAAATAACAAGTATATATTAGTCCTTAAATTACACCTTCCCTTACTTAGAGCTTAAGGAGCCTTATAGTTTAAGGGGAGTAATATTTTAACCTTTTTAAAATAATATAATAATATATGTAAAGATTATTAAATCTTTGCAACTATAAAGAAAGAATATATTATTAGATACATTTCTCTATTATATAAAGATTAAGTAAAAGCTATATTAGAGTATTACGCTAATAGTTTAAGCAAATATAATAAAGACAAGTTTTATATAGCCTTAAAAAAGGAGTATAAAGAATATAATTAAAAGACTTTTAAAGTTAGCTATAACTTCTTAAATCGAATTATTGCTTAATCTTAAGCTACACGCATTATTACTAAAACTTATATTAACTTGTTTTATAGGGTATTAACGGAATTAGTAAAGAGGAACAAGCTAAATAGTAAGCACTAATATAAAGAGTTTATAAAGGGTCTTCTTCTACAAGTTAAGGATAAGATTTTTAAGGACTTTAATTATAAGCTTATTAATATATTTACTTACAATTATTAGAAGATGCACAAGATTATAGTATTTATATATAAGTATAAAGAGAAGAGGCGCTACTATAATAAAGCTAATAACCCCGAGTACTTATAATTACACTAAAAACACCTCGATATAGTTATATAAGACATAATGCTTGCAATAAGCAATAAATACGCCCTTCCTTTACCTTTAATTATACTTATATTAGTAAAAGAAATTACTAAAACTAGTAAAGTGTCGAAGGTCCCTATTCTTAAGATAATAAAGCTTAAGAAACTTGCTAGTAAAGTCGACTAATTAACAAAAGAAATGCAAAAACTCTCGATTTTATATATTACTTTAGAGGATTTACAAAAAGCCGTTAATACTTCGGTAGCCGCTATTATTAACAAGATATAATTATAATATTAATTTATGCTTTTTACAATTAATAACTTAAGAGAAGGATTTAGTAGCTATTATAAGGCTAAAGGGGGTTTTAGTAGACGCAGTCGAGGTCGGGGTAATTATTATAATAAAAGAGGTAAGGGAGCATTTACATCGACTAATAGTAATTGCCCTTACCCGGATTCTTAGCAAAATATAGCTTAAGTTAACGCTATATATTAATCTTTCGATCGATATTACTTTACTTGCTTTAGTAAAGACTAGGATAGCGCTATTAATCTTAATTATAAATATATGTATTTAAACAATTATCCTTTGCTATAAGAGCTTATTTACTTTAAGTGCATTTATAAACACGGGTTTTACTAGTATAAAGGGAAATAAGACCCGAATCGGGCTTTTATTCCCTTAATACTATAAAGCGACTAACGTTAGTTTAATTAAATTAAAGCTTACTTTTAAGGGGGGGAGTATAATTATAATATAGCAAAACGCTTTATTAATGCTTAGCGTCTCTAAAATAATATTTAACTTAAAAACTAAAAGAGAAACAAGTTTTAAGCCCCTCTTACACTTAGCAATTTGTATAAGAGCAAAGAGATCTTGCGTCGAGATACAAATAATATTCTTATTCTTAAAAGCAATTGTGTAAATATTATAAATAAGGATAATATCTTTATTAATAAAATATATAAGGATATAGTATATCTTATATTATCTATTAATACTACTAGATCCTTAAAAGTAAAGGGAAAAGGGCTATAAATTACTTAAGATATTATAAAGTAGCGAGCTTAAGCAAAGGAAAGGCTCTTGCAAGCAAAAAGCTAAAGATTTATTATATTAGGAGTTAAGAGGGATACTAGACCCTTATAAGATATAGACCTTAACTCGGCTTTTAATAAAAAACCGGAACTAGTTAATACTTTATAAGAAGAGCTTATTCCACGATCGAAGAAAGCAACTATTTTGCTTTTATATATGCAAAAAGGGGTAAAAATAATTATCGATGCCCTTAAAACCCCCGATCTTGTAGCTACAATTTAGCACTAATAAGTAAAGGACAACTAAGCTTATATAATAATCTTAAAAATAAGAAATGTAATAGCTATATATATAGCTAAGGAAATTAAAAAAATAATTAAGGTAACTACTATAGCTAATAAATTAGAATATATAATGCAAAATATAACTTAGCCGGCTTAAGTAACTAGCTATATACTTTAAAGAAATATAAGTAGCTTTAACTTTAAGACTCTCGTCTTAAAGAAGAGCATTATTATATCCCTTTAACTTCGATTTTTATTATATAGTCTTAGCAGTAAAGTAAAATGCTATAATATATTAGATATAAGAGCTAAATGCAACATTTTACTTATAAAAATAGCTAAGAACTTAAGTTGCGTTATTTATAGCGTTAATACTTTTATTATATTTATAGTTATAAGTAACTAATTCGGCTTTACTAGCGTAATTAAGATTAAGATCGAGATTATAAAAGGGGTTAGTTGCAAGGACATGTTCTTCTTAGTTAATAACTCTCTTAAAACCTTATTAAAAATACTATTTATTAGCAAGATAAAAATAGCTATAAATTATAAGGATAATAGTTTATAAGATAATATATTTACTAATTTAAAAGACTCGAGGAATGCTTATATAATTATAATTATTTTACTATTAAAGAGTATTATTAGGAGGAAAGTTTAATTCTAGTAAGACTTTTAGCTAAAAATCGAGGAAGTAAATTCGAGTAATAAAGAAGAAGAAAAAGAAGAGGAAAACTAGGGCTTAATGCTTTAGCCGGAGAGAATATTAAAGGAGTAAGGGCTATTCCGGGGTTTTTTAAGGAGTTTTATAATTTTAAGACTAATATTACTAATTTTTTAGATATAAGAACTATAAAAGACGCTTTTATTTTAGCTCTTATAAAGCACTTTCCGGATATAACACGAAAATAAGCTACAAATATTCTAAATACTAATATTCTAAATGCTAAAGTAAAATTATATTATTTGATGCTAGCTAGTTTTATCCTTAAAAGTAAGAAGGGAGGACTAAAGTTTCTAAGTTTTTTATAGTCTTTTAATAAATTAGAAAGAGTATTATTATACTTAAGAGATAAGGATAAAAGCAAGAAGGTCTTGCGTTTTAGTATATTAAAACAAGTAAAGCTAAAGAAAATAGCAATTGCATTATAGGACCTTATAAGCGTGCCTTTTACGCTTTTAATAAATAGTGTTTATAAATTAAAGGCTAAGAAGGTATAGCTAGTTAATAAGAATAATAATATAAGAAAAGGACTTAAAAGACAATTTAATTAATATAAGCGATTTAAAGTATAAGATACCTTATAAGCACAAGTAAGCGAATACTAGGACTACTTACTCCCACGCTTTATTGCAATACCGAGAGGTTCTTGACTTACCCCTAAGCAACTAGCCGATTTAGATACTAGAAACTAGCTTTAAGAAAAGGAAAGGGCCATATTCGAAGAACTAATAATTAATTGCAAAGAAGCTATTATATTCGACTAAAAGGAAGTAAGAAAAATCTATAAAGATATTAGTCCCTTTATTCTTATTAAAATAATACCGCATAAAGCTTAGCAAGAAAAGAACTTCCTTTGCCTTAAAGCTCTAGTACTAGTAATAATAAAAATGCTATTAAAACGGCTAGATTAAAGTATACTAGAAAAATGCAATAAACCTTATAAAAACCCTTAATTCTTAGTTGCAAAGAAGCTAGCTAGCACTTATAAGCTTATTAATATAGCAATAAAGATAAATTTTATTACTTTATAAAATGCTAATATGCCTTTATTAGTAAATAAGTTCTTAAAGGAATTTGCTAAATGTTAATATACTTCCTTAATCGATTTCTTCTTTAAATATAATTAACTTACTTTAAATGTTAAAAGTTAGGATATAACAAGTTTTATAACCCTTCTTAGTTTACTTAAAATAACTACTTTATTACAAAAAGCTACTAATTTGGTAGCTTAATTTATACAAGTAATAATAACAATCTTAAAAGACTTGTTTTTAGCTATAGCTATACTATTTATTGACGATATTAGGGTAAAGGGGCTATATACTAATTATAGTAAAGAATTAAAGCTTTTTAAAATTTGTTAATTTATGTTTAAACATTTGCAAAACTTAAATAGGGCTTTAAAGAAAATTAAAAGGGCTAAAGCTTCTATTAGGCCTAAATCACAATTTTGCTATAATAGTATAAGTATTATAAGTTTCGTATATAGTTTTAAAGGAAAGAGCCCTACTATTGCCAAAGTTAGTAAGATCTTAAACTAGTACTAGTATAATAATATTATAGAAGCTAAAGCATTCCTAGGAATTTGCGTATATTACAAAATCTAAATTAAGGCGTACGCTATAATAGCTAAACTAATTTATCGACTACTTAAGAAAGGAAAGCCCTTCTTATAAGGGGAAAAATAGATTAAAGCAATATAAACTCTTTAAAAAAAACTCACTATTATACTACTACTTTGCAAGCTATATTATAATCTAGCAAAGCTATAAGGGCTTATTATCTTAGCTATAAATGCTAATTTATTTGGATAAGGAGTAATTTTAAGATAATATAATAATAAAAGACGCAAGAAAGTTGCTTAATATAAATTTAAAATATAAAACTAGACTAAATAAAGCTATAATGCTATTAAGAGAGAGTATAAAGGAGTTTTTAAGGCTTTGCAAAAACTACAATTTTAGCTATATAATATCTATTTTATCCTAGAAATAGACGCAAACACGCTTGTTACTTAGCTAAATCGGGCAGCTATTAACCTCTTTAAAGCTTTAATTACTTGCTAGCTTGTATAAATTAGGCTATTCGACTTTAAGATATATTATATAAAGGGTATAAAGCATATTATAGCCGATAGACTATCCCGGCGCCTTTATTACAAAGAGGATTTAGAGGATAACTTAAATATCGATAAATTTATCGCGCTAAAACTCGATATAATCGGAATTTAACTAATTATTAAAAGCGCAAAAACGGTAAAGCCTTATAATATTAAATGCAATGCGCGCCTTAATTAGCTAAAGCTTAATTCTAGAAGCAAACCTTATTTTTTAAGCTACTCTTAGAGGGGCAAAATTAAAAGTTGCACCTCTTTAAGTAGCTTTAAAAATTAAGCACTTAAGGGAATAGTTTTTCCGAGCTATATGACTAATAGCTATAACGCTACGCATTACCTTATATTAGTACTTTAAAATACAACTAATAATTTTATATTAATTAATTTACTTAATAAAAGCTATTTAAAGCGGTTTTAAGCAATTGCAAGGTATTTAATTACGCTAGCTAAGCTTAAAGGCATATTTAAAGGCAAATTCCGAAGACTAAAGAAAGAAGCACTAAATTATAGCATATATAATAAGCAATTATAAAAGAATAAGTGCAAATTGTACTTTTTACGTCTAGTTTTTAATAATTTAGCCTAAAAAGCAAAAATTATAAAAGAGTTATATAATAAAACTAGTTATTTTAGCCGGGAAACTACTTTTATAAGAGTAGCAAGCAAATATTACTAGGAGGGTTCTTATAATAATATTTGCAAGTATTATAATTCTTGCAAAGTATACTAATATAAGTATAAGCAATAACAAGAAGAAGCTTTATTTCTTATAAAAGCTACCCCTTTATTTTATTGCATTAGTATAAATGTTATAAAGCTGCCCAGATATAAAAGCTATAACTATTTAGTAATAGCTAAAAATAACTTCTTTAAATAGCTAAAAGCTAAACTTATAAAGAACCTTACTAGCAAGAAGATTGCCAAGTTTATTTAAACTAATATAATTTATTAGTATAATTTATTTAAAAAACTTAAAGTTAATAGTAATACTAAATTTAAAGGTACTATAATCAAGGAGCTTTAAAAGCTAAAGATTTATAAGATTATAATCTTTGCATATAATATAAAGGCTAATAAAATAATAAAGCATAAATACTAGCTAATTATATTAGCTTTAATTGCTTTAAGTATAAGAGAAAAGAAATTATAAGTAAACTTTTTACTTTAAGTGCTTTTTGTAAACAAAACTACTATATATAAGCTTATAAGCTTTACTCCTTTTTATATAGTTTATAGCAAATAAGCAATACTCTTAGTAGAAACCCGTTACCTTATATAAAAAACTTTTAAATAAGATAAAGTTTATAATCGATTAACCTTGCTATAGCTTTATATATAATAACTTTAAATGCGTAATAAAGACATTAAAGAGTTTAAGCTATAAAAGACTCGATAATGTGCTAAGGGCAAAGTTAACTTCGATACTAAATACTAAATTTATAAAAAACCGATTTAAGCAAAAGATTTTATTTTAATATATAATATTAAAAACATTAATTAAGACAAGTTTAAACATACTAAGCTTTTATACCGATAGCTAAGACTATACAAAGTTAAGGAGGCAAATTAGCTAAAAGGAACTTATAAACTAGAAGAATTAAATAAAACTCTCTTATGCTATATATATACGAGAAACCGACTAAAGTAATTTGTTAAAAGAGATTAGTACTAGTATTTTTATAAAGATAAAGTTTTAAAGCTTGCTTTTAAGGAGGTTAAATTCCGGACTAATATAAAATTAAAAGAGGAAGCTATTATAGAGTTTTATACTAAAATAACTTAAGAAATCGAGAAAGACATTAAAATTGTAATACAAGTTTTAAAACTCCCGGAATCCGAGAAGGGAAAGTATATTTGCTTTAATAATAATTAAAAAGAAGCTAAATTAGCAAGTAAAGATAAAGACTAAGAGTAAAAGCTATTATCAACTATAAATATATAGCTACTAATACTTTAATTTCGACCCTTATACACCTTAAAACACAAAAATAGCTTAAAGAGGACTATAAAACTTAAAACTAGACTTTACTTAAGCTAGGACTTAATTAATAATTACAATTCGCAAATGCAATTAATTAGCAAAAGCTAATATAAGCTACAAATAGTGCTAAAGTTTTGCTAAAAAGCATCGATTATAAGATGATAATAAAGCTAAAAGACTAATAATAACAAAAACGCTAGATAAAGCCTTTTATTTAAGAAGAACTTAGTATTTCTTTCTTATTTTAGCTTTTAATTGCTTCTTAATTTTGCTTTTAGTTATTAGAACATTTTCACTTATTATCCTTTATTATATATAAAGTCTCCCTTATTATATAAGAAGTTTTTTATATTATATATAAAATTTTTATTACTTTTAACTTATACTCGCATTTCCCCTTATTAAAAACCCTTACTTACTTTACTTTTACTTGCTTAAGATAAGCAATAAATATAAGAGGGATAAGGTTAACTTATACTCGCTTTTATACTCCTTTACCTTTAAAAAAGCCTTTAATTTATTCTTTTAATTTAGTCGAGTTCTTAAAGCTATACATATTTGACTTAAAACTTTTATTTTTTAGCATTATAATTGCTTTTTCTCTTTAAATAAACATATTATAAAAGACTTTTTTATATATAACATTAACTTACTTTCACTTTTATGCAATAAAGGACTTGCACTTTAAAGAAAAAACTTTTTCTTTAGTTTTTCTTCTTATTTTACATATTTAAAAGCTTGTATTATCTAAAATATAGCTTTTAGTTATAAACTAGTCGATTTTTAAATATAATAAACATTTACTCTTACTAAAACTTATATAACCTTACATTTACGCTTTATAACCTTACAACTTATTTACATATCTTATATTATATAATAATGTTAAATCTATTATAAAATATAAGAAAATAATGCTAAAATGTCAAATAAAGGGTTTACCCTTGCTAAATAAACTAAGGAAGAAGAGCTCTTAGTCGCTTGCTATAAACTTATATGCTATAAATTAAGAAAGCTACAAATTGCTAATATCAAAGTTACAAGCTTAGCTTAAGCCTTAAATATTATTAAAGACTTCTTAAATAAAGAGAAAGCTACTATAATTACGACATTTAATGCTAAACTATTATAAGCTAAAAGAAAAGTAAAAGATATAATCTTAAGCTAAAAGGATATAGTCCAAGATAAAGAAGCTTTTAAATTAAAGGGAGATACTTTAATAGCATATAATATTTAAAATAAAGCTTTTTTAGAGGCTATAAAAGATATAAAAAAAGCTAAAGCCGTCTCTTGCAAAGCTTTAGTTAAACTAATTAAGACCTTAAATAAGAAGAGCTTATAAGCTTAAGCATTTAGCTAGCATATTTAGCAAGAATACTCTTAATATAGCAAGAATGTATATAACTAATTAAGTAAGTTATTTAAATCGAAAATTGCTTTATAAGAAGCTATTAAGTTAATTAATATAATAACCTTAAAGCGTGCCCGAGAAGCTCTAATTTACGCTTAATTAGCACTCTTTACTAGCGATATTAAAGCTACACTAAAACATGTAAGGGCCTTAGCAAAGAATTAATAGCCAAAAATCGACAAATTGCAAGCTTTTAAGCTTAATTAGCTAAGTTTTACCTTTAAAGAATCGGGAGTCTTAATTAAGGGAACTTATACTAATAAACCGTTTCTTGCATTTATAGATAAACTTATAAACTAGGAAGTAGTTGTTATTAATGCCCCGAAAGCCTTTATGCCCGAATAAACTATAAAGCAAGAGCCAGTCGTCGATCTAGTAGCTAAATAGCTTATTAAGGAATAATAAAAGCTAAAGCATAATAGGGTAATAAAGTTTATAAGTATTCTTAATAAGGATATAAGACCCGGTATAAGTAAAGAGGAAGTTAATTTTAATTAATTCTTATATAATAAACCCGATATTGCTACTAATCTCCTAGACTTTAAGATAATTGCAACTTTAGCATTAAAACTAGCAAATAACATAAGAACTAGCAATGCTAAAGACCCCCTAGTAGCTAATACTTTTATGCTTATATAAATTAAAGCTTTAAAACCTTTATAAGCCAAGAGAGTAGCTATAAAGCTTAAAATATACTCAAATTTTAGTTTTAACGATAAAGACTTGTCCCCCCTTAGCAAAAAGGCTAAAACTAAGAGCTAGGGCAAGAAGAGAGCTGCTTTTAAGGGAAAGAAACCTAGATTTGCTAGACTAGTTAAAATTAGAGAATACTCTTATAATATAAGTAATTTATAAAAAGGAGATGTAGCTTTATAAGACACCTTAAACTTTATAAGCTAATTGTCTATTTTAGAAGAGATTGCAATCAAATAATATTATAAGCTTAAATATTATAAAACCCCTTATTTAAAGCACTTTAAGGCCCTTGCAAAGCTCCTTTCTATTATAGGGGGGCGGACCTTAGCTAAAAGAAAACCTTACAAGAACGATACTAGGAAACCAAGCAATAAAATAAAAAGGAGAACGCATATGTAAAATTAAAGTAATAATAAAAGGAAGAACTAAAGCATATACGCATAAATCAAGAAACAAAAACGAAACTATAAAACTAATAACAACTATATACAATTATTAAGTGCAAAAGTAAATATGAATTAAGTATAAAGTAAAGTGTACGTAGCTATAGAAAATAGCAATTATACCTCCTATTTTAGTTATATGTAATATTAACTTAAAACCTTTAAAAACCCTCTAAAATTGATAAAAATTAATAATCCCCTTAGCACCTTACCACATTTGTCCCTCTTATATTTATTGCTTGTCCCGAGCAATAAAAAACAAGATAAGCCCTAAAAATAGTCTATTCTTCCTCCTTACTACTAAAAATAATTATATACTCCTTATTATCCTTAGCAAAGAATGCTAATCCCTTTATCTTATACTTAAAGTATAACTTGTTGCTTAGAAATATAGCTATTTTATCTTCTTGCAAGTACTCGAACGCAATTTTAACTTGCTTTATAGCTTCCTTTTACTAAGCAAGATATATTACCTTATTAGCTTGCATATTACTATATATTAGCTATTTCTTTATCTTTATATGTATTATTAAGTATTCCGGGCGTTTTAAGCATCGAATTATGTTATATAAAGCTTTTATACTTTCTAATTAAATATTATTAACAAAAGACTTATCCTTAAATATATCCTTAAATCGACTAATTACAAGAACTTGTCAATTGTTATAAGAGATTTTAATTATATTATACAAGACTCCGATTTCGTATATGTTATTAGATTTAATAGAAACTAGGGCAATAAGAAGAGATATCTAGGGTTTAAAGAGCTTTTCCTTTTTAATAAAACGATAAGAGATTAAAGTTTTAAAATAATAAATATGCATATTATATACCTTAAAAGTTATTATAGCAACTTAATTACTCCTCTTCCTTATAAACTTTTATAAAGCTATACCCTTATTACTAGTTACTAATAAATTAATATACTTTAAGTCTTTAAAAGCTTATATAGCAAATGCATTAAAAGTGGCAAGTTCCTTAAAGGCTATATAACTTACTTCTTTATCTTTACTAAAAAGGAGGGTTTTAGAGCAAAAAGAGGTAATAGCTTCAAGTTTCTTAGTATCTCCTTTATAAAACTAAGAATTAATAGAATTATTGTCGTAATACCAAATAAGTTAAAGGTAAGCAACTAAGAATATAAGGTTGCTAGGCAGCATTTAATAAAATTAGAGTTATATTAGAGGATTCGCCTAAAGTAGCTATATAGCTAAAGGAAAGTATTTATTTGGTATAACACTATTTAATCTCTTAATACTATAATAGATATAAAACTATAATATCTCGATTTTGTCGACTAACAAGTTTAAGATCTTACCCTTCTTTACTTATATAAGGTGCTATTTTATTACTTGTATACTAGTATTAGGCATGTTAATAGCTTAAGCAAGTATAAGGCTTATTGTCCGTTTTCGAGGCTAGAATCGACTTCTAATAAGATGTTAATTAATATAATA
>Ga0302221_10002247_pt1 | contig 12127 bp, 8 predicted proteins | sample II_Palsa_E2_1_FD_193517 | JGI IMG/M metagenome (GOLD analysis project Ga0302221, IMG submission 193517) | Peat permafrost microbial communities from Stordalen Mire near Abisko, Sweden - II_Palsa_E2_1 | ecosystem: Environmental > Terrestrial > Soil > Palsa > Peat permafrost | place: Sweden...
CTATTATTTTATAATAATAATTTAATTATTATAAATAAATTTTTTAATATAATTATTTACTTATATATATATATATTAAATAATAATAAATTTTTTATAATATACTTATAACTTATAAAATATTTTAATTTTAAATATAATTATTTAATATTTTATAAAAATAATTTATTAAATTATAAAAATTTATAAATTATTAAAATAATTTTCTTTAATTAAAATATAAAATAAAGTTATTTTATTTTTAAAAATATTATTAAGTTTAATAAATTTATAAAAAAAATCTTTAAAGAATTAAAGTTTATTAATTTTATTAAAGAGATTAATAAAAAAAAATTATTATTAAAATATTTAAAGTTTTTTAATAAAATAAAAAACTTCTTTTAATAAAATATCACGATATTAAAAAAGAATAAATTAGTCTTTTATAAGTTTTATAATTTTTAAGAATTTATTTAATAATTAAAAAATTTTTAAATTTTTTATTTTATTTTATTTATATTTTATAAAAAAATAATATAATTATAAATAATATTTTTTATTAAAATATTATAATTTTATATAATATATAAAAAACTTTAAAAATTAATAAATTTAAATTTATAAAAAAATTTTTTTTTTATAAAATATTAAATTAAAAAATTTAAAATTTTTTTTTAATATAATTTATTATATTAAATATTTTAAGAATAATATATTTTTTTATAATTTTATAAAAAATATATATATAAAAATATAAAATAATAATAAAGATATATAATATTTAAATAAATAAAATTATAACTAAAATTAAAAAAATATTTAATAAACTTAAATTTATAAAAATATATATATTTAAAAATAATAAATTTTATTTTTATAGTTTAAAAAATAAAGAAATAATTAATAAAAATAATCGGGACTTTTTAAATATATTAAATAAATAAAAAAATAAAGATTAAATAATAGAATTAATTATAATTATTTATAAAAAATTAATTATAAAGGAGTATACTTTATTATATTTATTTTTGATATTTTTAGTTAGTTTTAAAAGAGTCCCGCTATAATAATATAAAGAGTATCACGTGACTATTAAGACTTAAAATATAAGAATTAATTTTTAATATAGTTTATAAAAGAATTTAATATTTTTTTATTTATTAATTATAATTTAATCTTTTTTAGTTTTAAGTTTTTTTATTATTATTATATATTTATATTAAGTTATTATTTTATAATTTTAAGATTATATAGTTTTAAGTTATTTTTATAAGATTTTATTTATTATTATATTTTTTTTTTATAATACTTATATAAAAATATTTAATTTATACTTTATAAAAGATTTATTTATTGATTTTATTATTAATATAATATTATATATATAATTTAATTTTAAATTATATTTTAAAGATTAATTATAAATAATTAAATTAAATTCTTTTTATTAAATTTTTCTTTAAATTAATCTTTTAAGTTTAAGCTTCTTAAATTATCTTTAATTTAAAATAATTTTTTTATTCTTTTTGTTTTTTAATAAATCTTAATTTTTTTTTAATAATTTTTTATTTATTAAAAAAAAAAATAAAGTTATAAAAAAATATTTAATATTAATATTTTATTTTATAATTTTTAAGACTTATAATTTTATATCCGTTTTTAATAATTTAAAATAAAATTAATTTTTTAAAATAAATTAATAAAAATTATTATTTTATAAAATTATTTATTATATATTTAATATTAATAATTATATATTATATTTATTTAAGCTTAAATTTTAATATTATAAAAATCTATAAATTATATAATTAAAATAACTTTAAGTTTTTTAAGTTTATTAAAAAAAGATTATAAAATATTAATAATATTAAAAAATTATTCTTTAAATAATTATTTTATTATTAATTTTTTTTTTACTTTAGTTTTTTTTTTTTTAATTAAATTAATAAATATTATCTTTAATAAATATTTAAACTTATATTTAATTAAAACTTTTATTATTTTATTTTATAATATTTTTAATATTTTTAAAAATTAATCTTAATTTATAATCTTATACTTTATTTAAATATTAAACTTTTAATATTTATTTTAAGCTTTATATTTATAAATTTATTTTATTAAAATTAAAATTAATTTAATATATTTTATTAAATTAAGTTTTTTCTTTATATTAATAAAAATTATAATATATTTAAAAAAAAATATTTTATTTTAAAATCAAGTATATATATAATTATAAACAAGTATTCTTTATCGATAATTATTTTAATAAAATAAAAAATTATAAAAGAAAAAAATTATAAAGTCGATTTTATAAAAATTAAAGAACTCGATAATATTAATATTTTTTTAAGATTAAGACTTAATTTAATAAATTTAATAAAAGAAAAAAAAAGATTTCTTTAAAATATCTTTAATAAGAACTATAACTTTAATAATAATTTTAATAAATAAATTTTTTAAAGCAGAGGTTTTTTTAAGTTATATAAAAAAATCTTTAAATATTAAAAAATATTTTTTATATAAAAAAAGTATATTTACGATAATTTAATATTTAATAATTATAATTATATCATTAATTTTAAATAATTTTAATATTTTTATTCTAAAATATATTATAATTATAAAAAATAATAAATTAATTTAATTTATTTATTTTAAATAAATATATAGCTAAATTTAATAATTTCGGTAAAATTAATATATAAATATTAATTTTTATATATAATTATAATTTAAATTTTTTTTTAAAAACTTTATAAAAAATTATAAAAAATTATAAAAAATTTAATTTAATAATTTTTTTTTAAAATATTTAATATATTAAATAATAAATTATATATTATTAATATATTATATATTAAAAATTATTATTTATAAATATATAATAAATAAATATTAAAAAAAAATTATATTATTAATTATTATTAAAATATAAAATTATATTTAAATTTTATTATATTTAAATTTAAAAATTTATATTTTAATATAATATATATTTTTTTTTATTATATATAATTATATAATAAAAAAACTTTTATATAAACTTATATAATATTTAATTTTTATTTTAAATATATAATAGACTTTAATAAAAAAACATTAAGCACGAGTTTTAAGACAAGAGTTAAAGAGAAAGTTAGTCTTTATTTAATTTTTTTACCCAGCTACTAACATTACCTAAAACTCGCTATACCGGCCATTAACATATAAACAAAAGCTTCCCCTTCTTCCACTCTCTATGCCTAATTTACTCCGCGACGTCCTCGGCCGCTTCCTCTGCCACGACCATTGCCTCGACCTCTCCAACACCTCTACGTCCTCGCTGTCCGCCACGATAATAGGCTTTGCCACCTTCCTTCACCTCTTGCTCGTCGTTGGCTGCATCAAACATCCCATCCTGCTTCCCCTGTCTAACAAGCACAGTGCAGTGCCCTGGGCGTTGCGTTTCCAACAGGGTTCCTTAGGCATAGTTATATAGCAGGGCGTTTTTGCCAAGGCGTTTTTGCAGGTAATCTTGAAAAATAATTAATTAATTAATACGCTCGTTCGCTTGTCGGCGTAAAGTGCCGACAAGCTCTCTCGCAAAATCTAATTAAAGAGCGAGAGAAATAAAAGTAGTGGTAGTGATGGGAGTAATAGGAGTAGTGGAAGTGGTGGGGAATAGGTATACGCGAAAATAAGGATATATTTTTTAGTGAAGTATAAGGTAAGGGTTAGGTAGAGATAAAAAAGTAAGTGAAGGAACGTGTACCTCTATTAATTTTAGTGCACGTGACTAGAGACGACGTATAAGCTAGAAAAAAAACTTAACTTTAATAAAAATCCTTTAAAATCGATAATTTAAAGCGTGGGGGAGCAAGTACAGGGGTCTCTAATCCTTTATTATTTAAAGGAATTCCCATCTCTTCCTTTATATTAAATTATATTAGTACTAGTATTGGTATTGGTATTGTGTATTCCCCCCCTATAGAAGAGAGTTGATGCCAAGTAGAGCACCACGCTAGTCCTCTTTCGCATTCTTGCCGGATTGGGACGTCCAAGCGCGCCTAGACGCAGGAGCCGCGCTTAGCGAATCCAACACTCTTTTATCCGGGATCAACCTCCATCCATCTTACAGCCTTTCCCCACTTCACGTCCATACTGGGGATCTTCTCGTCCTTGTAATCACCAAGCTGAAGATGCTTCAACCCCTTCAGCTCTCTCACAACTCGTCCAACAATTCTATCCAATTTCTCCTCATCGCTCTTTCCCCGATCACCAGGCGCATCATCAGCTACCGTCAGAGGAAAGTCATCGCTAGCAAATTCATGTGCTTGCTTGTCCATGCTAACACACTCCTTCTCATATCCCATATGCAAAGTGAGTGATCTCAAATTCGTAAAAGTGACTTTGAGGATCGGAGTATAGATTTGCATGATGCGGCCCAGTCCCGCAGGCCGATTATTGTCCTCACCCCTGGAGCAAATATGTAAATGGCCCTCGATTTTGATCCTGGTAATGCGCCCTGCATTCTTTGGACCGATGACCCGGAGGAATCGCATAAGGGGATCCTGCATTGCATATTTTGGCAGGTATGACGTTTTATCAAAGATCCTCTCGATTGCTCTCTTAGTCTGATTTCCCGTTGGGAGAAATCGGTGTTTGTTTTCAAGACCTGGAATCTATGCAGCAAGTTAGTTGCCAGCTTGAGAAGTCAAAAGGTTTGAAGGAGATAGATCTTACTCGATATCGCAAAGCTTCGAATTCCCTAGGGTCTTCTTCAGTCGAGTTTTCATTCCTGATGAGCACGGCAGCACTGCGTGCATCAAACACGAAATAATTTCATCCATACAAGACTTGCGCAACTTCATCCCCAATCGTTTTACAAGTTCTCATGAGCCCAAGGGTAGAAATGCTTTTAACACTGACTGGCATCTGGTGGATAATCTCAATCAACCCGCCTCCATTATTTCCGTGCTTGAGAACCACATTCTTGATCTCCTCTCCACTCTCTCGGTCAATGGTATATGGAAGCTTTTCAACTTCTTCTTCGATGAGTTGGAGTTGTTCGGCTGTGGGAGGTGTGGTCCATGTTTTGTAGAAAGTCGAAGCGTACCAAAGACATGGTGGGACTGTTGGGGAGGAAGAGCTGTCATAGAGGCGGCGTCGAGCTTCGTCCCAATGGTAGCCGTAATATTTGCGGTGATGATAGCAATATCCGGTGCTAATACTCATCCATCCCTTGTGTACCATGCCGCGGACTATGCCACATGGTCGGATGAAGAACTCGCGCCAGATTTGGTCACGGATCTCTAAAAACGTGGTTAGAATACCATGACCACTAAGATTAGGGAGGACAATGTTACCCTGGGGGACTCTCTTCAGAAGGTAGCATTCCCTCTCCTTGCTAGGTTGTTGCTTGCCGGCCACAACATCAGCGAAGGTGGGAGGCTTGCTGGCTGTGGGTATTAAAGTCATGCTGACCTCGTTGATAAGATCAAGGCTTAAGGAAGAAGAGAGGAAGAAGTGACATGAAGGGAGGATATGTGGTAGTCTTGCTCTAAAAAGCCCCAGAACCCAAGGTTATGCGCAGGGTCTTGGTTCTTTGTTGTTGCAAAATGTGGAAAGAAAGTTGAGGGCTGGTGGACTCCTGAATAAGTATATAGACCTGGAATGTAGCTCCATAAATTTATCAACTAAGTTTACCGTTCTGGTGAATGCAACCATTTCTGGGTTTGTTCAAATTATATAGGGTAGAAATAAGTTTCTCACTTTCAGAATTGAGAGTCAATGTAGTAATGCTTTGAACATCTTAAACTTGTTTCATTCAATGGGAAACTGGTTATTTTAAGGATTGGTTGTACTTAGTAGTCAATTTCAACAAATAACTTGAATCAAGTCAGGAGATTATAAAAGTAGGGAAAACAGTTTGTAATTTTGTGTTTGTTTATCTTGAGTACTAGCCTGTGTAGAAAGAAGCCACCCGCGATTGTCCCACTTACTCCAAAAACATCAGGAAGTAAAACTTTAAATGACAAGAGGTAGATGTTTGATAGTTTGGCGAGACATGGGTAGGGTGATGACATGGATCATGCGGACGGTACGAGCTACCTCGTCTGTTCTTTGATATTTTCTTTAGTTGCTCTAACTTCACTGTGAGTTTACTACCGCCCAATAAATCCCTCGATCCCCACCACTACCTTGACCACAACCGCTTCCGACTCCACGTCCTCTATGTCCCAAGTATCCCACTTGATGAATCATTCTCTAAAGGGATGTTCTCTAAAATTATTTGCTCTTGATATTCATTTTAAATCAATAATAAATTCAAAACTTTCAGAAGGCGTCTTATTCTCTACTTAATCGAAAAATGTTTTAGTCAAGCAAATAATAGAACTTATTTCTACACAGCCTTAAAAGGTTTGACATATAGCAGGCTTCTTACAAAGATCCTTTTCCAGAAGAAATATTCAAAAGATACTTACGTCTCTATTATAAAAATCAGTCCTTGCTTCGGGAGTCGCAGGAGACCCCACTTTATTGACCGGATTTAGTAAGAATAGCCTTAAGCAATAAAATTAGTGCTCTACTTAAAGTCGGCTCTATATAGGTTCTTTTATTATATATTTTTTTTTCTAGAGAAATATAAGTTTATTTTAATATACTAAAAAGGAGAGAAAATAATAAAAGAGAATAAATTTCCTTTAAGTCTCTTATAAGATAAAATCCTAAAGATAATAATCTTATATATAAAGTCAAGTATTTTTTTTATAAAATATATCGACTTTAGTCGCGCAGACAAAATTATTATTTACGTTATTTCGTTATCGTTTTTTATAATAAAGATAAATTCTTATTGCAAGAGAACGAGTCGGCGCAAAGTGCCGACAAGCTGCCGAGCTTATTAATTAGCGGCCCTGTAGCGGGAGCTTAACCCTAAAATAAAGTAACGCCTAGCGAGCAAACGAGCCCTGTAAATCGACCCGCTGGAGACGCAACGCCCACTACACTGCATCTGACTTTTTGAGTATAAATGCAAATTTAGTTGGCAATGGCAAAATAGAAATAAGATTGCTCTCCCGCTGCCCAATTAAACAATCGATGTTCAGTTTTCATTTCCGTCAGTCTATATGAAAAGACTCTAATCCTTTCCGTATACTCCCAATTAAGCTCCAAACTATAGCTCGAATTACAGCAGTGATGGACACAATAAGAGAGATGACCTTAATCCATGTAATATCCCAGCATGAGCTATCCTAAAGCGTCAAGTCTTCTTAAAAAGAAAGTTCTGGATAGGATTTTATATCAACTCATCTTTAAATATCTGCTAATACTAGCAATATTATTAACGCTAAAACTAGGACCAGCCCTCTATCCCCTATTATTAAGATAATCGGTTTCTTAATATTTTTGCTAAAACAAATACTTTCTTTTAAACCATTTCGCGACCCTTCCCGTTTCCGGCCGCTACATCCAAAAAGCACAGCCACTACCCCTGCCCTTACCCCGCTATCACCCTCGCTTAGAAAGTATATCCTCAAAACCGCCCCTCCTCTCGCCTCTACATAGACCCTCTCCTTGAAACACCCTTGAAATACCTAGCCATAATTCGCGACAAGCCACAAGGCGAGACAGCCTAAAATCTCCAGGACTACCAATAGCGACGACCAGGACCCGAACGCTAGGAACAAGAAACGCCTAGGAGCGAAAACACCAAGAACGAGGATCCAGGAGCGAGTATCCAAGAACAAACCGTTCAAAATGAGGAACGAGGATCCAGAAACAAAACGCCCAAAAACGAGTGCTCAGGAACCAGGGTCCAGGAGCGAGTATCCAAGAACAAAACGTCCAGGAACAAAACGCCAGCAACGAAACGCCCAAAATCAAGGGCTCAGAAACGAGGGTCTAGGAACGAGTATCCAGGAACAAAACGCCAGCAACAAAACGCCCATAAACAAGGACAGCACGCCCTGAACTCACACTTACCCCTAGTTATTCCACTAATATCTCTCTCTCGCTATCATATAAATTCTCTCCAGTGTCCTTCAAATTTCGTACCCCGCCTCCATGCAATAAAATCAACCCCATAACAAAACTCCCTGTTGACCCTTCTCAGCAGTACACCGGTCAAACTTAGGTGTGTAGCTTCGAGGGTCTAGATATCTCACGCTCGATTGTAAGATGCGGTGTCTGTCGGGTTGCTTACTCGATCCTGGTTCCTGAAGTACTGATTTCGGTTTGGGTGTGGTGGTGCTAGTTCCGTGGTGGGATGGGGGGTGAACGTTGGTGCCTCAGGTGGAGAATTGGGTGGAGGTGGTCATTTATAATATACATTTTTTTTAAAAAAAAAATGAATAGAACCTGGATATTAACCAGAAAGTGGAGTTGTAAGAGTATAAACACCAGGCTAATAAACGGTACCTGAGGTATGAATACCTCAGCGAAATTATAGTAGTGTTAGTTAGTATTACTAGCCGCGATTAACATCGTGACTTACTATAGACCTCGATAGCGTACCGGGGTCTTTCGTATGATACCCGTTCAGATTAACCGTATTCTCCCCTGCTGCATAAGTATTTCCCCTTTCTATAAAAGATTACTAATTAGTCCACCACCACGTGCGTGAAATCAAGGATCAACGCAACCAAGTCTCACGCTGCAAAATCATGTGACGTTTTGTGTACAGTGTGCGAGACCTATTCTCCTCGCAGGCAGGAGTTGGTAAGATGTGCATTGTTCTGACATGTTTCAACATCTTGAATGCAAAAGGTGGCGGTCTGGAGAGCCGCGACACCGCTACACCGCGACACCTTCCTCTTAGACTTATATGATTTGATTCTATTCTTAAAATCTGAGATTTGGACTGCATTATTATATAAGGTGAAGGTAGAGCTTAAAGCCTCAGCCCGCAAATAAAACAACAACCTCTAATCGCCTATTAGTCATAGACTGCCGTATCTTTCATGCAGTAGTCAAGATTGTGGATACTGGAGTCCGGATTCCCAGCCCAGGTACTGTGAAGAAGCACATTAGCTCAGCTCGATTGCGACACGGAAGCCAAATAAAATTCGGGCCTGACTTACGGGAATGGAACGGCCTTGCCACTGCCGCCGAAAACCGCAAACGTCAAAATGAACACCATCACCTGGGTTCCGCCATCCAGAGCCGCGGAAACGATATAATTGTACTTGACGAAGAAGACGGGGTGACGCTTTCGGAGCCACCATTGGGCAACGAAGCCGAGCAGGAAATACATGAGGATGGCGGAGTTGATGCCGACGAAGAGGTAGCCCATGTACCAACATATGATGGACAGATTGATGTATCGCCAGAAAATGTGGGGTCGGTATCTGTTGATGATCCAGAATGGGAAGGGGATGGCAAAGCCGACGAGATAGGCAAGCGTGACCCATTCGTATCGTTTGCCGACTGAGACGAGGTCCTTGGCCATGCTGAAGACGACAGCAAGGGTGTTGAACTGTTGGACGTTCTGTCCACTCCAGATGTTTGAGCCGAGAATGCCGGTCAGGATCGGGGCTTGATTGGCAACGATTCTGTGATTGAAGTGGTTAGAATTGGGCTCCTTAAATCTAGAAAGAAGAAACATACGTTATCATCATGGCGTAATTCATGATCGCGCCGACCAAACATCCCATGACTTGAATGGTGAATGTGTGTCTTGGGGATAGATGGACGTATTGGGCAAGCTTGAGATCACGTGCCAGAAGTTGACCCATCTGCATGGCGTTGTAGGTGAAGCAGGTGAAGTAAAGGTTAGCAAGAGGCTTTCCAGGGAACCTGAGATGAAGTCAGCATTTTAGCGCTAATGAGTTGCAGACAAAGGAAGAGGCTTACATATAACCTGCCAACATTTGACAAACGGGTTGGATGTTGAATTGGAATCCAGTAATGCCGTATTGCGCACCGAAGAAGAGCAGGAAGACTGTTGTGAGAAGCGTTGAAACGATGAATCCCCACCAAGGTAAAGTTGACTTCATGACATAGAGACACACAAGGGCAACAACCCAACAAACAACAACAACCGTTCCCCACCACCAGTGCGGCACTTCGCGGTACATATTCCTCAGCATAAGCTTGTAATGCGGATCAAGTTTTGGGTCGCTCTGCTTCCTAGCATTACGTTCCTCTGGAGACTCCTGGTTGGCCCAGAACTTCCAGCCAGCTACCGTAGTGAATCTCTTGAGATACGAAGGGGAGGCCCACGACCAGCCAGCTTTAATGTCATCGAAGTTCCACAGGAGCATGTGCACGAATGTTGCTGTAAATCCCATGTTCGAAGTGATGAGATACCCCACATATGAGGCGGTGAGCCAAGGAGTGCCAACCTGCGCCAATAATGTCTGGTCGACTTCGAAATTGGAATTTAGGACCGCTGTTTGGTTGTAGGTCACGTAAACAGAGGAATTCGAGGTATTGCTGAAGAGTGCTTGTGCCATGAATGGAAAGTTCTGAGCACTGAATGTGTTGGAGTAGTACAGCCCCATGAAGAAGATAATGCAGGCAATGTACCCAATGAAACTGTTCGTAAGCGCATATAATGGATACCATAGTGGGGAGCCAAATGGTGCAATGTAGTTCCAATCGAAAGAGATGGCACCTGGATGGAATGTCAGTATACAGACTTCAAGGATTGATGCGACTTGTTGTGCATACCTAAACCAAGTCCCTCGTTTCCTGATGCACCACCAAACAGGTTTGTGAAGACTAAACTATCTTGATGAGCAAGGCAGAAGATGGATACACCTTCGAGCACGGTGAAGATGTACTAACAACTCGTGTTAGTTCACACTCCAAACATTCGCCACGGTAAAGACTTGCCTCGGGGAAAATTTCCCACACGAACATGATACCGAAGATGATATAGAAGAGCCTTAGGCGAGCCCTGGTCTCAACTGGATCTCGGTGCAAAGACTCCAAAAGCGATGTGACGGGCAAGTTCATCGGCCAAAGCATATGGGTTGGATAAACAAGGACCTCCCGGAGCAAACCAGCAATTCCGTATCCGAGCAGCTGAGAAGTAATGACGATGAAAATTCCAGCAGCCTTGCTTGGGTAACCGCCATAGAACAAATCTTGGGCAGCTAAGGCTTCTGTCGCCAGAGCGGATTGTGATGCTGCGGAAGCCATGAGAGTAATTGACGCATGCTCCTTCAAGTTGAATGGGCCTGGATTGAAGAATCGTCCGATCGCGCCCTTTCGAGGGATTACTAAAGCCATGAACCGTCCAAGAATGTAGGAGATGACAGTCAGGAAGACGACAGAGACATAAATTGTCTGCGGTTTGAAGTAGAAGATTTCCTGAAGGACTGCTCCAAAGACTGAGAGGCCGATTCCTATTAAAACTGTTAATTTATAATTCTTTCAAGCAGCTTCGGTTGACTTCAGCAGGTTTTACACCGCAGAACCCGAGCAGTCTGGATTGCGCGTACCTAGAAAGAACACTCGAAATGTCCATGGGTTCAAGCTTGGGTCATCCTCAACGTGGATAACACGGGTGACAAGATCCTCATTCGTTTCCACCGCATTTTCACCTTCCAATTTGCCTTCCTCATCTGTGTATAGAGGGGCAGGCTCGGGGGTGGTTTCGTCATTGTAGGGCCTTTTTTCATCCTTCGAAATGTCGAGGTTCTCATCGTACAGTTTAGGTTTCTCGGAGAAAGCCTCGCCGGCGGGTTCAGGAGAACCCAATCCGTCGGTATTGGCGTGCGCTTCGGAGCTCTGCCTGTGGATAGACATTTTGGTGCTTGAGAATCAGAGACACAGAGCCCAAAAATGTGGGCGTCCGCGAGATTTAAAAGAGCTCCCATGTCGATCTTTCTCGTACTGTACAAGGGGAACCCAGATCCGGAATGCGCTGGTGCGCACCGAGACCCTCAATCTACAGTAGTGAGATCCCACGAAGGCCATGCCCATGCGCGATTAGTACGTTATCTTGCAATAGGAAGGCCGTTGCGTTGGTGTTCGCTTGTGCCGTCGCGATAGCTGAGAGGCATCGGCGGCGAGGGGCGAATTGGGAAGCTCCAATTGGCAGAGCACTGTATCACCGACCGCCACAATCTTGCCAGGGCCGGTCCGACAGCAGCTCGCGCGCATTCCGGCTGCAAAGATGTGTCTCGATGTGGGGTGCGACTGCACTGCA
>Ga0302221_10002248_pt1 | contig 12119 bp, 2 predicted proteins | sample II_Palsa_E2_1_FD_193517 | JGI IMG/M metagenome (GOLD analysis project Ga0302221, IMG submission 193517) | Peat permafrost microbial communities from Stordalen Mire near Abisko, Sweden - II_Palsa_E2_1 | ecosystem: Environmental > Terrestrial > Soil > Palsa > Peat permafrost | place: Sweden...
TGCCTCTCTAGGCTTTGTCCGCTTAATATATTGCTAATATATCTTTATATAGTCGGCATGTGGTGTTGCTATCACTAGGCTCGCAGTTGTTGTTAGTATTTTAATGCCTCCGCAAGTAGCTACGAGTAGTGTAAAGTGTTACAGTTCTGGGCGTCTTCGGCCATGTCACGTGTTCACGTGCACTAGCGTGGACTAGCATAGGCGGCGTGGGGCGGCAGAACTCGGTATTTATGTACGAACCGAACCTTGTAAATAACTTCTTCCTTCTTTAGCTTTGAATAGTCGTAATTGAGACCATTTAGCCCATGCACTTTGTGCTATGAATCTGGCGCTCGTGACATAAAGCCTTTGTAGGCTCGTCCGCTAGCTTTATTGTACAAGGGCTTTTAATTGTTTGCAAGTATTATAATGCCTTTATAAGCAACTACTAGAATGCTAGCCTCATTGTACAAGAGCTCTATTGTTGTTTGTAAGTATTATAAAGCCTCTATAAACTTTGTCCGCTAGCCTTATTATACAAGGGCTTTCGATTGTCGTCGGTATTCTAATGCCTCTACAAGCAACTACAAGTATTATAAAGCCTCTATAAGCTATCTACTAGTCGCTAGCCTCATTGCGCGAGGGCTTCCGATTGTCGTTAGTATTATAATGCCTCTATAAGCAACCACAAGTATTATAAAACCTTTGCAAGCTCTGTCTGCTAGCCTCATCGCACGAGGGCTTTCAATTGTCTACAAGTATTATAATGCCTCTAGAAGCAATATCCGCTGGCCTCATCGTACAAGGTCTTCCAGTTGTCATCTATAAGGTATTCTAATGCCTTTGCAAGCAATCCACTAGAATGCTAGCCTTATTGTACAAGGGCTTCCGATTGACGTCGGTATTCTAATGCCTCTGCAAGCAATGTTTGCTAGCCTTATCGTACAAGGGCTTTTGATTGTTTGCAAGTATTCTATAGCCCTTGCAAGCTCTTAGTATTCTAATGCCTCCGCAAGCAACCATGGGTATTATGCTGCCCCCTTAAGCAGTGTCCGCTAGCCTTATTGTGTAAGGGCTTCCGATTGTCATGTTTTGAGTTTAATCTAATATCACGGGTTCAAAACGATTATATAATCTAAAATGATCCTTAATTACAAGAAGATTAAACTAAGGAGGAAAGGAAGGAAGAAGGAGAAGAGCTTTCTTAGGGATAAGGCCTTTATACGAGGGTTGGTATAGCAACCGAAGCGAACTGCACGTGCCAAAGCACTAAGACTACCAACCCAGGGTCCAAACCCTCACAGATAGCCTATTGCTATATTAAGGCAGGCTAATAGTCTTTATAAATAATTAATTAATAATAGACCTTATCCGCAAGGCATATGACCAAATATCCTTTGCTCACCCTAGCTATAGCAAGATAATTTAGATTCTTAGCCAAAAGTATTATTAGGCGCAATTATTTGCAGATATAGCTTAATATATTTAGAATTATAATGCTTGCAAACAATTTGATATACTTAAGGATTATATGCCTAGAATACTATACCCTTTGCTGATTTTTAATAGGCCTTGGCAGCATATTGTATAGATTTTAAAGTCATTTCTTAAAACAAAGAATAGCCATAATACAAGATTTATTATTATTAACCAATTAAGTAAGCAAAGTGTTTTAATCTTTTGCTATAAGACAATTGTAGTAAAGGAAATAGCCTAGCTATTTATTATTTATATATAACAGTTTTATAGAGCGCTATAGTCTATTATATCTAACAAAGGCCCTTAGTTTATATTTGATTTCTAGAATAAGTTTTGCTAGATTTTTAGTATAAAGTTTAAGCTTTTAATAGCATTTTACCTATAAATAGATGGATAAATAAAAATAATAAACTAGTATTTAAATTAGCAGCTATAGCTATTTGTAAATTATTACCAAAATAATTAGCTATAGCTCTTATGGATTATAGATTATACTTAGCTTATTTTATTATATAATAATATAAGCATGTTACTTGCTATGCTTTTAAATATATATAAGCCTTATATATTATTTGATTAGGACATGCTAAAGGTAGCAACCTTTAAAGAGAAATTCAACTAAGAAGAAGCCTAATAAGTGGTTTATATGCTATAAGAAGCTTGGGAGATGGCTTGCAAAATCATAAAAAAAGCTTAAAAAAGAAGAAATAGAATATAAATCCATATTAAAGGCTAGTTGACTTTAAGCCTAAAGACAAGGTCTGGATTTTAACTAAGAACTAAAAGACTTAAAGGCTAAGCTATAAACTAGATTACTAAATGGCTAGCTTATATAAGATCTTATATTATATAAGAACCTTATACAAAGTCAAGCTATTTAAATTAATAAAAATCTACTTTATATTCTTATTAGATAAGCTATAAAAAGCTAGTGAAGACCCTTTGCTAAGCTAATAAAATAAGCTCCTTTTGCTAATTAAAGTTATAAATAACTAGGAGTGGGAGGTAAAGGAGATCTTTGTTACAGTCCTGCGCTGGCACGTGCAGCGCTACTCCCGATCAGGCTAGGTTGGTGAACCTAGGATATTTAGACATGCAGATAGCTTTATGTTTCTTCTTTTTTTTAGCTTTGAATAGTCGTAATTGAGACCCTTTTACTTTTGCCTTCCTTTCTAGGCCCTGAAGCTGGCGCTCGTGACAATCTTGGCTATATAAAAGACTAGGAAGACTTTATCCTATTAAGTTAAATAGGTTAGCTATACTAAAGACCCTAAATGGTACCTAGCTAGTAATTTTAAATATGCCTTATATAAGCTTTAAAACTTCCACTTATAAAATAGGAATTTACTAGGGCCTTTAAGGCTATTAAAGGATTGGATTAAAATGTGGGATAATGGAGCTGTTTTATATAATAAATTAGAGGATAATATGGAAATGCTATAAAGCTTAAGGACAAGCTTTTTTATAAGGGGGGGTAATATAATAGCTTTTGCTATCACATGACCATTTTGGCCTGATATTTGAGGTTGCTAAGAGCAAGGGAATTCCTTTACTTTAAGTAGCTTTAATTATAAGGCATAAACCTATATAACCTATTATATAGCTTAGCTATACTTATATAATAAGCACTTTTCCCTTTTATCTCTTTTTCTTTCCTTAGCTTTAAATCTTTAAATAAAAGCCTATTTATATAAGTACAAGTGTAAACCTTTTCCTTTTAGTAAAGTGTATCTTGGCTACTTATAGGCTTGTTATAATAATTACTTATATATTAATAGATATCCCGATATTTCTTTAAATATGTATATTTAGAAATTAAAAGAAGTTAAATAAATATATATAAAAATCGTTAAATATTCGATTAAACCTAAGACAAGGAAATTAACTTATTAAAAAAGGGAGAAATTTTTAAAGTATTGCGATTGTTGGTATATTTGCATTCACTAGTTTTAGGTCTCGTGACCTTATGTCATGTGACAGCACTAGTCCAGATTAGGTAGCCGAGGAAGTATATCGACACTATAGTGTTGATATCCTTCTTAACAAATCAACTACCTACTAACGCAATTGCATATCACAAATACATGCTATGCTACGCGTTATAGGTAGACCGACACTGATTAGTTTGTATATACAAATCAGAAAGGACTTAGCTGCATCCAAAGCATCCGGTAGCTTAAGATAAAGCAAGCTCTTTAGTTGAAGGGGGGAAGCACTTACTAAATCACAAAGCATTTAGTAGCTTAGTAAGGAAGTAGCTATCTTTTGCTAAGCATTAAATAGTTAGCTATTTGACGATTAACCTCTTGTTTCTATCCTTGTTCCTCCGATTTTATTCCTTTGATTTCGATCTTTCGAGTCTTGAAAAGCAAACCTTCGAACCTTACTCCTTATTTACCTCCTTTTTACAAATATATATAACTTACCTTTACAAATAAATATATATACTTTAACTTATATACTTAGAAGAGCTGACACTTGACTGTCAAAACATATAAGCAAAACTGAAACTAAAGCTAAAAATATCTAAGAAAACAGCCAATATCCTTAAATAATAGTTGAAAGGCCTTTAGTTATAAAGGTTTACTACTTGCAAGTAAATACTCTCTTCTTTTTAGGTATACTTAACCCGGCATTTGAACCTCTTGCACAAGAACTATAATTTAGTTTAAAGTAACAAAATAGAGGAACTTAACTAGAAGGCACAAATTGACAAATAGGGTTTTAGAATCAAACTTGAAACTGCTACTAATAGCAACCTTATAAAATATGTGCAAACCAAGCTACACTAATACAATTTAGACAAGACAAGCAATAATAACTTATAAGAGCTATTTACAGATAACTTTAAAGGCTTTACAATTGCTATATTCGGCTATATTTAACAACAAAAACTTATATACCTTCGATTTTACTTTTAATGCAGTAGCGCCTTTGTAGCCTTTGGCACTAAGACTTATACACTTGCGCAAGCACTTGCTAATATTATTAAAGAAGAAATATAATATATATAAACTAATGCTAATATTAATAAAGCTAAAGCAAAACTCAAAAAAGGGCTTATTACCTCGGTTTTTATATCCCTAAAAGGCAATTAATATCTAGTTTTACAAGGAACTAAATTATTACCTCTTATAAGATTAAATGCTAAAGCAGCTATATATTACCCTCCTCCTTTACTTGCACAATAAAACAATATACAAGTATTAAGCTATATTAAGAGTATTAGTAAAGTAGCTAAGCAATACAAAAATAACCAAAAATATAACAAATCTAGCAGTTTTAATAGAAAACTAAGAGTCTTCTTCGATATTTGCTAGCACAATAATATACTTGCCAAGATGCATATAAGGGCATTCTTGATTATGCTTAAAGGATTAGTATTAAACTAGTATTATAATGCTAACTTATTGCAATATACATTTAAAGATATATGCAATAGCCTCTATAACTTCTTCTAAGGGCTAGAATTCGAGCGCTAAAGCCTTAAAAACTAGAATAATATTACTTTAGCTAATACTATAAAATAAAACCCAAGGAAGTCGACAATCGAAGCAATTTAGCTAATAATTAACAATTTGTGCAACCTTTGCTATTATTTGCTAGTTAACTTGTATACAAATATATTCTTTTATAATAAAATCGTTATTACTTGCTAAAGATTGCTAGCTTGTTAATATGCAATAGTAAACCCTCTACAAAACTTTAGTTAACTGCTAAATAAGCTCGAATTGTTAATTATTATATATAAAAATAAAGTACAAAGCCAAAATCACAAGACATTTTTCACTAACCAATAATACTATTTGATTTAGTCAAATAATTGCAACAATTAGAATAGACTTTATTAGTACAAATCAAATTGCAACTACAATTTTAATAGTAATTGCTATAACTACAACAATTGTCTATATACTCGAAACTTATACTTTATTTGTAAAAAAACTAAACTATTGCTCTTAGAAGTATACTTAAGAGGAACAAGACAAAGAGAAGGCTTGTTTTAAGTCCTAAAATATGCATCTCTTTAAGAAACCTCGCAATTTCGACAAGCAATTTAGCAAAGCTTACTTGCAATATATTGCTAATATTAAAAGCAAAGACAGCCCAAATAATAACAATAACTTAAGAGGTACTACTAGTGTTTTTGCAACACTTTTCTTAGATATTATTAAAGAGGATACACTTTATAGCTCTAGTTTTGATTTTAAAACTTTCTTTACTTTAATTAAAGGGTTTTTGACTAAATTAGTTATTCCTTATATTGCTATTCCTTATATTAAAACTCTTGTAGATAGCCTTAATAATCAAGCCCTTATACACCAACTCACATCTCGGTTACCCTCTAAACTAGAAGAGATGACAAATAACTTTACTATTAAGGGAACTATATCCAAGTATAACTTTTACTACTTTTATAAAGTTGTAATTGATATTAGAGCCTCAAAATACTTTATTGCCAAATATAGACAATTCTAGGCTCTATAATATATTAATAGCATTACCTTTAATAAAACCACTAAAGGACAAGTTATAATATAATTTGATGTTAGTTTTACATTATCTATAAGATTTACAATAATAGAAACACTAATTAAGCAAGTAAAATTCTATATTATATATGCAAAGACTCCATTTTTACTTAGCTTAGCTAATATAGACAAGCTAAAAGTCTACTTTAATAACCTTACCAATTCTTTAATTACTTTAACTAATAGCAATATACTAGTAATATAGCGTTTTGGTTATTCTTTCTTGCTTCGGGACACCTTACTATAGTTGTTTATTACAGAGTCCTTCAACTACAACCTTTACTTTTTAACTAAAGTTAAATTGCAACATTTTCACTAGCATTTTAGTCACTTATTAGTTGATAAGCTACAAAATATACTTAAATAAGCAAGCTATAATATTGATAAAGAGATCCTTAAATACCTTATAAAGTATTGTAAATACTGCTAAAATCATAGCTAATTATTAGGTCAATTTAAGTTTAACTTTAAGGATAATGTCAATTTTAAAATCTCAATTATTATTAACGTTTTTTACTTTAAAGGCAAGCTAGTCTTTTATAATGTTAACAAGAGAACTTTCTACTAAGCAAGTAAATTTTTGTAGAATATTAGCGCTAAGTATACTTAGGATACCTTATATGCATACTAAATTAACACCTATTTAAGCCCTTTTAATTAAATTATTGCAAATATAAGCAAAAACTTTGCTAGCCAAAAATTCTATTAAAATGCAAGTATAATAAGTACTAAGGTCAAAATTGTACTAGTTGAGGCCTATAACTCTATTAGTAAAGTCAAGTGCTATTATGCAATTGTTTGCTAAGCCTATTCTATTATTAATGCCGAAATTCAAGGGATTACTAAGGAAATGGCTTTGCAAATGACCTTTAAGGCTATTAACAACTTTATAAGACTAAATAATCTTATACTTACCCTTTTAGTTTATAGCATATACCCTTGTATAGCTGAAAACAACCCTCTATTACCAAGTATTTCTTAGTGTGCTATTGCAATTAAGAAAGCTATAATGCAAATTCAAAGGATTTGGGCTAAGAGACAAATTAACAATGCATTAAATATATAAAATAGACTAAGCACTTTGATATCTATAAATTACCTTTAAATTCCGATATTCTAGTTTAAAGAGACCCAAGTGCTTAAAAGGGACCTTATAAGCTTGTGAGTATTGATAGAGAATTATGCATACTTGCTTTGCTTTATAAGAATACAACTTTTTGCGCAACCTTTATTAAACTATACCTTACTTTAATTGCACAAATCGAAGGTATTAAGGTAAAACTTGTAAGTGAAGCTAATAAGGAACTTGCTAGTAAACTTGTTAATAATGAACTTGCGCCCTTATTAGTAAAGCATAGCAAAGGATATCCTTGCAAGAACCTTGAAATTATAATATTCTTGCAAGACAATGCTCAGTTCTAGTCCTCTTGCTAATTAGAAGTCTTAGGATTACTAGAAAAAGGCATCTTTGAAGTTATAACAAAATCTAAAGTTTTAAAAGGTTCTTGTATCTTCAATTTTAAGTTTGTTAATAAAGTAAAGAATAAAAGAACTAAAAACAAAGGCAAAAAGTCAAGACTTGTTGTTTAAGCTTATAATAATAATAAGAAATGTATTATATTAACCTAATTACTAACTATTTAGCGCATTAGCTAAAGGATTATACTTTGTATTGCTGCAATAATAAGTAATATAACAAGATTGTACTTATAAGATATTTTATAGGTATATATATAGTCGACAACTGCATTAAATTGCAATTTTTACATTAAACCCCTTTGAGAGCTTGCGCAACTAAACATTAAACAAAGCTCTATTTTACAAGTTGTTAAACCCTTATAAAATATACTAGAAGCTAAAAACCACTAGTTTAAGACTTATTACTCTTATTATATTAAAAAGTTTTCAATCAAACAGTTTATATATAATCCTTGCCTTTTATATAGCAAATCCCCTAGTTTTAGTGTTATTAGACTTTAAACTAATAATACACTATTTGTAGCAGATAACCAATTTGCCAAATAAGAGCAAGTTCAGCTATAAAGGCAAGATTCTTAGCTAAAGAATACAAACATTTTACTTTTGCAAATAACTTCAAGTTTAATAGCAGCATTATACAACTCGAAACTAACAAAAGCATTATTTTTACACAAGAATAACAATGCAAAAACCTTAAGCTAGTATACAACAAGAATACTATTACAACTAGTAGCAAAGGAATTATATGCTAAAACCTCTTTACTAAGGACTAATATATTGCTTAGTGCGCTAGAGGTGTATATATTGCATTAGTCTATTAACTAGAAGCTGCATATAACTTGTTTATAGTAGCACAAGCTACAAAATTGGCTAAAAAGGATATAAAAGCCCTTAATAAACGCATTTAGTAGCAAATTGAAAATGCTGCCAAAGGATTGCATTTTGCAAAGCTAAATAAGGAGTCCTTGCAACTACTCGTTTTCACTAATGCCTCCTTTGCTAATAATAAGGACCTTTCCTTGCAAATCGGGTATATATTAGTTATAGCAAATGCTAAAGGATGCGCTAATATATTGCATTAGTTGTCTACTAAGTGCAAGAGGGTTACTAGGAGCGTCTTAGCCTCTAAACTCTACGCAATAGCATATAGCTTTAATATAAGTGCTTTAATTAAGTCAACAATTGACAAAGTAAGAGCTTGCGGCATTGCTCACTGTACACCCCGTGACACCCCACCAAATCACATTATTATTCCACCACACTTCACTACACTTAATGCGCACTTATTCTATTAAGAAATAAAGTATATTAGAGCATATATTAGAGTATTTTAATATATAGTTGCTATTCCCTTTGAATTAATCACATCCTTAAGCTTTATAGTTAGCCTCTCTGTCAAATATCGCTATTCTTTTGGGTCTACCTTGTTTTATAGCTCTTGCAAGACCTCTTTTATATCTTCTACCGACATGGGCATAGTTTCTTCTTCTCTTAACTTGAATCCAATTAAGAAGATTTAATTGGATTCAAGTCAAGAGAAGAAGGTAGCCAATTAAACCCACAGATTTTACAGTTTAAGCGGGGCAATCTTGCTTTGCGCTTGTGCACTTTCGCGCTATCCTCTATGAAAATAAACTCCGCCTTTTGCTTATCTGACAAGCGAGATATAAGCCCCTTGACAATGCCTTAAATTGTGGATCGTTTTAAGCTAGTAAGGGCAACGATTTGGTTGCAGCTCTTCCCTTCACAGCATAGGGTGCAAATTGCAAAGCAAACGGGTGTTTTCCACATGTCTTTATAGCCATGCTCTTTAATTGTAGATAGTAAAAGTATAATTGAGTCTGCCATTGCTTCTTTCAACTAGGCACACAATAATTATAAAAGAAAAATGGTGTTTTGTAGGTAAAGAAGCAGTGAGGTGTGTATTTCAATGGGGGGTAGTCACATGTTCGCTTAGGTGTCCGGTGAGCAATGCCGCAAGCTCTTACTAGGAATCGACTTACTGCTAGTCTTTTATACAAATTCCAAGTTATTATACAAATGCCTAGTCAAATAAAGTACTATGCAAGAAAAACAACTAATAATTGATGTTATATGCCTTTGCTAAGCATATAAGTAAAGAGAAATTGCACAAGTCAAGTAAATTAAAGGAGAATCAAACCCTGCTAACGCTATAACAAAATCGAAGTCCTCGAATACCCTCACACGCCTAATTGATAAAAATATACTATATATAGATATAGAAGAGTAAGTAAAACAAGAATAAAGTATATAAGGATAATACAAATAGTATATAGCTATATTGGGGGACATATAAGGGCATACTGTTAATGTAGGAGGAATATAAACAGACTAGGCCTAATTCGGCAACCTGTATGCATTTGGAAGAAAATAGCGTTTTTAAGCACTTTTAAAGTGGCTCTAGTGTTAGTATATTTGCATTCACTAGTTTTAGGTCACATGACCTTATATTATGTGATAGCACTAGTCCAGATTAGGTAGCCGAGGAAGTATATCGACACTATAGTGTTAATATCCTTTTTAACAAATCAACTACTGTGGCGGGGTGAACCGCCAGAGGTTGATTTCTATGCATTTTGGAGGGTTCGGCTAGCGTTGCACGCGACTGCAAAAGGGATATATATTCCAGGTTCTTGCACACATCACTTCTAATAAAACTTCAATTCTTGTACATATTATTGTCATCACTTCATATCACTTGCATACTTTTAATCGATTACTTCTACATTTAATAATTGTTTATCTGTTACTTGTTTGCATTCTACTATTGCTTTATGTTTACATATGCGTTTGCTTCTTGCTTTATTGCTTAGTTTCCTAGTATCGTTCCTGTAGGGTTTCTTCTGGCTGAGGTCCGCCCCCTTACACTACTTACTAACGCAATTGCATATCACAAATATGTGCTATGCTACGCGTTATAGGTGGACCGACAGCGACTTTTAATTAATTAAAATAAATATCTTTATTTTTCTTTTATAAAAGCTAATTAATATTAGCTATAAGATAAACCCTTGCCTTTAAAGCCGAAAGCAACTCTAAAAAATTATATAAATATATTTAATAGCTTTTAATAATAACTATATATACAAAAATCTTTAATCTATAATAAAGTTATATTTATTTATTAGCAAATATATAAATGAAGGTCCTTTTAATAAGCTTTATATTAAGAAGTTTTTGCTTTTATACTTTTGTCTTTAAATATATTTAATATTTAAATAGATTTTTTATTAAATTTTTAAGCTATTAAACTTTTAAGATAGAAAATTCATTTATTAACTTATTTTATAAAAATCTTTAAATTTAATTATATAATAATAATAATAATAATAAAATATCAATTTTTTAATTAATAATTTTAATATTAATTATAAGCTTAAATAATAAATATTTGTATAGTGGGGAGAAGCATAATAAGAATCACGTGGTCTATAGCACGTGATCCTTAAGCAAAGAAATATAAATAGCTATATTCTAGCTAGCTATTACTTAGCAAGTAGTTAATCTAATATTCTATTACACTTTTTTATAAGTTATATTTCCTTTTATATTTGCTTTTACTTTATTAAAAATAAATCCTTTTATTATATATTAATAATAGTATTACTAGCAAGCTTTTCCTCTTTAGCTATAATATTTTAACTTATCTTATATATATTATAATATATATTCCCTTAACTTGCAATTTTATAACTAACTTCGATTTATTAACTTTATACTTATACAAGATAAGCTAAAGGCAAATTTATTATAAGGAATATTAAAAGGTTTTAAAAAGTTTAAGTAGCTTACAAGGCATAAGTGTAAACAGCTAGCTAGAGTTTATAAGTATAAGGTATAATAGCAAGATACGCGCTATAAAGAGAGAGAATACTATTTATAATTAAAGCTATTAATATAGCAAGGAAATAACCTTTAATAGTTGAAAATAATCATTTATAAAAATTATATTTTAATAAACTTTAATAAAGGGGAATTTCTTAGATTTTTAGCTTATAATATTAGAAGGTAAAGCGCAAAGTATATCTATTAGCCCTTTATCTCTTATATTTCTTTATATAATCCTTATAAACTTACAAATAATAGCTGTCACGGTTCTGAGCATTTCTAGCTCAGTCACGTGATTGCGCGTATTAGCGTGTGGGCTAGTAGGCGGTGTGGAACGGCAGAACCGAGTATTTGTATGAACCGAACCTTCTGTAAATAACCTCTTCTTTCTTTAGCTTTGAATCGTTGAATAGAGACCCTTCTCTATTGCGCCTTCTAGGCCTAGAAGTTGGTGATCGTGACATAATTTAAAGCTTAATCCAATTCCAATCTTGCGGAGGATTTAAAATTAAATTGTATAGAAAAAGACGACGCGTCGCCTTTGTCCCGAACTTGAACGAATTATACGAACTTGAAGATATAAACCTGAGGCAAAGCCCTATTATATAAGCACAAAACGAAAGAAATGGCACGATCTTATCATAAACTAGAGGCTAGCCCTGCCGCTAGTCCTCACGAACCTACGAACCCTCGACTATCCCGTCCTTCCTTAATTCTTGAAGAACCCGAATTTAACCTCGAATACCTCCGATTTGCATTCTAATAAGACCTTGAACGACTCTGTGAACAGATCCTAGAGGC
>Ga0302221_10002249_pt1 | contig 12117 bp, 1 predicted proteins | sample II_Palsa_E2_1_FD_193517 | JGI IMG/M metagenome (GOLD analysis project Ga0302221, IMG submission 193517) | Peat permafrost microbial communities from Stordalen Mire near Abisko, Sweden - II_Palsa_E2_1 | ecosystem: Environmental > Terrestrial > Soil > Palsa > Peat permafrost | place: Sweden...
ATATAAACGTATGGGTAGTGTTGCCTTGATTTATTAGAGTGAAGGTTGAAGACCGTACTGTTCCCATATATATACAGTAACCAGGATCACGTGACCACGACAGGTGATCCTACCTAATCCTCTTCAATCCTCAGTTAGGGCTGTACCCTTTCAATATGAATAAGTATATAAAAATAATAATGATTTATAATCTTTAACTTTTAACTTTTTAATAGATTGTAATAAGATATAAACGGGTGGTCGCTGTCGTATATCACTTAAAAAAAGTATTGAGTGGTTATTAATTTATACGCGTTTATTAATCAGTGTTTATATTATTTAAATAATATAATAAAGTCGTATTTAAAAGCATATAATATATATAGTATTTTATGCTCATTTAAATAGTGACTGAAGTTTTATTAAAGTGTTATATAGTCTATATATATTGAAACGATACGTCTTTTTAATTAATTAATGCTTTGTAAACAAAGGGTTAATACGTTTAATATTATACGTTTAATACTGTGATTATATAAATATAATTAAAGACTAACTTAATAATTATTATTTAAATAATAAAGCTCTTTAATAATAAATTAATTTATATATTTATTTAAATATAATATATTTTTATATTAAGTTTATTAAATATATTTTAAAGTATTATAATTTAATATATTATATTTTTAATTGTTTTATAAATATTTTTAAGATTAAATAAAAATATTATAATTAAAAGGCCTTTTAAATTCAAATTTATAATAATCAATCAATATTAATAATAATTATTATAACTTATATTATTATAAATATAAAGAATAAAATATTTATATCTCTTTAAATAAAGAAAGTATTAATAATAATAATATTATTATTTATAAAGTCAATAATAATTATATTTATAATAATTAAATAAATCACTATATATTTTATTTTAATAAAAGTAATTTCAATTAATTTAATTTAAACTCGTTCGAATTAATTATTAAAAGTATTTTTAAAAATAAATTAACTTTAAAATATTTTATTCTTTTAAAACTTTTAATATTATTAAATTTATCTTTTTAATTATTATAATCTCAATAATTATAAAGATATTTAAATAGCTTTATAAGAAGTCTTTAATTTATAAATAACTCTTTAAGAACGTCTTTATATAATAGTTTAAAATTAATCAATTTAATTTATTTCTTAAAAGTTAATTAAATTTAAATAAGAAGATTTTAATTATATATCTCTCTTAACTTGTTATTAATATTTTAATCAAGCCTTTATTTTAAAAACTCTTTGATTAAGTCTTTAATTTAAATAATCTCAACGTGTTTTTAATATAATTTAAATTGTAATTTATTAATTAATTTATCTTTTTTAAAATTATTAATAAGTCTTATTTATTAAATTGTTTAATTTAAACACTTCTTTTATTCCTTTTCTTTAATATTAGTTTATTATCGTTTAAAGTCTATTTTAATCTTTTATATTAATTCTTTTTTATTAAGAATTAAGAATTTTATTTTATATAAATTAATATACTTTTTTCAATTAATTTTTTAATGATAATATATTCGATTTAAGTTTAATAAAGAAATAATAAATGCTTTAAATAAAGTTAAAGATAAGAGAAATAAATATAATTAAATTAATTCAATTGTTTTATTTAGATTTCTTATAATTTAATCTTTATATTTTGAATTAATTATTGATTTATTTATAATTCTTGATTTATATTTACATTATATTTTAAAAATAAACTATTATATTTTTAAATCATTATATAATATTCTTTAATTAAATTATATATTTCTCTTATATTCTTTAAATAACTTTTAATTAAATTTTAATATATTATAAAAAGAAAGAGCCGGGCTATTATAAAACCGAATTATATTAATAAGAAACACTATTAAATATATAAAGAGTATTGTCAATTGAAGCTCATATAACGTATTATAAATAATATGATTATAAATCGTATTTTATAATTAAAGTCTTTTAATTATTAGCCTTAATCAATTACTTTTATAAAAACTTCCCGTTAAAAAAAATATTTAAAAAAAGTCGAAGCGCTTAAAACTGCCTTATTATATACGTCTTTTTATATAAACGTACTTGTCTCAAATATTATTTCAATGAAATAATTAATTATATAAGCGGCTTCTCTTTAAACAAATAGTTTTAAACCGCTTATTAAAACAAATACTTTAAATATAAAAAGTAAATTTCCTCTTTTTTTATTAGTTTATTTTATAATCTAAAGCTTATATACGAGTCAAATAAAATCTATACGTTTTTAAATACAATTTAAGTTTTAATATTATAAAAGTCAAGCTTAGAAATAAGTTTAAAAGTCGCCGCGTCAATGTCTTTTTAATTTGACTCTTTTGTTTTTAAAGTAAAAGCTTTGACAAATAGTAATATTAATGAAGTACTTTTAACTTATAAAGATCTTAAAATAAAGACATATTAAACTTCTTTTTTTTAAGTCTTAACCGTATTAATAATAGTTCCCTTTAAAGTTTTAATCTTTATATAAAAGAATTTATTAAAAATAAAGACTTTTTTAATCTTTATAATAAGTATTATAAATTTAATAACTTTATTAAATAAGACTTACGGATTATTTTTACTCTTTTCTTTTTTAAGCTCGGAATTTCTAATAGATTAACTTATAAAAAAGAGTAAAATTAAGTCGTTAATATCAGAAAGAAAGTTTTTATTTTTAAAAAACTCTGTTTTTTTTTCTTAATGTTTTTAATACAATATATCGTTAAATATAACTTCTTTTCTCTTTTCTAACTTTTTTATTACCGTTTTAATTTATGAAATAACTCTCTTTTTTTAATTAAAATATATAGCCCCCGTTACTTTATTTCTTTTTTTAAACTTCTCAACTTCTTTTATTATATCTTATTCACTTTATAAAAAGAAATTAATCAAAGCTTAAAAAATCGGTCTTAAACCCTTTAATTATATTTAAAGAAAAAGAAAGGCAGGATAATAATCAATTCTATTATTAAAGCGAAATTAAAACAAAAGAGTTATATTTAATATATACTGTCTTTAAATATTAATATTAATCCCGTTTTTTAAGAATTTAAGTTTATTTAAGTCTTTTATAATAAGTCTTAAAGAAAACTAAGTTTAATTATACTTTAGAATATAGTCGAATGAAATAAAGATTTTATTCTTAAAATATAAAGTTTTTTTAAACGCTCGTCGTTATTAGTTTTAATAATAAACACGGTTTTTCTCATTGTTTTCGTTTATTACTTCATCAATTATATTAATTAAAGAACGGGCTTTATTATTATATATAGTATTTAAAGATATATTTAACCGGTTTATATTTAACTCAAAGAGTTAATTATAAATTATATTGAGACTTTTAGTCAAGACTTTTAAGCCTTTAAATTGTTTGATTATACTCTCTTTTTTTAACTTTAAACAAGTCTTTTTAAAGTAAAAAGAAACAAGATTAATACTTTTATATACTCGGCTATTTTTAAATAAATGATTATTTCTTTAATAACAGAAGTTAATTACTTATTCTCTTTTTTTTAAATAATATAATAAAGTCAGAAAAATATAAAGAGTAATAGTTTAATCAGTCTTGAATTATAAATACATAAAATAATTCAATAAATATTAACGAATAAGTTATTACTTAATAATATTCTATATAATTCGAATTAACCCGTTTAAGTCTTTTAAAGTAATATTTTTCTAATAATATTACTCATAAATATTTATCTTTTTAATAAAGAGTTTTCGTAATTTAAAGTCTTTATAAAAGAATTGAAAAAGACGTTTAATATAAATATAATTATAAGTTATAAAAGTATTTAAATTTAAGACTTTTTAATAAAAGTAGTATTTAAGATTCTCAGACTTTTTAATTCTTTTTTTTTAAATAACGCTTTTAATAAACTTGAACTTTAAGAGTTTAAAGCTTTTTCTTTAAATTTTCTAACCTTTTTTAATTTACTTAAAGTATATTACGGTCAGAAGACTATAAGCCGTAATTAAAAGCTTAATAACTTCTTTTTTTTTAATTTGAAGTGATTTATAATATTCTTAATAAGACATCGATATATACTCTTATATTTAAAGAGTAAAGAGGCTTAAACTTAAACCGTTTAAAGATCATTTTATAATATTTAAAACAAGGCATATTATTACGAGCTTTAACTTATTAAAAGAGTTAAAGTAAAGATTCTTTATACTTTTTAAAAGAAGTCATTTCAAACTCGAAGTTTTTAAAAACAATTAATTAAACTTTAAGTATTATATAATTACAGCTTTATTTTAAGAAACGGGTTTAAATATTAATTCTTTTATTGAGTTCGTTTCTCGTGATTTCTTTAATATTATAGTCTTCTTTTATATCAAATAATTTAAATATAAAAGTTTCGAGTTTTTATTTCGAAAGAGTAAAGCGAAGTAAAGCTTTACTCCTTTTATATATTAAAGAACTGATTAAAGATTCAGTGATACTTTTAATATCAACTTTACTTTTATTAATATTAAAAGTTAAGCTTTTATTAATAAAGTTTGATTTATTATAAGCTTCTTTCTTTAAGCCTTAATTTATTTTTAATATTTAAGTGTGTCAATATATTTAATGCTCTCAAGTGTTTATTTTTTAAAGGTCTATGATTTAAAAAAGCTTATATTATCTTTTTAAAAGCGCTTTTTTTATTTAATTAAAGTTATAAAGTCATTTCAGATTTTATTACTTTCGTCGTCAATTTCATATACTTTTTTTATTAATAAATCAGATTTAAAGTCTTTTTTTATAGCTTTTAAAAGCTTTTTATCTTTAAACTTTAAAAATATTATATTCCGAATATTTAAAATAAGTAATCCCGAAGCGTAATATTTAAAACCGGCTTTTAAAAACACTTTTATATCAATTTATAAAAGAGTAAAAATATAGCCGACTTTATTATTAATTGTTTAAAAGTGTTTCGATTTAAGAAATAAGACGTCATTATATAAGTATTTGATTAATTCTATTAATCTTTAATAAATCTCATTATTAATCTTATATATTACGGTTAAAAGTCTTTTTTTAAAATGATAAGAGAAGAAAACTTCGATTAAATTATATGACTTATATTTAAAAACTCAGTCTTTATATACTTAAAAGCTTTAATTAATTTATTATTTAAATGTTTATTAATAAGCTTTTTTAATTTATAAAAAACAGAATCAACTTTTTCAATAACGCTTTTTATAAACTTTACCGACTCTTTAAACTCTTTAAAGTCAGTTTTAAAAGTTTGATTTGACTTTTCTTTTATAATATAATATTTCTTTTCTTATATTTTTTAAAGAATTAACGCGTAACTTTATTAATAATTATATAAATTTCATAAAGCCTTTTATTAATTAAAACTTAAACTTTATATCGTTTTCTTTTAAATAAAGACTTAATATAGTCGGAAATCTCTTAAAATATATAAAAAGTTCGGTCTTTTAATATAATTAAAGCTTAGAATCTTTAGTTTTTAATAATGATTATTAAAGTTTAATAAATAAAGATAATGATTATTTGTCTCTTTTAAATAAATTAAACGGATTGAACTTTAATTCTTTAAACTTATTCTTTTTATTAGTCTTCGATTTATTCTTTAAAACACGTCGGAGCATTTATTATAATAACGTCTTTTTATTACTCATTCGAAGTACTCTCAATAATATTCTTAAAGCTTTTTAAAAGATTTAATAAAAAGGAAAATGATATTGATCTTATTTATATTTTAATAAAAGCGCGCATTATTCTTCATTTTAATAATATGTTTTTAATAAAGGTTTTAAATAAAAGTAAATGATTTATAATGTTTAAATAATGAAATAAAGCTTTTAAACTTGAGTAATAAGTCTTAAAGCTTTAAAACGTATAAATTATAAAATCTTAAAAGTAATAAAGAGTATATATAAGTTTATTGATTAAAATAAAGACGCGACCGCGATATAAAGCTTATTTTTAAAGCTTAAAATAAGGCTTAAAATTGAGGGTTATATTAATGAATCGAGTGCTTTGATTAATTAAAATTTAATTAATTTTTATCCGATTAAAAATAATATTATTAAAAATTCGACTTTTTAACGACGTTATATATAAAGTTATATATAAGAGTTAGAAATATAAGGCTTTTTATCGTTAAACCCGAGTTTTAATTATAGAAATCTAAGAAAATCGTTTTAAATCTATTATTTTTTAATTAAAACCGCGACGGCTCGGCTTTTAAAAACAAGTAATTTAAAATATTATAACTCGTCTTTTTATATAAAAGAAGTCGTCTTTAACCGAATTTAATATAATATAATAAAAGAAAATCATAAAAGTAAAAAGAAAAATCATAAAAAACGCAGAATATATAATAATCATAGATTTAAAAGTGAAATGACATAAGAAAATAATATATAAAGGCTTAAATATAATTTTTAAAACAATTAATAAATTATTATTTAATCTATATTATTAATTAATAAAGTATATTAAAAGTAAAAGAGTTTGATTATTTTTGCGAATATAATCGTGAAATATATTGTGATTATTAAATAAATAGTTTATAAGTAATTAAAGAATACGTTATAAAGAATTAATTTAAAAAAAATAAAGTTATTATTAAAAAAAAAGTTATATAAATAAAAGAAGGAAATGAATTGATCTTATAAAAGCAATTGATTTATAAGATTAATAAAAGTTAAAATAATTAATAATGACTTTAATATTAATAATAAAAGGTAAAATAAGTGATAAAAGCGTTAATATTATTAGATTAAAAGAATGAAAATAAAATAAAAGAATATTAAATGATTAGACTTTTAAATACGGGTTATATAATAGTAATTTGACGAGATTAAAAAGGATTTGACGAGATTAAAGTCATTGAAATTAAAATTATTAAGATTTAAATTTAAGTATAAATGATTAAAGTGACAGAAGTAATTAAAGCAGTAAAAGTAATTAAAACAGTCGCTTTCTTTTTAAGTACTTTTAATCACTTTCTTAATTGCTCTTCCGGATTGACCTTCATATTATAAGTCTTGAAACTCCTTTAGTTTTTAAATTAAAAGTCTTTTTATTTTTTAATAATTTTATTTATAAGTATTTTTAATATTATTGACTTATTATATTTAATAATTAAATAATAAATTAAGCCGGCACTTCGTCTTCGACTTTTATTTCTTTTATAACCTCGACTTTTTTAATTAAATCGTTTAATTTATCTCAGTTATTATTATTATTTAAATCCTTTTTAATTCTTTTTTCGCCTTTTCTTTTACTTTTTTCTTTAAAGTCTGAAAATAAATAACTTTTATATTATTTAAACCTTTTTAAACGTCTCTTTAAAAATGTCTTTTTTAAAACAATATTATTTATTTTTATTAACTGATATATATTATATTTTAAATTAATATATTAAACTTTATAAAGACTTATTTACTTATATTCGAACTTATATTTATTGAATATATTGACCTTTTTATTAATATCGTATTGTAAAACTAAGTCTTTTACTTTAATCTCAGTTTTTCGAATAATATAATTGTCATTAAATAGTCTTTATTCTTTTAACGCTTTCTTATCTTTTATATTATAGCCTTATCTACGTCTTCCGTTTTTATTTCGAAATGCTTTACTCGTATAATAATCAATTCAGCCCGAGTTTTAACACTTTTTCAATTTAATGTCCGTTAAATAAAGAACCGCTCTTTTATTAAAAGAATAGCCTCTTTATTATATATTAAATAAAATAAAGTATGCTTCATTATATTATTCGTTATAATTTAATTAATAAAGAGAATTAAATAAAAGTACGTTCTTTATTTTTTCTTATCTTTTTCTCTTTTAATTATTTTAAAAAGACTATTAATTAAAAGCTTATATCTTCGTTTAATTATACCGTTCGTTATAAAATAATAAGTAAAGACTTGAATATAATAAATCTCATAAAAGTTTAAAATATCAATTACTTCTCTTATATTTTCTATGCTTTTATTTATTATTAACTTTTCAAATAACCCGTATTAATAAATAATATCCTTTTAAATAAAGTCCGCGATGTTTATTTTTTTAACTTTATTTATATTGTCAAAAGCTGTCTTTAGTCTCTTAAAGAGTCCGTTTACGGTTATATATATTATTCTTTTAACGTAATAAACTTTAAAGTCAAAGTTTTAAATTTAAATTATTTATTATATAAGTAAAGCTTTAAATAAGTCAGTAATTGCTTTATTAAACTGAGTAATCAAAGTATTTACATTAGTTTTAAAGATAAAGTAAACTTTATAAAAGTGATGTCGAAGTTTTTAAAAAGCTTTTAATATACCTCGATATTTTCTTTTTATTATATTATAACTTCTCTTTATTTAATTTTAAAGCCCACTTTTATACTTCGAGACTTATTTCCTTCCTTTTTTATTTAATTGACTGAAAATAGTTTTTTAATTTATTAAGCTTATATTTACTCTTAAAATAATGTTTTTTACTTTAATTTTATAGTCAAGTTTAATTAATATTAACGTTGACGTCAAAGCGAGTTTAAGCCTTTTTATTACTTATTTTTATTTAAGCCTTTAATATTATTTAACTTCTTTTCTTATGAGCTTATAAATCGGAGCCGCGATTTCTTTAAAACTTTAAATTTAAATTTAATAATAAGTATAAATCTTAAAAAAAGACTTAGTTTTAATAAAGTCTTTATAATTCTTTTACTCAAGGATTTTAATGACTTTTAAACTTATTAACGACTTTCTTTTTATATTATAAACGAAGTCTATTATATTCATTCCGTTTATATAAAATTAAAATTTTAATTTATTAATATTCGCGTTTATTCTTTTAATCCGTTTTAATACTTTGTCAAAGTTTTATATATATTTTAATATAAATCAACGAATTTTAAAAAGTGACTTTTTATTATTATAATTATTATATAATCTTTTTACTCTTATATTGTTTATGAAAAGCATCGCGATATTAAGATTAAAATACTTTAAAATAATATTAATTACTCGAACGAATTATATAATCGAATTAATCGCTCTTTATAATATATTAATTATTTATAAAAGTCTTAAAAGCGTTTAAAACGCCGTTATATCTTTACTTTTAAAAGTTAGTCTTAAGTAAAAAGCGGCTTTAAAACTATTATAAGTAAAACGGTCTTTCTTTTTATCTTTTTAATATTTAAGAAGTAATTATTTATTAATATTAACGCTCTTTTTCTTTTTTCTTTATTAAATATTATTAAAAGAAGATAGCCGTCTTTTATTAAATAATTTAAAGTTAATTATGTTTTATTAATAAAAAGCATCTTTAAAAGCATTTAATCTCGTTATTCATTGATTAAAAAGAACTTTATATAGTTTTAAATCCTTTTAATATTAATAATAACACGGTCGGCCTTTTTTTTAAACTCGAATTTATAATTAATAATAATATATATATTTATCTCCGTTTTTTAAGTGATTAAACTAAAGTCTTAATCGACTTTTAAAGACATTATATTGACTTCAGTCTCAATATTAACAACTCTTTTCATAATGATCTCTTTTTAAAGGCCCGATAATATATAAATTAAAATTAAAGACTATATTATCTCTTTTTTTTAAATATAAGCTTTTATAGCCGTAGACTTTATATTTATTACTTATTCAATCTTTTAACCCCTTTTTATATTAATAAGAAAGCCTTTTCATATGCCTTTAATATATAATAAAGTTTAAAAAAGTATTTTATTTACGATTACCGAAGTTATTAAACGTCTTTTAAACTTTAAGAATATATTTAATTAAGCCTCTTAATTAAACGACTTTTTAAGCTTAAGAGCGTTATTGTCTATAAACGGTTTTATTTTAAACTTTTTAATCACTTTTTTATAATCTTTAAAAACTATTATTAATTATATAATTTCTTTTATTTTATTAATTTCTATCGCGTTTATTATTAAAACCCGTTTAATTATTAAATTACTTACTTATATAGTCTTTAATTTAATAAGCTTTTCTTTATAAACAGTCTGCTTTTTTAATTTAACTTTATATTTAATTAAAATAAGATTCTCTTTTTAATTTTAAATAATAATTAAGACAAACGTGTAATTAAACTCGACTATATCTTTTATTAAATTGTCTTCGTCATTTAAGATAATCGCTTTATATTAGCCGACTTATAATTCGAATTACTTTTTTATTATAGCCTTTTAAAAGCGTTTAAAAATAGACCTCGTTTAAATAACGGCTTCTCGGCTTAATAATTGACTATTTCGAGCATTTTAATTATAACGCTTTAATTGCTTATGATTCTCTTCTTTATATACGACAATAATATTATACTGGCCCTTTTAATTTATAAGTTTGATTTACTTTCTTTATAAATCCTCTCTTTTAAATTGAATTAAACCTCTTTTTTCTTTAAGTCTTTTTTAATATAGTTTTTTATTTGATTTTATAACGTAAAAGACTTTATTATATTTATAAATAAAGAATTAAGCGTATTGAAAGCGGTATATATAAAGGTTTTAATTATTGACTTCCGGAATATTTTACGGCTTATTCTTATAATATTAATAACTAGCCTCTTTAAGTATTTATATGTCGTTTCTTCGCTTTTATAATAGTCTGCTCTGAGTAATTAATACTCTTACCTTTATTTTATAACCGTTATCTTTAAAAGTATTCTTTGTATTATCGTTATAAAGATTAAAACTCGTAGTTCTTTAATTATACTTCGAGCTTAAAAAGTTAATTTATTTATTATTAAAGTATTCGTCGTTAAAAGAGACTTGTTTAACGTTTATAATAATAATAGAAAGACGTTATTAATTTAATTATAAACGCGGTCTTTAATATCCCCTTTTATAATTTTATTAAAAGTAGTTTGAGTTTTATATTAATTACGATAAAAGTTTTAAATAATTATATCCCTTTAGTCTTTAAATAAAGACGTTTTTTAATCTTTAAGTTAACTTATTTATAAAGTTTTTTATAGTCTTTATTATAGCCTTTTGAGTTATTTTAATAGTATTTATAAAAGTAATAAAAGGTCTTAAAGTTATTAAGACTTTTTTAATTATATTAATAAACGGGTCAAAATGTTTTAAGGCTACCGTTTAAAAGACAAGTAATTATTATATTTCTTTTTATATTAACTTATTTGAGAACTCGTTTCTTATTAAGATTATATTAATTACTTCTTTATTAAATTGCTTTAAAACCTCGTACGACTTTATAACTTTTATAATAATCTTATAAAACTTAACGTAGTTTACGATTCGAGAATTAATTACGTTTACTCTCGTTATTTTAATTATTCTCTTTATTACTTCTTTATTAATTAATCTTTTTAAGAACTTCAGACTTTATTTAATTATATTTAATAACTTTTATTTTATAAGCTTCTCGTTTATTCTGTCGAATATTAAATAATATTATTTTAAATTGATTAAAAATTGCCTTCTTGCCCTTTTTATAAAATTATAGAAATACGGTCTTGAATTTTAATATTATTCTTTATTAGTCGTTAAATAAACTCTTTATATTATAGAAAAAAAGGCCTTTTTATTATAGTTCTCTTTTTATTATTTGAAGAAGACTATGATTTTATCTTTAATTATTATAATATAATACTTTAAAACCCTCTTTTTTCTCTCTTTTATTAAGAGTTTATAATTATTGTAAACGTTTATTTATTATTTAAAGAAGTCCGAGATATTATAACCGTCGAAGATAAGAGTAAAAGAAGAGTTAAAGAAAAGAAATCTTTTTCGAATTGATATTTAATATTAAGTCTTTATTATATTTTAAAGCTCTCTCGATTAAAGCCTTGACTTTCTTTATCTTTTTTAAGACTTTCGCTCTTTTTGACTTTAAATGTGATATTTAATCTAAGAGTTTTAATATTATTAATAAAGTCTTTATTATTGATTCCCTTTCTTTTCTTATTATCTTTTCGAGTCCTTTCCTTTTATTTTCTTTATTTTTTTTAAGTTTAATTCTCTTTTCTTGTAATTTATTAATTTATTGTCTTTTTAAACTTCTTTTTTATTAAAGCTTATTCTTTTAGTCTTTTTTATTTATAAAGAATTCTCTTAATCACTTTTTTTAAATCGAGTTTAATAA
>Ga0302221_10002250_pt1 | contig 12116 bp, 6 predicted proteins | sample II_Palsa_E2_1_FD_193517 | JGI IMG/M metagenome (GOLD analysis project Ga0302221, IMG submission 193517) | Peat permafrost microbial communities from Stordalen Mire near Abisko, Sweden - II_Palsa_E2_1 | ecosystem: Environmental > Terrestrial > Soil > Palsa > Peat permafrost | place: Sweden...
ACAAACTCGGGCTGGTGGTCGAAATTTGGAAACCAGGGGCTGAGCTTCACCGGCGACAAGATGATCTCGAAGAGCGAGAAGGCGCACCCGGTCCGCCACCAATTCACCCGAAGCATCCCCGCCAGCCAGTGTATGACCTGCCACATGCACCAGGGGAACCTCTTCGTTAACAGCTTTCTCGGATACACGTGGTGGGACGAGGAAAGCGACGGGGAGTTCATGTACCCCGCGGTCCAGCGGAATCCCACCGAGGCCGAGGCCGCCGCGTCGCTGCAGCGCAACCCCGAGGCGGCGGCCGCCCGGGGCCTGTGGGGAGACCCCGACTTCCTGGAGAAGGTCGCGGAGCTGAACCCGCGGCTCAAGGAGACGCAGTTCGCAGACTACCACGGCCACGGCTGGGTCTTTCGGGCGGTGTTCAAGAAGGACCGCGAGGGCAACCTGCTCACCCTCGACGACAAGCCGATCGACCACGACGACCCCGCGAAATTCGCGAAGGCGGTCCACCTGAAGGACGTCCACCTCGCCCGCGGCATGCAGTGCGTCGACTGCCACTTCCAGACCGACGTGCACGGCAACGGGCTGCTGTACGGCGAGACCCGGGCCGCCACGGCCATCGAGTGCATCGACTGCCATGGGACCATAAGCCGAAGGCCGACGCTCGTGACGACCGGCAACTCGGGCACCTTCGAGGACGGCCGGGTCGAGCCGTCGGATCTCGCCAGGGGCACGACGCCCTGGGGACCCCGCTTCCATTGGGTCGGGCAGAGGCTTTTCCAGCGCTCGATGATGACCCCTGATCTCGTCTGGGAGGTGCCGCAGACGATCGACACGATCGATCCCGCGTCGGCGCGGTACAGCCTGAAGTCGGCCTATGCGAAGACGCTGCGGCGCGACGGCGTCACCTGGGGCGACGTGCCCGCGTCGGACCCGGCCATCCTCTCGGCCCAGCTCGCCCACGCCAATTCCAACATCTCCTGCCAGATCTGCCACACGTCATGGGCGACGAGCTGCTTCGGCTGCCATCTGCCGATGCGCGCAAACAAGAAGGTCGAGGCCAACAAGTTCGAGGGCACGACGACGCGCAACTACACAAGCTACAACCCGCAGGTCGTGCGCGACGACGTCTTCATGCTGGGAAGGGACGCCACCTACAAGGACCACCGGCTCGCCGTCCTGCGATCATCAAGCGCGGTCGTCGTCGGCTCGCAGAATGCCAACCGGGAATGGGTCTACTCCCAGCAGCAGACCATCTCCGCCGAGGGTTACTCCGGCCAGGCCTTCAACCCCCACTTCCCGCACACGACGAGCTCGGTCGGGACGACCAAGAACTGCGCCGACTGCCACCTGTCCGCCGCCAACGACAACAACGCCTGGATGACCCAGCTCCTCGGCTTTGGAACGGGAACGGTCAACTTCTTCGGACGCTACGCGTACGTCGGCGCGGGACCGGGGGGCTTCGACGCGGTCGCCTGGACCGAGCAGGACGAGCCCCAGGCGCCCTTCGGGAGCCATCTCCAACGCCTGGCGTACCCCGACGACTACCGGCGCCACGTCGAGGCCAATCGGGGGATCCTCCAGGAGGCGTGGCACCACGACGGCGGGGACATCCGGGACCTGGTCGAGCGCGGCGAATACCTTTACACGGCCAATGGAGCGGGCGGATTCGAGGTTTTCGACGTGGCAAACGTCGACAACAAGGGCTTCTCCGAGCGGATCGTCTCGGCCCCCGTCTCCCCGCTCGGCCAGCGCCTCCGGGTGCGCACCAGGTTCGCCACAAGCGTCGTCCTGCCGAGCACCCAGGCCGTCGACCCGCTGCGCACGCACCGGCCCGAGAATGAGGAGCAGCCGGTGAGCCCGATCTACGGCTATGCGTATGTGACCGACAAATACGAGGGGCTCGTGACGGTCATGGTCGGGACGCTCCTGGACGGCGACCCGACGAACAACTTCTTTCGCGACTCGGATGTCAGCCGTTTCAACCCGGGGGGCGCCCTCGACGGCGCGACGCATGCCTACGCGGCGGGCGGGCGCCTTTACGTGACCTGCGCTGCCGGTCTTGCGGTCGTCGACATCAGCGACCCGTCGAGGCCCCGCCTCGCGGGCGGCGCCCCGGCCGGGTTCCTGCGGAATCCCCGCAGGATCGCCGTCCAGTTCCTCTATGCCTTTGTCACCGACGACGACGGGGTCAAGGTGCTCGACCTCGGCGATCCCGACCACCCCCGGCCCCTCCCGGAGGCGACCGTGCCGCTCCGCGACGCCCAGGGGCTGTACGCGGCGCGCACCTTCCTGTACGTCGCCGACGGCGCGGACGGCCTGACCATCGTCGACATCAAGAACCCGGAGGCGCCGAAGCTGCGGGAGATGTTCAGCGCCGGGGGGGCGCTGAACGACACGCGTGCCGTCCAGGTCGGCGCGGTGAACGCCTCCATGTACGCGCTCGTCGCCGATGGCAGGAACGGCCTTCGCGTGGTGCAGTTGATCTCGCCCGAAAACGTCCCGGGGTACATGGGCTTCAGCCCGGCTCCCAGCCCGAAGCTGATCGCGACGTATCCCACCCGGGGCGCCGCCGTCGCCGTCGGCCGCGGCCTCGATCGGGACCGCGTCGTCGACGAGACGGGGAACCAGACCGTCGTCTTCGGGCGCCGCGGCAGCCGTCCCTTCACCGCGACGGAGTTCGACGCCTTCCTGCGCCGCGACGGCCGGCTCTACCGCGTCGAGGATGTCGCCGTGGCCGACGGCGTGCTGCGGACCGCGTCAGGCCGCACGCTCGCCCCCGCCCGCGAGTTCAAGCACGAGGAGCCCGCGACGCCGCAGCCCGTGGAGACCGGCCGCCTCGTGCGGCGCCCGGGGGACTAGGGGGCGGCCGCCCGGGGAGCGCGTCAGCTCCCCATCCGCACGATCTCGTCGAACTCCCCGCGCGTGAGGGGCATGACCGAGAGCCGGCTGTTGCGCAGCAGGAGCATGGGGGCGAGGGCCGGGGTGGCCCGTATGCGCGCGAGGCCGACCGGCTGCCCCAGCGCGCGCACCGCCTTCAATCCGACGGCAACCCATCCCGGCTCCTCCGCGGTCGGGTCGGGATACGCGGGCCTGGTCACCTCGGCGATGCCCACCACCGACTTTGAGTCGCCGCTTGCGTAGAAAAACACGCGGTCGCCTGCCTTCATGCCCTTCAGGTTGTTCCGGGCCTGGTAATTGCGGACACCCTCCCACGCCGTGCGGCCGTCGCGCACGAAGTCATCCCATGAGTAGCTTTCAGGTTCCTGCTTAACGAGCCAGTGCTGGGTGCCCACGGGGTCCTTTCACCCGGTGCTCCCGGGAACGCGACGCCGCGGGCCCTTCTCCTGGGTCGGCGGGTGCTGGTCGGACCCGGGCAGCGCGGGCCTCGGGAGGTTGGTCGATTCGAAGCGCGCCAGGCTGAGCGGCCCGCTCGTGTCGGGCAGCATCGGCGCCCCCGCCGCGGCGTCGCCGAAGCGGAACGCCGAGGTCAGGTCGCCGAAGGTGCGCCGGCGCCAGTCGCTGATGTTCGGCTCGCGGACGCCGGTGAACCTCTCGAGCAGCTGCAGCACCGACGTGTGGTCGAAGAGCTGGCTGCATACCCAGCCGCCGGCCGTCCAGGGCGAGACGACGATGCACGGGACGCGGTAGCCGCTGCCGATCGGGACATCGCCCACGAACTCCCCGGGCGTGGCGGCAGGGGGAACCACCGGCGCCACGTGGTCGAATATGCCGTCGTTCTCGTCGTAGTTCAGGATGAAGGCCGTCTTGGCCCAGACATCGGGGTTGGCCGCGATGGCGTCGATCTTGCTGGCCACGAACGCCGCGCCGTCGGCCGGCATGAAATCGGGATGCTCCGACTGGAACCCGGTCGGGATGACCCAGGAGACCGCCGGCAGCCTGTCATTCCTCGCGTCGTATTCGAACTGGCCCTCCGGGCCGCGGAGCATTCCGCGGGCATGGAGCGAGGACGTCTTCGGGGCCTCCTGGAACACCTTGAAATTCTCGAGCAGGTTGCACTCGTAGTTGTCCTCCTGCTGGTAGACCTTCCAGCGGACGCCGGCCGCCTCGAGACGCTCGGCATAGGTGGTCCAGGTGCACCCGGCGTCCGGGGTCTTGTTGTGGATGATCGGGCCTCCGCCGATCCCGTCGGCGTCGATGCTCCCGGTCATCCAGTACAGCCGGTTGGGCCATGTGGGGCCCATCACCGAGCAGTGGTAGGAGTCGCAAATCGTGAAGGCCTCCGCCAGCGCGAACTGGAAAGGGATGTCGGACCTCCTGTGGAAGCCCATCACATACGGCCCGTTCAGGCCGTCCGCCTTGCGGTGGGCCGGAAGCCAGCGGTCCATTCCGCCGCCGTTCCACGCCTCGTGCTGCACGGACCACGAGTGGCTGGTCGAGGGAATCCTCTGGGCGCTGGTGGAGTGGGTGTCCAGGTGGAAGGGCAGCACGTATCCGTCCGGATTCTCGGAGTCGGGCTGGTAGAACACCGAGCGCCCCCCGGGAAGCTTCAGCGCCTGTGGGTCATCGAAGCCGCGCACGCCGGCAAGGGTGCCGAAATAATGGTCGAACGAGCGGTTCTCCTGCATCAGCAGCACGAGGTGCTTGATGTCGCCGAGCGAGCCCCTCCGGGACGGCTCCTGCGCCAGCATCCGCCTCACGTGCACCGGCATGAGCGCCGAGGCCGCCGCGGCGGCGGCGATCCGGGCCGCCGTCGTAAGCATCCGGCGGCGGGTGAACGGAGCCGAGGGGAACAAGGGGGGATTCGGTTGATCCATCGCGGCTGCAATGATTGGACGGAAGTCGGGCCTCCGGCAAAACCAAACTCGCGCCAGGCGGCGGGCCGCCACGAATAGGCGGGCGCCTCCAGCGACCCCGGCCGCGCGACGCCATCGTTACCTTTCGGCGCATCGCCGCTTCTTTTCCCGGGGCGCGCACAAATAACTCGAAAAAGCCCCGCCAAGGTTTTCAGTCGTCGGCGCAGGGGCGATCGGGTCCCGCCGCACACCCCATTCGCAATCATGCCCTGGATCCAGGTTTATGCCCCCATCAGAGGCAGCATCGGACTCTCCGCGGCGGTGGCCGCCCTCCCCCTTGCGGTGGTATTCGTGTGCCTGGCGATCCTCAGGATAAAGGCGTTCAAGGCTGTGCTCCTGGCGCTGGCGGCCGCCGTCGCCCTTTCGGTCCTTGCGTGGGGAATGCCCGCGAAGCTCGCCGGCCTCGCGATGCTTCACGGCGCGGCCTTCGGCCTTTTCCCGGTGTACTTCATCGTCCTGTCGACGCTCTTCCTCTACAACATCACGGTCAAGGGAGGGCAGTTCGACGTCATCCGGGCATCGCTGGCGAGCGTGACCTCGGACCGGCGCCTCCAGGCCCTCCTCATCGCGTTTTGCTTCGGGGCCTTCATCGAGGGGGCCGCGGGATTCGGCACCCCCGTGGCCATAGCGGGAGCAACCCTTGCGGGACTGGGCTTCCGCCCGTTCTATGCGGCCGGGATCTGCCTGATCGCGAACACGGCGCCGGTCGCGTTCGGCGCCATTGGAACGGCGGTCGTCGCGCTGGGGGGCGTCATGGGGCTGAATGACGCGGGCCTGATGAAGCTTTCCACCATGGTCGGGCACCAGCTCCCGTTCGTCTCGCTCATCATACCGGCGTACATCGTCCTGATCATGGTCGGCTTCACGAGGTCGATGGAGGTCCTTCCCGCCATCGTCGTGTGCAGCGTCACGTTCGCCGCCTGCCAGTGGGCGACCGCCGGCTTCCTGGGTCCGTACCTGCCCGATATCATCGCCTCGCTCGCTTCGATGGCAGCCTTGGTGCTCCTGCTCAGGGTCTGGAGGCCCAGGACGACCTACCGGTTCGACCATGAGCCCCCGCTCGAGCGGGAAACCCACGACTACACGACCGCCCAGGTCGCGCGCGCATGGACGCCCTACTTCGCCCTGACCTTCGTCGTCCTCCTGTGGGGACTGCCGCCGGTGAAGGCCGCGCTGAACAGGGGCACCCTGGTCATTCCCGTAGCCGGTCTCGACAACGCGATAGCCAGGATGCCGGCGCCGCTTCCAGGTGCCGCTGATCCCGCGGCGCAGCCCGCGCCGCCGGGGAACGCTGCGGCCCCGGTCGCGGTTCCCGCAAAATTCAGGCTCGACTACCTCGCGAGCGGAGGGTCCGCCGTGTTCATCGCCGCCTTTTTCTCCGCGATCGCCTGCGGTCTTGGGGCCGGCGACACGCTGCGGGTCCTGGGCAAGACCCTCTATGACATGCGCTTCCCGATGGTCACGATCGCCGCCGTCCTTGCCCTCGCGTACGTGATGAACGCTTCCGGCATGACCGTCTGCCTCGGCATCTGGTGCACGCGCGCCGGCCGCGCCTTCCCGCTGATCTCTCCCGTCCTCGGCTGGCTTGGCGTCTTTCTCACGGGCTCGGACACGTCGAGCAACGTCCTCTTCGGCGGCCTCCAGAAGGCCGCGGCCGAGCGGCTCGGCATCAATCCGCTGCTGACCGGCGCCGCCAACGCGAGCGGAGGGGTGATGGGCAAGATGATCTCTCCGCAGTCGCTGGCCGTCGCATGCGCCGCGACGGGCATGGTGGGGGACGAGGGATCCCTGCTTCGATTCACCCTGAGGCACTCGCTGGTGCTCCTGGCCGTCATCTGCGTCATGACCTATCTCCAGGCGTATTACGTGCCATGGATGATTCCGCCCTGACGAGCGGTCAAAGCTCCGAACGGGCGCTTATGCAGCGCGGGCGGGGCGGGTTTGGCGTTGCATCACCTCGACCCGCCCTGCGACCCTTCCACGCCGGCTCCGTCTGCCCAAGACGCTCAATTTCCAGTGCCCCCCACGCCTCCAGAGCTAGTCCTGGTCGTTCCCGTGTACAACGAGGAGGACGCCATCGTGCCGGTCCTCACCGAGTGGCGCGCGGAGCTCGTGCGCACCGTCGGGGACGGCCGGTTCGCCATACTCGTGGTCGACGACGGATCGACCGACGCGACGCCGGCGCGCCTCGCGGCCCTCGGCTGGCCGGAGCTGAACGTGCTGCGCCACTCGAACCGGGGCCACGGCCAGAGCTGCCTCGCGGGCTATATCGAGGCCGAAAGGATGGGCGCCGCGCGCATTTTCCAGATCGACTCGGACGGACAGTGCGATCCCGCGGGTTTTGCGGCCGTGTGGGCAAGGCGGCAGGAGGCCCCGGCGGTCTACGGCAGGAGGATCACCAGGGACGACGGGGCCGCCCGGAGGGTCATCAGCAAGATCCTCCGCGCATCGCTGAAGGTGGCGCGCCGCACGCGGCTGAACGACACCAACGTGCCGTTCAGGCTCTATGACGCGCCCCTCGCCGCAGCCACGGCAAGGCGGGTTCCCGCGGACTTCAACCTCGCCAACATCGCGATGGCGCTCCTACTCGAACCGGCCGGCTTCAGGGAGGTGCCCATCCACTTTCGCGACCGGATGGGCGGCCACCCGACCGTGCGCCTCTGGGGGTTTGTACCCAAGGCCCTGCGGTTGCATCGCGACCTGTTTAGACTAGGGCATTAGGGGATGCGCGACAGCTATGACTACCTTATCGTAGGAGCGGGCCTCTCGGGATTGGTTCTAGCCGAACGGCTGGGCTCGATCGGGCGGAGCTGCCTGGTCGTGGAGAGGCGAAACCACATCGGCGGCAACTGCCACGACCGGAAGGACAGCAACGGCCTCTTTTTCCATGTCTACGGGCCGCACTACTTCCGCACCAACTCCGAGCTCGTGCGCACCTACCTGAGCCGGTTCACCGAGTGGAACGACGCGAAGTACCGCGTCAACGTCTTCGCGGGCGGAACCTACTGGAGCTTTCCCATCAATCTCGGGACGTTCCGCCAGTTTTCACGCAACCCCGCCGCCACGGAGGACGACTTCAAGGCCTACCTCGCCCGGAGCGCCGTGCCGATCGCCTCCCCCGCGAATTCAAAGGAGGCCATCCTCGCCGTGGTCGGGGTGGAGCTCTACGAATTCTTCTACAAGGGCTATACCCAGAAGCAGTGGGGAAGGCCCGCCGAGGCGCTGGACGCCTCGGTCACCCGCCGCCTGCCCATCCACACCGGCCTGGACGAGCGCTATTTCCGCGACGAGTTCCAGGCGCTCCCGAAGCTCGGGTACCATCCGATGTTCGAGGCCATCCTCGAGGCCTCCAAGGCGGATCTCCGCCTCGAGACCGACTACCGCGAGGTCCTTCCCCTCGTCAGGTACCGCCACCTGATCTACTCGGGCCCGCTGGATGAGTATTTTGATTGCCGATACGGCGCCCTGCCCTACCGGACGGCGCGCTACGCGCTGGAGGAGCTGTCGGAGGACAAGGTCCCGCAAGGGGGCTTCGTCCAGCCCGTCCTCCAGGTGAACTACCCCGGGCCCGAGCCGTTCACCCGCACCGTGGAGCTCAAGCATGTCACCGGCCAGGTGAGCCGCTGCTCCAACCTCGTGCGCGAGTTCCCCGCAGAGTACAAGCCCGGCGAGAGCGATCCCAACTATCCCGTTCCCGGCGCCGAGAGCGACACGCTCGCCGCGCGCTACCGCGAGCTTGCCGAGCGGGAGCCGGGGGTCACGTTCATCGGCCGCCTGGCGCAGTACCGCTACCTGAACATGGACCAGGTCGTCGGCGCCGCCCTGCACACGTTCGACAAGCTGCGCGATCGGCAGCCCTGAGGCGAAGCGCCGCCCCGGGGGACGATCATCGCCCGGCAGCGGGCTTGCGCTCCCAGAAACCGACCCTGCGCCCGTCCGGATAGGTGAGGATGTCGCACCAGATGAACCTCGGGCCCATCGTGGCGTTCACCTTGTCCCAAAGCACCGGGGTATCGCCGGCCCGGTACCAGAGGACATAGTCGATTCCCTGCGCGAGCAGCCACCTGCCGGCGTCGGGCATCTCGCCGTCGAACAGCCTGAAGAGCCTGTCGTGGCGCCTTCGTATGTCCTCGCGGTAGGCCCGCCACAGCATCTCGTGATCGAACCACCCGAGCCACATCCGCTGGCCCGCGAAGAGGGGGATGACCGACGAATCGACGAACCCGCCCTCCTTGTCGGGCCTCTCCACGACGACCCCGGGCCTCTCGACCTTGAGCCTCCCGAGCATGAGTCTCGGGAATTCGTCCTTGGTCAGGTAATGGGTCCCCTCGAGCTTGCCCGCGGAGTCCTTGGGCCCGTACCACAGCGGCTTCCACAGGTCGTACGCGTTGAAGCAGGGGTACAGGCAGAAGGCCATCCCGGCGATGCGGACCCAGCGGCTCCTGGCGTGCTCGAGGACCACCGGGCCCAGCGTCATCAGCGCGCCCGCGGCCACCCAGGGCCACCACTTCAGGGTGGTGTTGAAGCGCTCGAATTCCCCCGAGTAAATGTCCTTCACGTAGAAGAACTCGGTGAACACGAGGAAGAGGAGCCAAAGCATTCCGAGCCGGACGCCCTGGGCGGTTCCCGATGCCAGCGCCAGGGTGGTCAGGCCGATGGTCGGCAGCATGAACAGGAGGAACTCCAGGGGCGGCGTATGCTGCCTCCACGCCACCATCCGGAAGGACGTGTGGTAACCCGCAGCCGACGTGGTGAAGACGGTCAGGTAAACCCACGCGGCCAGCCAGATGATCGCCGCCCCGGCGAGGACCGAAGGGACGAGCCGGCGCCAGTCGCGATGGCTGGCCAACAGCCAGGCGAGCACGCCTATCGCCTGGAGCGGGAGGACCCATGGATTGGCGAGGAGCGTCCACGTGAGGGTGCCGCCCGCGACGACCGCGTACCTCCTCTGCCGAAACCCCGACCAGAGCAGCATCGCCATCGCGCACACGCCCATCAGGTAATAGCCCGAAAGGGGGGCATGGTAGTCGCCGAGCTGGATCGAATACGAGAAGGGCTCGCCGGGAAGCTCCATATGGGGGTACTTGGACTGGTACGCCTTGAGCCAGAGTCCCACCGGGGCCTTGTCCATCGGCGCGCTGCCGATGAAGCGCATGCTGGTCCACGGGGAGACATTCCGGTCGGTCAAGTGGACGAATAGGGACGTTCCCATCCCCCCCAGGACGAATCCGGCGATGACCAGCGCCCGGACCCATGTCTTTCTTGCGACCATGAACACGGCGCCGGAAAAGGCTGTTCCGCCGAGGGCGATGAGCAGGCAGAACCCGATGTTGTAGGCCGTCCCGGGGGGAATCACCAGCAGCCTTCCCATCAGCGCGGCGCCGTAATGCTGGAAGCTGTAGTACTGCGTCGAGAGGTAGGGATAAAGCCATACGTCCGGCACCGGGATCGTCTTGCCCGTGTAATAGCTGCAGATGAATGAAAAGTCCGCGATCTTCTCGGAGGAGCCGTTGATGTCCGGGTAGGTGAACCGCCACACCATCGCGTAGAGGAAGATCGCTCCGAACACCCCGAAACAGCCCATGAGCCTGCCCGGCGCGAATTCGGAACGCCAATCGGCGATCACGGCCTTCGCCCGGGGTCCCAGCCAGGATGGCTCCCAGACCGAAAGGCTGGCGCCGATGATCGCAACTGACAGGACCGATGAAGCGAGGCCCAAGCCGGGCAGCGACGGCCCCAGTCCATGGTGGCACTCGATCGCGTAAGCCATTGTCACCCCAAATAATGGGCCGGCAGCGAAGGCAAACCACCGGTTGCGCCAATAGAGGCCCGTAACCAGCATCAAACCCCATAGATTGACCCCTAATTGCGCCAGGGTGAACAAATGGCCCAGATACTGCATTCGGTGGTTGCCGTGGTTAAGTATTACTATTCTTTAACGTTTAGATTGCCTTCGAGGATCAAGTTACCTGCAATGCAATTACGACTGGGGAAATTGGGTCCCGCCCTTCAGTAAATTCAAATTGCATCTCATGAAATCCGCGCTGAATCAGGATCCAAAAGCAGGACTTCGGGGCCTCGGTTTTAACCTGCGTTTTACAGTGGCGGTGGAGGTCGACGTGCCGAAGGTCTCCGTGTCTCGGGTTGGACGCTTTGTTGGGCGGTAGGCGCGGTGAGATCGTTCATGAGTGCTTTTGCAAATCGTTCCTGTCAGCGCGAGGACGGCTCTCCCCCGAACAAGCCTCCGCAGGGAATGACCCTGGTCGAGATGACCGTGGCGCTCACCGTCGCCTGCATCCTGATGGTTGCGATCGTGGCCTTCCTTGTCAACGGCCTCGTCAGCTCCGCCAAGACGACGGCGATCAACGACACGACGACCAAAGGGAGATACGTGTTCGAGCACCTGTCGCGGGAGCTGGCCAGGGCCTCGGACCTCACCGTGGCCAACTTCACGATGCCGAATGGCGGGAACACCGCGTATACGGGCTTCAATTACAGGATAAGCGTGGGCAACTCGGGAGCGACGCAGCAGACGCCCCTTACATCGCAGACCGTGACCGTGAGCCTTCCCCCCGCGTCGCCGCCCGACTATCTTGTGCCCCAGGCGGGCGATTACCTGATGCTGCCCTACCCCAACCTGGGCGCGACCGGCACGATCATCACGGGGGTGTCCCAGTCCGGACAGGACTTTACCCTCACCCTCTCCGACACGCTCGCCAACCTCTCGGGCCAGTCGGCCGCCTACCAGGTCGATGCGGATGAGATCGCCCTGATTCAGCGCCAGCGCACCTACACGATCGACACGGTGACGGGAAACACGCTGCTGTGGTATCCGGCCACCGCAAACTTGCCGACCTCGCTGGTCGTTGCGCAGTCGCTGCCCACGGGCCAATACCCGTTCGTGCCGCAAACCAAGGTCGCCGGGAATGGAAACGCCGTCTACGTCGGCGTCCAGCTGGCCCTTGCGGCACCGGTCGCCGAGAGCGTGCAGGTCCAGGCCGGACAATCGAGCTTCTACCTGAACAACACGATGAACGCCGTGTTCGCGAACAAGTCCGGCCCGTCGTTCGCCCTGGTCTACCTTCCGTCGGCGACCCCCACCCCGACGCCGACGCTGACCCCGTCACCCACCACCACGCCGACACCCTCGGCGACGCCGACCCCGTCGCCGACGCCGACTCCCACCACCGCGCCGTCGCCCTCGCCGTCACCGACCCCGACGGCTACCCCGACACCGACGTCGGGTCCGACGCCCACGCCCTCCCCTTCGCCGACGCCGACCCCGTCACCCACTCCGACGCCCTC
>Ga0302221_10002252_pt1 | contig 12100 bp, 2 predicted proteins | sample II_Palsa_E2_1_FD_193517 | JGI IMG/M metagenome (GOLD analysis project Ga0302221, IMG submission 193517) | Peat permafrost microbial communities from Stordalen Mire near Abisko, Sweden - II_Palsa_E2_1 | ecosystem: Environmental > Terrestrial > Soil > Palsa > Peat permafrost | place: Sweden...
CTTATTCAATTCTAAAGTCCTCGTATGACGTGAAAGCGGTAATTAAACTAGACCTTACCGCTTACTGGCTATAGAAAGTGAAACGTGCAGCGTATAACTCTTTAATAAACCGACTAGTTTTAGAAGCACGTCCGTGAAACCTTACTTTCGATCTGAAACTTCTAAAACCGCCCGTGACGTCGATTTAAACGAATTAAAAGCACTTTCACTTACTCCGGAAGTTTTCTAAGAATTTATTAAGCCCGTTAAACTTACCGCAAAGCGTGGCCGAAGACGACCCCGAAAACACCCCGTGACCGAGAACCCCGTGACCGAAAATCACTTGACCTCTATAAATATACTTATAAAACAACTTCCATCTATAGATATATCAGTTCTAGTATAAGAAACCCCTTTTACGGACTCACGACGTAAAGAGATCAATAGACTATTCGAAAAGGGCGTTTTTACGGTCGTAATAGACAGTGACATTCCGTAAAGCGTCCGTATATTCAATTCACGGTTTGTCGACGAGATCAAGCACTTTAGTATTAATAAAGCCTTTGAGAAATCAAGGCTTATCGTATAAGCTTACAACGATTAAAGAAAGGACTTAGTCTTTACGTAATCGCTTATAATTTAACGAGTCAGTCAACGGATCATACTCGCACTTACACCCGGACTATAATAAGTTAAGTCCGTAGCCTTATATTTACGAGATATCTCATAAGCCTATATATAGTCCGACACTTTCTTAAATAAAGACATCTTTATACGACCGCCCTCTGAGCTCAATTTACAGTCAAGAACAATTTTACGGGTCGTGAAACCTCTTTATAAAGTGTTAAAAGCTAGAAACCACTAGTTTAAGACGTATTATTAATACTACGTTTATAAACTCAAGATAGAGCAGTCGACTTATGACCCGTGTCTCTTTTACATCCCTTCAAATAGCCTTAATATCGTTGGACTTTAAATAAACGATATTCTCTTTTTAATAGATCAGACCTTTACGGACGCCGAAGAGACCGAACTATAAGAGGCTAAGTTTTTAACGAAGCCACGAGAATAACTGACTAAACAGACTCTAATCAAGTTCAATAGAGGTTTGATTATATAAAAAGGCAATCTAATTAAACTGACTCAAGAACGCTAAGTTCAAAACCTCAGGCTCGTTATAATAAAGCCTATAGATCTCATTAGTTCCCGCGGAGAGACCCGTAAAACCGTAAATACGAAAGATCAATACGTAGCATAATATACGAGAGGCGCTTATATTACCACGGTTTGTCAACCCGAATCTTCGTACGATTTATCCTTTATTGTTTAAGTGACAGACTTATAAAAGGCAGACGTTAAGTAACTTAATAAGCGTATTCAATAATAAATCGAAAATGTGACGAAAGGACTTACTTTCGTATTATTAAACATGAGTTCCCTTAGTTTACTAATATTTACAGACGCCTCTTTTATTAATAATAAGGACTTATTATTATAAATCGGCTTTATAATCGCATTCACAGACTGAAATCAGTCCGTAAATATACTCTATTAGTCTTTAATCAAGTGTAAACGGATAACCCGCAGCGTATTAGCTTTAGAGCTATACGCATTAACTCATAGCTTTGATATAAAAGCCGTAATCAAGTCGACAATCTAAAGGATCTTATAATTAGAATAATTACCCTTTGTTTTATATACTGATTCAAAGTCTCTTTATGACTGCTTAGTCAAACTAGGCACAATATAAGAGAAGAGGCTTATAGTCGACTTAATGTACTTATATCAAGCGTATAAACGACGTGAGATCACTGAAGTCAAATAGATTAACGGCAGCGACAATTCAACGGACGCTATAATTAAGGCAAAGCCGTGTCAAGCTCTTAAAATTTTGATTGATATAAATAAGCTTGATTTAAAGGTTAATGAGTGGATAGAACGGGACTGACAAAACGTTTACGGTTCATTTTCAGTTTATTAAAATGTTTTACGGTTGATTTACGGACTATAAGCAGGACTCACGGCCACTTTAAAGGACTGTTTAAAACGCAATTTAAAGGGCTGTTTAAAGGGAGTTTCTTATATATTTCCTTTTATACTCGTTTATATTTCCTTTATGTTTTACGGTTCTATTAAAGCACTTATAAAGGCTATACGGATATAGTTTTATTTTTAAGTATTGTCAGTATATAATCACTATTACTGTACTTGCTACGCTCGCTGTCGCTACGCTCGCTGCACTGACTCTTAATTACGAAGTATTGACTAATTAAAAGGACGTATTAATTTCAATATATATAGACTCCGTAATATTTAAATTGAACCTCAGTCACTATTCCAACGAATATAAAATACTATACGTATTACGTACTCCGGAATACGACTCTATTATGTCATTTAAGTAATACAAATAATAATAAAGAATTTAAGATTTAACTTTAATAAAAACAATAAGAATAGCTTTATTTAAATTAATATAATTAATAATATAAAAAAGAGAATTATTAAAAGAATAATAAAACTTTAAAGTTTAATTCTTAATTTATTAATAATAATAATAATTCTTAAAAGATTAAAACTTATTTAAATATTAAGAATATAAAATATTCTTATTATAATTAATTAAAGTATTTTAAAAGATTTAAGAACTATTTTAAATTTAATAATTAAAAGTAAAAGAATCTTAAAGAATAATAATAAAATTTAAAATAAGAAAATATTTATATTATTAAAAAAGATAATAAACGCAAATTAAATAAAATTTATAGTCTTTTAATATTATTTTAAGAAAAGATAAAATTAAGTCTTAAATATTAATAAACTTAATTTATAATTTAAATATTAATATTTATTATATATAAAGTCTTTAAGATAATAATTTAAATATTAATTTTATTAATAAGTATAAAGTTTATAATATAAAATAAATATTATATAATCACTGTTATTATACCCGTTACGCTCGTTATATTAACCTTTGATTATAAAACACTGACTAATTAAAAAGACGTATTGGTTTCAATATATATAGACTTTATAATACTTTAATTGAACTTCAGTCATTATTTAAACGAGTATAAAATACTATATATATTATATACTTTAAATACGACTTTATTATATCATTTAAGTGATATAAACACTGATTAATAAACGTGTATAAATCAGTAATCATTCGATACCCTCTTTTTAAACGATATACGACAGCGACTACTCGTTTATATCTTATTATAACTTATTAAAAAGTTAAAAGTTAAAGATTATAAATTATCACTATCTTTATATATTTATTCAAGTCTTAATATAGTTTTTATTAAGAAGTTATAAACGCGAATATAGACTTTTACAGAACTCTTATCTTTATTATATCTTTTATTTAATACCCCTTTCTCTTTATAAACTCTTTATAAGCTCTTTATTCTTTTATAACACTTTATAAATCGTTATAAACTTATTATCTGTCTTTATAAATATTATTCTTATTTATTACGAGACTTTTCTTATTCGTTACGAACTCTTCTCGACTTATTATACTCTTTATAAACGACTTACGCCTTATAATATAATAGACATAAAGAATCAAATCAGAGAAGGCCGAGAGAATTAGCGTTAAAGAGTTGATCTCATATTTAAAGAGAATATTAACGACTATATTGAATTTAAGATCTTTAAATATAAATATGTCAAGTTTATAAACGACGACTTATAAAAACAATATAAAGAAGATTTTACGGACTTTATAAAAGTAATCTTTAAGACTTATAATTTTATAAACATTTGTAACTTATAAACCCTTCTTTATAATTAAGGCGTATAAGTCTTAAATAATAAACGAACTATTATTACTCAGTTTTTTTATAATACTTTATATAAAGAAGACTTAATAAAATAGACTAAAAAGGAAATCTAAAAGTAAATCAAAGTTATTAAACTCTTTGCCTTCTTTAAACTCAATAAGATCTTTAGTCTTATAATTAATTTATTTAATAAGACTTAAGTTATAAGTTAAAATAACTTCAGAATTAATTTTATAAGTTAGAATACACTTAATCCTTAAGTTATAAACCGTAATACTTTTAAAACTCAGAATACGGACTAAAATCCTTTTATTAATCAATAAACCTCGTTTATTAATTAATAAAACCTTTTTATTACTCAAATTATAAACGTTTAATTTATTTAAATAAAGACTTATAAAAAGGAATTAATTAACTTAATCAAGTTCTATATTAATAAGTTTAAGTATAATAATAAAAACGATAACTTCGACTTTAAATTAATTATCTTTATAAACTTTTATTAAAAGGCTAATATTTTTAAACAAGAGTTTAATCAAGCTTATTCTATTATATTACGCGGTTTAACTTTAAACTATTATTATATTAATTTTAAAAGTAACCTCTTTAGTATTTCTTTTAATAAGTTATATAAAGCCACTTATAATTACTTTAAAAAGTCAGAATATAAACGTGACATTTTTATTTAATAAAATGCGATCAGATTATAAATTATAATTGATAAGAATTTAAAGAAACCAATCATAAAGTGTTTATAAATTCTTATTAAAGACTTCCGACACTTATAATATGGCTTTGACAAAGCGTTTAAAACAGATGAATTCTTATATAATAAGCTTATTATAACTTATCAAGAATTAAAACTTTATAAATACGCTTATTATAAGTTTATAAACATTTTAATTAGTTTTATCAACGATTTACAGTTCTTTATTATAATATATAAAGCCTTTAATCTTTTAAGCAATACTTAAGCCTTTATTACGGAATTATAAAACCCGTAAATTGATTCAAATATTTATTTTATAAACCGCTGTTATTATTAATGATATTTATACCGACTAAGTCTTATTTATAACTCTTATAATAACTCTTATACAAACGTATATCTTTATAAATAAAACAATAAAAAGTGTTATATATATAAAAAAGAAAGATATTAATTTATAAAATATATTTAAAAAAAGCGTAATAAATATAAAAAGAGACTCGACAATTAAATCACTCAGTTTCTTTTAAATTATAAAAGAGAAGATAAAGAGGACAAGTCTTTTAACGAATTAATAAAAGCTTTTATAATCGACTTTGATTTAAATACTTAAGAATAAAAGACTTTAAAGATGTTTCTGACTATTTTTAAACCTTTTATAAACGATTAAGCTTTTAATATTATGACTATATTAATTAACCGCTCTTTTATATATTTAATTACATTCGAAAACCTATTTATAAACATATTTATCAAACTCGTTATAAACGTTATAAATTATAAACAAGACTCTTTTATATATATTATAATAAAGCGCTATATCTTTAAAGAATTCTATAGCGTTATAATCGATATAAATGTCTTTAAAAAGTTTATTACAAATTATAAACAATACTTTATATATAAAACTATGACAAATAACGATATAAACATTAATATTATATAAATTAAAGCCGTAAACATTTAATTCGGCATCGGCTTAATTATATTAATTAAGTCAATTATAATTAAAACACTGATTAATTTAATTAACTTTTATATCGTAAAAGCAAACACTTTTTTTCTACTCTGTTTTATAAATATAAACAGATTATAAGTTTATTATAATAATATTATAAACACTTTAATTAGCCTCGTATTTCCTACGTTTAATAAAGGAAATAAGCTTATTATCTTATTAATAATACGACGATTTAAACACTTGTTTCTTATATAAAAAGAGGCTTTATAAACTTATATTTAAAAGTCTTTTAAATATAATTTATATTACTTTATTAATATTGAAATATATTGTTTATATCGCCGTTTCGGCTATTTATTAACCGAAAAGCTATATAAAGTCTTTAAACATTATATATATTAACGGCAGTTTAATTTTATATATAATCGACGAAGTAATTTATTATTAAACCGTTTATTAATTATAAAACATATCTGTAAAATATATTTAAGACATTTTACGGGTCTGTTAAATTGACACGTATATTAAACTCTTTGAATATATTACTTATGACGTTGATAAGAGCTTTATTAATAAAGAATTTTAATAATATATTATAATTATAATTATTTTAATAAAAGCTATTTTAATTAAAGCGTATTAATTTGTTAAACTTATTAAACGAGCTTATTTAATTTTATAAAGAGTTTATTAAATCATTATAAACGAGTATAAAGACATTTATAAAGAATTAACTTTATAAATAGCCGTAAAAGCCGTTAATAATATTATTGGCTTTAATAAACTAATACTCACTTTTTTAATTTATAGAGCTTATTTATAAATAAGTAATTTAAACCCTTTTGCTTTATTTATTATAAATCGAGTAATTGTAATATAAAAAGTAATAATTAAAATAATCAAGTTATAAATTAAATAAATTATTAATAACGTCTTATATTATTATAATAAACTTAATACAACTTCAATTCACAATCTTTTACTTAATTTTAAAGTCTTTATATAGTGTGAGAGCGGCAATTAAACCAGACTTTACCGCTTATTAATTATAAAAGGCGAAATATATTACGTATAACTCTTTAACAGACCGATTAACTTTAAAAGCATATCTGTAAAACTTTACTTTCAGTCCGAAACCTTTGAAAACACTTATAACGTCGAATTAAACGAATTGAAAGCACTCTCACTTATTTCAAAAGTCTTTTAAGAATTTATTAAACCCGTTGAATTTATTATAAAGCGTAATTAAAGACGACTTTAAAAACACTCTGTAATCAAACACTCTCTGACTGAAAATCACTTAACTTTTATAAATATACTTATAAAGTAACTTCTATTTACGGATATATCAGTCTTAATATAAAAAACCCCTTTTATAAACTCATAATATAAAGAGATTAATGAATTACTCGATAAAGGCGTCTTTATAATCATAATAAAAAGAGATGTTTTATAAAGCGTTTATATATTCAATTCACGGTTTATTAACGAGATTAAACACTTTAATATTAATAAAGCCGTTAAGAAATCAAGGCTTGTTATATAAGTTTATAATGATTAAAAAAAGGACTTAGTCTTTATATAATCGCTTATAATTTAATAAGTCAGTCAATAAATTATATTTATACTTATATTTAAATTACAATAAATTAAGTCTATAGCTTTATATTTATAAGATATCTTATAAGCTTATATATAATCCGATACTTTTTTAAATAAAAACATCTTTATATAATTACTTTTTAAATTCAATTTACAATTAAGAATAATTTTATAAGTCGTAAAACCTTTTTATAAAGTATTAAAAGTTAGAAACTATTAATTTAAAACATATTACTAATACTATGTCTGTAAACTCAAGATAAAGTAGTTTATTTACGACTTTTATCTCTTATATACCTTTTTAAATAGTCTTAATATCATTAAACTTTAAATAAATAATACTCTCTTTTTAACGGACTAGACTTTTACGGACGTTAAAGAGACTGAATTATAAGAGGCTAAGTTCTTAATAAAGTCATAAGAGTAATTAATTAAACAGACTTTAATTAAATTCAATAAAGGTTTAATTATATAAAAAAGCAATTTAATTAAACTGACTTAAAAATATTAAGCTTAAAACCTCAGGCTCGTTATAATAAAGCTTATAGATCTTATTAATTCCCGTAAAGAGACTTATAAGACCGTAAATATAAAGGACTAATATGTCGCTTAATATACGAGAGGCGCTTATATTACTACGGTCTGTCAATCCGAATCTATTTATAATTTATCTTTTACGGCTTAAATAACGGATTTATAAAAGGAAAATATTAAGTAGTTAAATAAGCGCATTTAATAATAGATCGACAATATGACGAGAGGACTTACTTTCGTATTATTAGACTTAGATTCTCTTAGTTTACTAATATTTACAGACGCTTCCTTCGTTAATAATAAGGACTTGTCATTATAAATCGGCTTTATAATCGCATTTATAGACTGAAATCAGTCTGTAAACGTACTCTATTAGTCTTTAATCAAGTGTAAACGAGTAATCCGCAGCGTATTAACTTTTGAACTATATGTATTAATTTATAACTTTGATATAAAAGCCGTAATCAAGTCGATAATTTAAAGGATCTTATAATTAAAACAATTACCCTTTATTTTATATATTGATTCAAAGTCTCTTTATGACTGCTTAGTCAAACTAAGCACAATATAAGAAAAGAGGCTTATAATTAACTTAATATACTTATATCAAGTATATAAATGACGTAAGATCACTAAAGTCAAGTAAATTAACGGCAACGACAATTTAATAGACGTTATAATTAAGGCAAAGCCGTATTAAGCTTTTAAAACCTTGATTGATATAAATAAGTTTGATTTGAAAGTCAATAAATAAATAGAACGAGACTGACGGAATATTTACGGTTGACTTTCAACTCGTTAAAACGTTTTATAAATAATTTACGGACTATAAATAGAACTCACGGTTAATTTAAAGGACTATTTAAAATATAAACTGAAGGACTGTTTAAAGGGAGTTTCTTATGTATTTCCCTTATGTTTTACGGTTCTATTAAAGCACTTACGGAGACTATACGGATACGATTTCATTTTTAAGTGCCGTCAATATATAATCACTATTACTACACCCGCTACGCTCGCTACGCTGACTTCTAATTACGAAGCACTGACTAATCAAAGGGACGCACCGGTTTCAATATATATAGACTCCGTAGCACTTCAATTGAACCTCAGTCACTATTTAAACGAGCATAGAATACTATACGTATTACGTGCCCTGAATACGACTCCACTGTATTATTTAAGTAATATAAATAAATATATATATAATTAAATATATAATTATAAATTATTAAAAAGAATAGAAAATAAACTCTTATTAATTTTATATTTATAAAGTGTTTAAATATTAAATTATAAGATTAATTTATTAATATTTTAAATATAAAAGAATAAGACTTTTTTAATATTATATACTCTTTATATATCTTAAAAAGAGAGTATTAATATCTTTAAAACTAAAAGAAATATAAATATAATAATAATTATATTAATATAATAAAGAAGAAGACGATAGATTAAAAAAAGGCGTATTATATAATTTGCTTCTTATATATTATAATAAGGGAAGTAAAGAAGTACACTGTCTGTCGGAACGGATCAAGGTCTAGCCGGTCACGTGCTATAGGCACTAGCCAGTATAAAAAGGGGCTTCCGTGTACGTAGAACAATAAGGCAGTTTGATATTCTATTAATATAAGATCTAAGGATTCTTCTTTCTCTTTTATAATATATATATCTTTATACTTTACTCTCTTTTTATATAAGCTCGATATAAAGTCTCTTAAGTAATCCTTATATTCTTATTATATTAATATAATTATTAATATTCTTAGTCTTAAAATATTATTAAAATATTAAGTAAATAATTAAAATATTAAAATTAAAATTATAGAAATATTTAAATATCTTTAAACTTTATAAATATATTTAATATATTTTTAATTAAAGAAATAATAAACTATAAAAGGTTTGAATATATCATTAAGATTATAAATCTTCTCCTTTATAATTTATTAAATAATTTATTAGACTTTTAATTTAAGACATTATAAGAATATTTTATTGATATTTTAAGAAATAAATAAATTTAAATTTTTATTAATTTAATAAAAGCTCTTATATTCTTTATCTTTAAAAAAGATAAAAGTTTAAGACTTTATATTAATTATTATAATTTAAATAAGACTATAATTTAGAATTATCACTTCTTATTATTTATTAATAAAACCTTAAACCGACTTATAAAAGCAATTTAATTTATTAAATTTATATTTAAGAAAGTAATTAATAAAAGATTGTTTTTTAAATTAAATATAATTATTTCGAATATTTAATAATATCTTTTAGTCTTATTAATACTTTAATAATATTTTAAGCTTATATTAATAAAATATTATTTAAAATCGTTAATTTACTTATAATTATATATTTTGATAATATATTTACTTATTTTAAATTAAGAGAAGATTATTATATTTATATTAAAATCGTTATAAAAAAGCTTAAGAAATATAAATTATATATTAAGCTTAATAAATATTTCTTTATTATTAAAGAAATAGAATTAAGGGAAGGAGGAAGAGATTTGACAATTTTACTAGCTGTGATTTGTAATCAAAGCTTGATTTATATAATTCGAATATAACAGTACTCCTATATATCCCAATGGCGCGAAGCCGATTCCATCGGCCGCGTGCGCCTGTAATCCCCAAATAAAAGACAATTATTATCGTCGTATACGAATGGAAATCCGTACGATAAAAGCACGAGAAAACAAAGACTATCGAATATGATAAATCTCAGCGAGATGGTTTTTCATACACCGACAGGTGAACCTGTTCCACAGCTGGCGCCACCGCTCCCTGAGTTCGAACCATTCTCGCAAGCCCATGAACAGCATCGACCACACCGAAGCTCCAGTTCCTGAGATCGGACTCCTTTTTCGGCACGCCCAGATACGCCATATCCTCGATATCGCCATGTTGCCCTCCCATGGCGTTCTCTCGAGAAGCTTGCAGCATCCAGCTGATGATGCTATCAGGGACTGGCCCTATTTTCCGACTCGAGTTGCTTTTTCGACGAAATATCCTCGGTAAGGTGTGAGCTCCCAAGCTTGCGAGCAATATGAAGTAATAGAATATAGTAACGAGGAGAATGAAGCCTGCGAAACCGACGAGGCCAAGAATGGCGGGTGAGATGAATGTTTGCAAGACCACGCAGCCATAGTACGGCTGATCGCCCTGGAGTGTGGTGTTCTGTACGCTGTTGCTTGCTCCTTGGACCATTGTCATGGCATTCAACCGTTGTGCTATGTGCAAGGCTGCGAAGTCTGTTTCTGCATTCGTCCCGGAACCCATGTATAAGCTAGCATCTAGGCCGTCGACCCATTGATTAAGGGTTGTGTTGCTGTGCATCTGACTGAGGATTTGATTAATGCTGGTCATGTAAGAATTAACAGTAGAGGTGACTTCGCAATGATAGGTCCTCATGATCTTGTTATCAGTGTAGAAACCGTCCAGGTCGATAGAGGCTAGGACGTCGAACGGTGAATGACTAGTATCGTTGTTGGAGCCTGACCAAAGAACGAGATGCGTTGACTTTCCATCAGCTTCGGTAAGTTCAGTTGAGCTCCAGTCAAAGTATTGGAGATTCTGGCTGACAAGTTCGTTCGCAATTGTCCTAATGTCGGTGTCTACACTGAAGGCCAGGTCTTGGCCGAGATCATTGCACTCCCATGTCCCGAGGATATCATCCCATCCTGCGCAAAAGCTTGAATTCCCAGTCCACGGGACTTTTCTGAAGATACCAATATCACAACCATTCTCGTAACTAAAGATCTGCGCGTTCGAGGCAATGAGAGCTGCGTAGCCGTTTGGAGGAGGAGCAATAAATGTTTCTGGGTGGATCCAATCCACGACGAGTCCCGTATCAAAATCGCAGAGCCCCTGCTGTTCCGTCTGGTGCACCAGGAGGGCGACGGCCAAATCGGCCGTCAGAGTGAGAATACTGACAACGACCATCATAAGACCGAGCCACCAGCCGCCCGGTAGCCGTCTTAATTTCCAAAGACACGCAATGACGTCGCGAGCTTGAAGCCAACCCGTCATCCTGTGGAGCCTGACGCTATGGCCATTGAGTAAGTCGAGTTTAGCTGCCCACTTACAGCATTGACTGCCAATGAGGCCTAGGAGAGTGAGAGTGCCAATGAAGTATATTCGGAGAGCTAGACGTAGAAGACTGTTGTCGATATAGGTCAACATGGTGCCGGCTTTAATTGGCGCGTGTTTCTGTATTTGCTAAAGTAGCCTCTGTAATTCGAAAGCTTTGTAAGAGGAAATTGAGAAGAAGAAGTTGGTGAGAGGGGGCCAGAGAGAGGACAAACTCCGAGATAGCCCAAAGATATGGAAAGCAAGAATAGGTCGAGACTCGCAGGATAACAGTTTATTGTCCATGATATCTAGGAATAGAAATCGAGATAAAACAGATAGCGTATACGTTAGTGTGGTATCCATCATGTTCAGCCGGAACAGCAATGCAAGAACGAGCGACCAGATGATCTCTAGTCACTGCTGCAGC
>Ga0302221_10002255_pt1 | contig 12093 bp, 9 predicted proteins | sample II_Palsa_E2_1_FD_193517 | JGI IMG/M metagenome (GOLD analysis project Ga0302221, IMG submission 193517) | Peat permafrost microbial communities from Stordalen Mire near Abisko, Sweden - II_Palsa_E2_1 | ecosystem: Environmental > Terrestrial > Soil > Palsa > Peat permafrost | place: Sweden...
GTTTCGGCGGGCTTAAACCTCAATAATTCCCAAACTTACCGTTTAAGCATAAAAACAACCAATAATGAACAATATTATTCTGATTATGTGCCTGTATTAAACTCGCCCCCAATTGACAGTGTGTTTTATAACGTAGTTAGTAATGGAATAAATATTTATTCCAACTCGCATGATCCTACCAATACCGTAAAATATTATCGGTGGGATTACCAGGAAACCTGGATATTTCATTCAAATTATTTGTCGGGCTATGTATCGAATGGAGATACGGTTATAGAACGTAACTTATCCAACGAGGTTTATCAATGCTGGGGGAACGATACTTCAAACACCGTTCTTTTAGGGTCAACCAGTAACTTATCAGAGGATGTGATTGCAAATAATCCAATTACTTTCGTATCCTCAACCTCCGAAAAATTAGGAACTAAATATAGCATCCTGGTAAAACAGTATGGTTTATCAGCGGGCGCCTACACATTCTGGAAAAACTTAAAACAGAATACTGAACAATTGGGCAGTATATTTGATGCCCAGCCTTCACAAATAAACGGCAATATACATTGTATAACCAATCCATCGGAGCCCGTTATTGGTTATATAAGTGCAGGCACTATTACCAGCAAACGAATATTTATAACAAACCAGCAATTGCCGGCCTGGCTGCCTACCCCGGCCTATACAAATTGTCCTCTTGATTCGATATACCTTGACTATGACCCACCGGGAGCCATTATTCCGATTAACCAGGAAAATGAATATTTTAACTACAATTATTTGACGCAGTATTCATTATTAATACCCGTGCAGGGACTCTTTTTTATCTCTCCTATAAGTGGTGCACGCTTAATAGGCCATACAGGGTCAATACCTGAATGTGTTGACTGCACTTTAAGGGGAACAAATGTACAACCAGGTTTTTGGAAATAAATAAGATGAAGAAGCTCAACATAATATTATTAGCAGCCATAATTTTTACCGGGTGTAAAAAACCATACAACCCGCCTGCTATCGCTTTGCCCGGCAGCTACCTTGTGGTGGAAGGGGTTATCAACAGCGGCTCCGATTCAACGCTTATTAAGCTTAGCAGAACGGTTAGCCTTTCAAGCCCCAATGCCGTAAACCCCGTGCTGGGTGCCGTGGTGACAGTTATAAGCGACCAGGGCACGGTTTACCCATTAACCGAAACTTCCGCTGGCAGTTATGTTTCGCCAGGCTTAAATCTTGATAATTCCCATACCTATCGCTTGAGCATAAAAACATCCAATGAGCAATACCTGTCGGATTTTGTTGCAGTAGAAAACTCACCGCCAATTGATAGTATTAATTATACCGTACAAAGCAGCGGGGTAAACATTTTTGCGAATACGCACGATCCAAAAAACAATACACGGTATTACCGTTGGGACTATACAGAAACCTACATGTTCCATTCAAATTACTTTTCTTCATGGATATCAAACGGGGACACCGTACTGATCAGGGACCAGGTTAACGATCAAATTTATTACTGCTGGAAAAGTGATACTTCAAGTACAATTATATTAGGATCATCAGCTAAGCTGTCAAAGGATATTATTGCTGACAACCCGATAACTTTTATTGCATCAACATCCGAGAAATTGACCAGGGAATATAGTATCCAGGTAAAACAATATGCCTTAACAGGCGCTGCTTATACCTTTTGGCAAAACCTGAAAACGAATACTGAACAATTAGGGGGCATATTTGATGCACAGCCTTCAAACATTAATGGCAATATACATTCTGTTACTAATCCATCCGAACCTGTTATTGGCTATGTAAGTATTGGCAGTGTTTCAATCCTGAGGATATTTATTGGAACTGACGATTTACCTATATCATTTACACCTACCCCTTTTTATCCAAGTTGTGAGCTTGATAGTGAATTATTTGTCTATTACCCCCCAAATGCTAAAGTCCCTATATACCAGGAAGATGAATTTTTTAATATAAATAAAGGAGCCCCCTATCCTCCTTTAATACCGGTTCAGGCAATTACAACACCCACGGGCACTGTAATAGGGCATACAGGGTCTGACGAAGCCTGTGTTGATTGTACATTACGGGGAACAAACAAACAACCAAGTTTTTGGATTAATAAGTAATGAGGAACTGGAAAGTGATATTATTAGTTACCACAATATTTGCCGGGTGTAAAAAACCATATAACCCGCCTGCTATTTCATCGCCAGGAAATTACCTGGTTGTTGAGGGTGTAATTAATAGTGGGGCTGATTCTACGTTTATTAAATTGAGCCGGACTGTTAGTATTTCAAGCAATACTATAAATACTGAATCAAACGCGCAGGTAACAGTTGAAAGTAACCAGGATAATATTTATCCGTTAAAGGAAACCCTTCCCGGCACTTATGCTGCAGGGCCTCTTAACCTGAATAGCGCACTGCAATACCGGTTAAGGGTAAAAACGGCTAATGGTGAAGAGTATCTGTCAGACCTTGTTGCAGTTAAACCAACCCCGCCTATTGATAGTATAGGTTTTAATGTAAAAAACGATTGTATACAAATATATGCCAATACACATGATCCTGCTAATAACACACATTATTACCGCTGGGATTATTCGGAAACATGGCAATTCCATTCAAAATATGCTTCTGATTTCGAGATCGTCTACTCGCCGAAGGACACAATAATTGAACGCCCGGCCAGTGATCAAATACATTTTTGTTTTGCAAGTGATAGTTCAAGCGACATAGTCCTGGGATCATCCGCCGCTTTAAAGCAGGATATTATCTTTCAAAACCCTATCGTTAAAATATTATCCACATCTGAGAAATTGGAAATGAAATACAGCATACTACTCAGGCAATATGCTTTAACCGGGGATGCTTATTCCTTTTGGACAAACCTGAAAAAAAATACGGAACAGTTGGGCAGTATATTCGATGCACTGCCGTCACAAATAAATGGTAATATTCATTGCATCAGCACCCCGGCTAAGCCTGTGATCGGTTATATAAGCGTTACCAATGTGCAAGCAAAGCGGATCTTTATTGCAAACGCACAGCTGCCCCTAACATTTGTTGCAACTTACCCCTATGATTGCCAGGAGGATAGTACATATTTTGTTGACCCGGTTACAGGTCTCTCTGACGTACAACAAGATTTTTTTGGCGCTAATCCGGGAACAGTAGAACCACTAAGCCAATTAACAAGCAATGCAGGAATAATAGGCTATTTCAGATCAGACGCTGAATGTTCTGATTGTACAATAAGGGGCACCACACAACAACCGGCATTTTGGAAATGATATTAAAAATGTAATTATAATTAACCAATATGTAGTTTTACTTAAGAACGTAACACTAAAAAATAAAAAAGTATCATTGTTAATTATGTGATGCTCAACAAAACTAAAAACAAGTCCTGATCATGAGAAATATTATACAAATCATTAAGACCACGTTGTTAACCTCAACGCTTTCACTGCTTTTGCTGACCAGCCACGCCCAGGTTATACAGGAAGTGCAAAACAGTTTTAACTTGTATAAGCAAAGCGCTTTACAGGAAAAGATATTTGTTCATACCGATAAAGACACTTATCTGCCAGGAGAAATATTGTGGTTTAAAATTTATTGTGTTGACGGCAATGATCATAAACCCTTAAACCTAAGTAAAGTTGTATATGTTGACGTTTTGGATAATAATCAAAACCCGATAATCCAGGCTAAGGTTGCTATTAATAATGGAATAGGCAATGGTTCATTGTATATCCCGGTATCTGTGACAAACGGTAATTATAAATTCAGGGCATATACAAGCTGGATGAAAAATTTTAGCCCCGACTTTTATTTTGAAAAACCTATCACGCTGATAAATCCATTAAAATCACCCGAAGCTGTTGTTGCAGCAACCGCGCCGGTTTATGATATACAGTTTTTCCCGGAAGGCGGCAGTTTAGTAAGCGGCTTAAAAAGTAAGGTGGCGTTTAAAGCTGTTGGGCAAAATGGTAAAGGCATAAGCCTGGCAGGTATTGTGATTGATCAGCACAGTGATACGGTAGCCCGGTTTAAGTCTTTAAAATTTGGTATGGGCAGTTTTTCGTTCACCCCGGCTTCAAATAATAAGTATAAAGCAATTATAAAGATAGATGATAATGCGCCAATTACAAAAGACCTTCCCGAAATTAATAGCCAGGGCTATGTAATGGCCTTAACGGATGATGGATCAGGGCAATTGAATATAACTGTAAAAACAAATGATAATGTGGGTGGGAGTATTTACCTTTTTGCACATACAAGACAAACGGTAAAAGATGCCGAAATGGCTGATGTTAATAGTGGGATTGCCCATTTTACGATCAGTAAAAATACGTTAGGCGAAGGTATATCACACATTACTATTTTTAATAGTGCAAAACAACCTGTTTGCGAAAGGCTTTATTTTAAACGGCCTGCGCAACAATTGTTTATTGATGTAAAAACCGATCAGCAGCAATATGATCTGCGCAAAAAAGTAAACGTAAGCATTTTGGCAAAGGATCCACCTGGCAAAGCATTAAATGCTGATTTGTCAATGTCTGTTTACCGCATCGACTCGTTACAGGCAATTGACCGCAGTGACATTTTTAGTTATTTGTGGCTAAATTCCGATTTGAAAGGTAATATTGAATCGCCGGGGTATTATTTCAAAAATGCCAATGCTGAAACGGATGAAGCGTTGGATAACCTGATGCTAACGCAGGGATGGCGAAGGTTTCAATGGGCACAGGTATTGGAAAATAAAGCCGCAGGATTTAATTATTTACCTGAATACCACGGGCATATTATTACTGCCAGGATAGTTAACAACGAAAACGGCGCCCCGGCTAAAAATATTGTAACTTATCTCGGGATCCCGGGGAAAAGGGTACAGCTATATACTTCAAAAAGTGATTCTTTAGGTCATTTGCTATATAACACTAAGGATTTTTACGGCCCTAACGAAATTATTGCCCAAACAAACCAATTACTTGACAGTACTTACCGCATTGATATTTTAAGCCCATTTTCGGAACAATATACTAAAACAGCCCTGCCAAAATTTGAATTTAATAATGACATGGCAAAAGCATTACAGGAACATAGTTTAGGCATACAGGTATTAAATGTTTATTCGGGCAATATGTTAAGACGCTATTATGATCCTATAATAGATAGCAGCGCATTTTATGGTAAACCGCATAAGACTTATAAGCTTGACGATTATGTCCGCTTCACCACGATGGAAGAAGATTTACGTGAATATGTAACGGAAGATAATATAGTAAATTCAAAAGGCAATTTTCACATAAAAGTACTCAATGACCGTGGTTTTTTAGATGGCGGTGATCCTCTGGTATTGCTTGATGGAATTCCCGTTTTTAATATTGACAAAGTATTTACTATTGACCCCTTAAAAGTTAGAAAACTGGAAGTTACAAACGAGAGGTTTTTCTATGGCCCATCAGAAGAAGAAGGCATATTTAGTTTTACTACCTATAAAGGCGACCTGGGCGGAGTTGAACTTGACCCCCATGCAGTAGTAATTGATTATGAAGGACTGCAATTACAACGGGAATTTTACTCACCGGTATATGATACTGAAGCCCGGACAGCAAGCAGGATACCCGATTTCAGGAATGTGTTGTACTGGTCGCCCAATGTAGCTACCCAGGACAAAGGTGGGGTATCTTTTTATACTTCTGATCAGCCGGGTAAATATGTTGGCGTTGTACAGGGGATTACATCAAAAGGGGATGCCGGTGTACAATGGTTTACTTTTGATGTTAAATAAGGTGGTGAGGAGTTAGAAGTGAGTAGTGAATGGTTAGTTGGTATAACCACTCTACTCACCAAACGATAATAACCAGTTAACGAATGGAATGAAAAAGCAATTATTGATATTTGCAGTTTCAGCGGGTTTAATAATATTAAATCAATACGGTTTTGCTCAAAATGTTGATTATTTGAAGCCGCAGCAACAATTGATCAATACTATCCAAAATAACTTTACTACAGCCGCTATCCAGTATGAATTTTTAAAGAGGCAGCTTGATTCGGGGCAGTTCCCCAAAAGTTACAACGCAGCTACAAGAAAATTAGAAACGAGTAATTCAGGTTGGTGGTGCAGCGGTTTTTATCCAGGTACCTTACTGTTATTATATGAACAAAACCATTCCCCCGTTGTGCTGGCGGAAGCTGCCAGGATGATGGCTGTACTGGCTAAGGAACAATATAATATACATACCCACGACCTGGGTTTTATGATGTACACCAGTTTTGGCAATGCCAACCGGATAGCGCCATCTGGGGAGGACAAACAAATTCTGATCAACAGCGCTAAATCACTTGCCACACGTTTTAACCCAAAAGTTGGATGCATTAAATCATGGGATTCAAAACCATCCGACTTCCTGGTAATTATTGACAATATGATGAACCTTGAACTATTGTTTTGGGCAACTAAGGAAACAGGTGATTCAAGTTTTTATAAGATTGCGGTAACGCATGCAAATACCACCATGAAAAACCATTACCGGCCTGATTACAGTTCGTACCATGTTATTAATTACAATCCTGAAACCGGCGAAGTGCAGCAGAAAAAAACAGCACAAGGCTATGCAAATGAGTCGGCCTGGGCGCGGGGGCAGGTTTGGGGCCTCTATGGGTTTACTGTAATGTACCGCGAAACAAAAGATAAAAAGTATCTTGAGCAAGCCGAACATATTGCTCATTTTATCCTTACCAACCCTAACCTCCCGGCTGATAAAATACCTTATTGGGATTTTAATGATCCCGGCATCCCAAATGTGCTGCGCGATGCCTCGGCAGGGGCTATAATGGCTTCGGCATTGCTGGAGTTATGCCGGTATGCTGACAAAAATGATGCAGTAGATTATTTTAATACGGCACAAACTATTCTTAAAACTTTATCTTCCAATACCTACAAAGCCGTGCTGGGGACTAACGGCGGGTTTATTTTAAAACATAGTGTGGGCAACCTGCCGTCAAAAAGTGAAGTTGATGTGCCGCTTACCTACGCTGATTATTATTTTGTTGAAGCAATGAAAAGATATACGCAATTTGCAGCAAAATGAAAGCTAAGATTTATATCCTTACAGCATTAGCCTTAACAGGTATTTGCTTTAGCGCAAAGGCGCAAAAAGTTACGCTTGATTATTATTTCAATCACCAGGTGCACAAAAATGCTGCGGGTAAACCTGAACGTTTTCATTATACCTGGGAAGATAAAGCGAACACGGGTTTTTCTATTTTTGGCGATGCTTTCATCCGCGCGGGTGCACATTTGGATACCTTGGGGAACGCTCCAACCATCAATAACTTAAAGGGAACCGATATATACATTATTGTTGACCCAAATACAACGAAGAAAAACCCAAACCCTAATTATATCGAGACAAACGATGTAAAACAGATAAGCGCTTGGGTAAAAAGCGGTGGCGTGCTGGTGATGATGGCTAATGACAGCGCCAATGTGGAACTGCCCCATTTTAATAACCTTGCCTCAAAATTTGGCATGCGCTTTAATGACGACCTTCAAAATCATGTAATCGATGATCAGCATTTTGCCGATGGGGCGGCAATTACGACTGGCAACCCCATTTTTAAAACAGCCCATAAAATATTCATGAAGGATGTTTGTTCCATCTGGGTAAAATATCCGGCGGAAGCCGCATTAAAAAGCAATAATGGCGCTGTAATTATAGCCATAGCAAAATATGGCAAAGGGACTGTTTTTGCCGTGGGCGATCCCTGGTTTTATAATGAGTACGTAAACGGGCGCTTACCCGTTGGTTTTGAAAATGATAAAGCTGCTAATGATGTTGTTGAATGGCTGATTAAACAGGTGCCTAAAAGTGGCGACAACTAATATAATACACCACAGAGCCTTTATTTATTCCTCAGCATTCCCGCTGCGGCAGTATCCAAAAACCATTGTATCTCCCCCACAATAGGTTCAATTAATTGCGCCGGGTATTCTTCAATATCTTCATCATCTTCCAAAACATGATGAACCGCTATGGCTTTGCCTTCGCCGTAAACTAAAAATGCGATGTGCTGCGCTTCGTTAATCAACGGGGCATTCAGGGTGATACGGAAAACCTGCTGATCCTGTAAAAACACGTCTTTTACACCGGGCACCCTGTCATGTAAAACCGGGGTAAAAGGGAATAGGGATGCGGTATGCGAATTATCTCCCAGGCCAAGCAAAATCAAATCGAAACTTAAGTCGCCATCATCAAAAAAAGTTTCTATATCTTCTTCATATTTTGCAGCTGCTTCTTTTGGGGAAAGACTGGTATCAACCGGGAAAATATTGGATGGACTGATATTTAACGGCTTAAACAAAGTATTTTTAGCCATCAGGTAATTGCTGTCCTTATCTGTTTGGGGCACATATCGTTCATCCCCGAAAAAGAAATAAACTTTATCCCATTCTACCTTATCATGAAAGGATGAGGCCAATAATTCATGCAATTTTTTGGGTGAATTGCCACCTGATAAAGCGACAGAAAATTTACCCCTTGCGGCAATTGCCTCATCAGCTATTTTAACAAAGTGTGCGGCCAACGCCGCAAGCACTTCATTTTCATTACTAAAAATATTTAATCCCATAGATGCTATCCTTTTTTCTTTTGGATTTACGGACTTTCTTAACTAATCTCTAACCTCCAGTCACTAATCACTATTTCTAACCTCCAGTCGCTAATCATTATTTTTTACCCTGCATGGGCAATGTGAACCAGTTAAAACCATCCCTGGCAATCAGCGCTTCGGCAGTTTCAGGGCCCCATGAGTCGGCGGAATAGTTAGGGAAATTCAAGCTCTTTTTATTTGCCCACGTACTCAAAATTGGCATAACCAATTCCCAGGCAGCTTCAACCTGGTCGCCGCGCATAAACAGGGTCTGGTCACCCAGCATAGTATCCAGTATTAATGTCTCATAGGCTTCAGGCGCCTGCTGCGAGTAGGTGCCCTGGTAATCAAACACCATATCAACCGTATTTAATACCATGTCGAGTCCCGGGCGTTTGGCCTGTACCTGCAAACGGATACTCATTTCCGGTTGAATACTGATGATCAGCCTGTTTTGCTGCCAGCTTTCGGCGGCCTCGGTAGGAAATATTAAATGCGGTACATCCTTAAACTGGATAGTTATTACGGAAGTTGACTGGTGCATTCGTTTGCCTGTCCTGGCATAAAACGGTACGCCCTGCCAGCGCCAGTTATCCACAAAAAACTTAAGTGCCGCAAAGGTTTCCGTATTCGAGTCAGGGTTAACCTTTGGTTCTTCACGATAACCGGGGACTTCCTGTCCTTTCATCCATCCGCTGCCATATTGGCCCCTTACTGCCGACATGCGTACATCATCGGGACCAAACCTGCGCATAGCCTTTAATACATCAACCTTGCGGTCGCGTACCTCGTTTGCATCAAAGCTTACAGGCGGCTCCATCGCAATATGACAAAGCAGTTGCAGCAGGTGGTTCTGGATCATATCACGCAGGGCGCCCGCGCCATCATAATAATCCCCGCGTTCTTCAACACCCAGTTGTTCGGTAACCGAGATTTGTACATGCTCAATATAATTACGGTTCCAGATAGGCTCCATTATGCTGTTGGCAAAACGGAAAGCCATAATATTCTGAACAGTTTCTTTACCGAGGTAATGGTCAATGCGATATATTTGGCATTCATCAAAAATGCCCGACAGCAATTTATTAAGTTCTTTCGCCGTTTCAAGGTCGTGGCCAAATGGTTTTTCAATAACAATCCTTACCCTTTTAGGGTCTTCGGCAAGTTTGGCTTTAGATAAATTTGAAGCTATTATTGGAAAAAGGTTAGGAGATACCGCAAGATAGTAGATCACATTTGCTTTGGTTTTCCATTCGGCATTGTGTTTTTCTACACGTTTGCCAAATTCTTTGTACGTTTCAGCATCTTTTATATCAGATACCTGGTAATAAATATTTTTTGAAAATTCATCCCATTTTGCTTTTGCCGCTTTACCGCTGCGCGAAAACTGGTTAATATCATTTAAAAGGTTATCCCTGAACTGATCGTCAGAAAGTTGTGTACGGCCTGTACCAATTATTGAAAACTGGCCGGGCAGCCAGCCGTCTAAAAATAAATTATAAAGCGCCGGGGCAATTTTCCGGGAGGTTAAGTCCCCGGTGCCACCAAAAATGACGAATATAGTAGGTTGGGTTTTTATAGTTGAATTCATGGTAATGTTTTTCTATTGGCTATTTTAGAACTAATTTAAATTTTAATTGGTTGTTAATTTTTGAACTATTTCATCAAGAATTGGTTTGGCCCACTTAGGTGCATTGGGTTCGATGAAAATCACGTTATTATTTTTGAGCATCAACAGTCTTTTAGGAAAAGCCAGATCATTATTCAAAGAAGATTCAGTAATTTCTAAAGTGTCGAATATATTAAAGTGTTTTTTAAGCATCACCAAGCCTTGTTCAAAATTATATTTTATACTTTCCGAATCGATGAAATGACCTTTTTGAGCAATTCTTAAAGCCACACGTTCGGTAGATGTTACTATATCCGGCAACAACATATAAATTAAATTTGTTGTATAACCTTTACTCTTAAAAAAGCTCAGCCGGTTTATTAAAAACTCATTCCTTAAATTGGTTTCAACAGTTAAATCTTTTTTTTCTGCTACGGCGATGTCTTCTGCCTCCCAATAGGCTGAAGTTATCGTTATTTCAATGCTTTCATCCGGAAGGTCAGGATATTCTTTTTCTTTTATCGCTTTAACTTTATCAGCATCAAAAATTAATGCATCAGCAGAAGACAAAATAGCTGAGAATGTACTCTTGCCTGTGCCCTTCGGACCGGCAATTATAGTATAATCAGGCATTTTAGAAAACCTTTAAAACTGTGTGTTCGCCGGGCTGCTTACCTAATTTTATTAATTCTTTGTGACCATCTTTAAATTCGCGGATAAACATATCCGCTTCAACACACAATTCATTTTTGTAGGAAAACCAGGCGCCGTTATCTAAAGCCGTTTGTTTGGCTTTTAGAGCAACCGGTTTAACAAGTTTCCCGAACTCATCATTATCCATGTCAAAAATGGATTTTTTTGCTGTTAATGTTGCCATATCACAAATATAATAATATTAATACAAGCTCTTTCCTAATCACCGTTAGCTTTTCTCCACCCATTGCGTATGAAACGTCCCTTCTTTTCCGACAAGCTCATAGGTATGTGCGCCGAAATAATCGCGTTGTGCCTGGGTAAGGTTTGATGGCATTCTTTTACTGCGGAAAGTATCAAAATAACTTAATGCTGAAGCATAGGCAGGGGTAGCAATACCCGCAGTTATGGTTGCTGATAAAACAGTCCGTGCACCGGGGGCGGCCGCAATCACAAGTTCACTTACCTGCTTATCCAATAATAAATGGGCGAGTTTCGCGTCTTTTTGGTAAGCGTTAAAAATATCATTCAAAAATTCAGAACGGATGATACATCCGCCGCGCCATATTTTTGCAATTTGATCAAGCTTCAAATCGTATTTGTATTCTTCAGACGCCCTTGCCAATAAGTGCATTCCCTGCGCATAGCTAATGACCATGTTAAAATAAAATGCCTGCTCAAGAGCAACCAGGAATGCATCTTTATCAACATCTAATTTTATTTCATCCTTGCTGTAAATATCAGCGGCTTGTACCCTTAGTTCTTTGTATTTAGAGAGATCGCGCATGGAAACGGCGGTATCGATAGTTGGGATCGGGGCTTGCAAATCCATAGCCACTTGTGATGTCCATTTACCTGTTCCTTTGGCTTTAGCTTCATCCTTAATATCATCTAATAGCAAGTGATCCGTTCCGGGCGCTTTATAAGCAAAAATGTCCTTTGTTATTTCCAGTAAAAACGATTGCAGCCTGCCTTCGTTCCATTTGGTAAATATTTTACGGATAGCATCATTATCAAACTTCAGGCCTTTTTTAAGTATCTCGTAAGTTTCGGCTATCAATTGCATCAACCCATACTCAATGCCGTTATGCACCATCTTAACAAAATGGCCCGACGCACCCGGCCCGATAT
>Ga0302221_10002257_pt1 | contig 12091 bp, 11 predicted proteins | sample II_Palsa_E2_1_FD_193517 | JGI IMG/M metagenome (GOLD analysis project Ga0302221, IMG submission 193517) | Peat permafrost microbial communities from Stordalen Mire near Abisko, Sweden - II_Palsa_E2_1 | ecosystem: Environmental > Terrestrial > Soil > Palsa > Peat permafrost | place: Sweden...
TCGCTTTGTTCGTGGTGGGCGAGACAAATGCGGTCCCAAAGCTCGCGACGCTCTCTGCCACGTAGAGATCCCGTTGCGAGTTGTTCCTGCAGACTCTCATACTCTTCGTTGTCCATAACTTTGTCAAAGGTCGACATATGGAGTGTCTCAATTTTTCCCGCAAACGTTGCATGTTCAGCGATCTCGTTTAGCCTCTGGAAGCCCCCGTAACTCTGGTCCACGCATATAAACTTGAAGGACAACCCTGCGAAAAACTCGAAGGTCTTCAAATTGATCTCTCTACACACCAACCGAAGGGGCATCATCCGGAAAACCCATGGTATATTATACTCCTTGCCGTCGGGATACACTAAAGCTGTGCAAATCATATCAAGTAACTCCACTGGTAGTTTGGCCAGGCGAGGAACCAAGTCGCGCTTGCATTCATGTGAGCGATGCCCTTTCTTGTAGCATCGGAAGCAGCGGCCTTGAGAAGTTAAGAGCTGCCTTTGCCTCCATGTTAATTTGCTACCTGGGGAAGGGAGCCGGAGAGGGCTTGCCATGGTTTGGTGCTAGATGATTTCTGATGGCGACTGTTCGACGAGTCCTCAAACTATGGTGCTGTAACGGCACGAATGTGCTCCAGGCTGAGTAGAGGCATATGGGAGTGCGTATCGGAGGCTAATAGGACCCAGTTCATAGGTAGGCGGTAGAGTAGATGTTATCGATTCGAAGGAGTGGCGTAGAGAAAGGATCTTTTCATGCAGGTACCTACCTAGGTAGGTAGGTGGCTCCTTGCATCCAGCTAGTCTACAAATGGTGTAGGCGCACATGACGCGGCCGCAATTCCCCAATCGCCGTATCTGATAATAAAAATTCCCAAACTCAGCATCCTTATGTCGCATCATAAAAAGCTCTATGAGGCGGTTATAGAGCTCAATTAACGCTACATATGTATAAATAAATAAAAAAGTACATACAATAAGTAGTTGATTTTTAAATCTAATCAAAGGTGCCTAAATCCGTTATCCGGATTACTAGGTGAGCCGAGTTAATGTACCCAGCGAGCTAGGCGAGCTGGTCGAACAGGGTTGCGGAAATGGCCTACCAGTATAACTATAATTTATTTATTTCTTAAATTTAAATATTAAATTCTTATTTCCAAAACTTAATTTTTTTACCTCTTAGTAATCACTAGTACCCGTCGCCAAAATCTAGCCTCTAGCTTCGCAGGTCCATGTACTTAGTTTGGATTCCCGTCCTTAATTTATAAAGTTTTACTTTCGCTGTTTTAATAATTAAATTAATATATTTTCCGTTATATACGACTATAGACTAAAGAGAATTAAGTTTTTTTTAAAGGCTTAAGTCACTCCAGCATTAAATTCTTAATATATATTATAATCAATAAATTAAAGTCTAGTCGTTTATATAATGTATAAAACGAGAATACGGTTCTCGGATCCAAGTCCTTGGAATTAAGTCTTGATATTCCGATACAATACGTATTTGGGATCCTAAGATTCTAGCTATATAATTATGAGTTACTATACGAAGTTACTTAAAGCTTATAGTTTTTTTTGATTTATAGGACTTTAATATATAAACAACGCCCTTCCTACTATAGATTATAGAGATATTGCTAAAAATCCAATATTAATATTACTCGAAATTTTAAGTAATAGACCTTTATTTCTTTATAAATATTTAAGATTTTTAGCTCGAGCTGGATTAAAAGTTAAATTTCGCTATAAAGCAGAATCGAACTTCCCGCAAAACGTCGACTTTTATAAATCCTTGATTCCGTGATATTCTTTTTATATACTCTAAAATTTTAATCTATCTATAAGTCCCATAGTCATTATTTAACAGTAGGGTGTATATCAAGGGACGTCTTTTTTTTTTTTAAATGCCTTAAGATTAAGTTTATTAATTATAGATTTTTTATCCTCGCAAACTTTATACCAAAAGTCCGATTATATTATTTTACTTTCGGGAATAATTATATAAAGTAAATAAAGACGAGGGAGAGCCAAAATAATAGCAAAGTGCATTATAGAAAACTTGGTAGAGGTGTGTTATTTTAAGGACTTTAAGGCTTTGCCGAATAGGGCACACGCCGTAGCGAGGCTGACTGTATAATCGTCGCGTGAAGTCAACTTATGTTTAAGGCTTCGTTCGGAGCGAATAAATACGGATTTAATCAAAATCCGATCCATACTTGCGGATCGAACTTATATATAAGATTCGCTCCACACGGATTCGACAGGTATCCGCCGGATAGGCGGATTTTTGCGGATGCCACGTGAAAATCACGTGTCTAAATATAAAATAGGATAATTTCTACTTAATTAAATAAGGGATAAAAAAAAGACTTAAACTAAATAAATATTATTATAATAAACTAGTAATATATAAGAGTTTTTAGGAATAATTACTAATGCACGTGATTATTAATTTATTCTAAAAGCAAAAATCGATATAGAGTGGATATTTAACTTTTCACGTGATTTTTTAAATCTTAATAATAAAATAATAAAAAGAGAGACGTTGAGAAGATTAAAGTTAATAAAAGTATAAAATTATAAATATAAATATAATTAAAGACTTATATATAAAGCTTTAAAAATAATCTTAAAATAGTCACGTTTTTTTTAATAACAACACTATAAAAACCCGACGGATATCCGTCGAATCGACAAATTTAATCCGACGGATTACGGATCCTAAAATTTAAGGATTCGATTCGCAAAAATCCGACGGATATCCGTCGAATCGAATTAATTCGTAAATCCGAACGAAGCCCTACTTATGTTCCACAAAGTTTATTGAAGATAAGCTAGAGCCTTCAGTGCGACCCTCAAAACCCGAGTGGCAGTGGCAGTGCAGAATTGAAGTGGTGGCTGTGCCGAGGCAGCACCAGAATTAGGCGCAACAGCAGGCAGCATTGCGCCACCAAAAAAACAGAGCGCAAAACCTCGAAGCCTCAATCAACACAAAGTTTTCAGAACTGTAACCTTCGCCTCAGAGAACACCAGCATCAGGAACCATGGGGTCAGAGAGCTTGCCCGATCCTCCTGAGTCAAGCCAGTTCACTGGGACCAAAAGGCTCGGAGCTCTACTTTCTGTTGGCCGCGAAACCAAGAGGCTCTGCACGCTGCCCAGCAGATTGCCTCCTGGAAGCGCGGCTTTAGAGTTGAGTAATGGACATGACTGGTGTGGAGGGTTCGGTATTGCCTCAAATTCCGGGTTTGATAGCGCCGTGTCGCAGTGCGGCATTGGCCCCGGAACAAAGTGGGGAAATACTGTACCTCCAGGAGTTTTTGGATTGGATTCAACTCCCATCCACCCAGCAGTTGGATCTGACCCATTACTCTTCAATCAAATACCTGTTGAGATGCGCGAGATGAATATGCAAAGCAATCCAGGAGCGGAAAGGCTGTACCACCAACCTGAATATCAGGAAAGCACGAGTACTTTTGACTTACAATACTCTTTCGACGCGAGCAAAGCAATCAACCCAAGTCTTGAACTGGGTTATGGCTTCGACTTCAGCTATAGTGGCAACTTTTCAGAGAGCTCGATGCTTCCGGACCCGAATTATTCGTCTTTTACCCCATTCATGGACTGCGTATCAACTAGGGTGGATGGAACGACAGGCTCTGAATGGGGCAGCGGGTATCAGCCAGTGGGATTTTCCTCCTACGAATCTGATACTATTGAAATAGTACCAAAAAGCGAAGGAATTCCTGTTACAAGCCTCGAACCGAAACCAGTGGACAATGAAGATAATTCAGAGTATTCTAGCGCAGTGATAAGTCATAACAACTGCCTCTTAGGTATGCCGACAATAAACCTTCCAGTTTTATCCCAAATATTCTAACTTGTATGAATAGGATTTGATAATCCCTCCCAACCTGTGCTGTCAGAATTGACCCCAAAAAGCTTTGTCATTGATCCTAATCAAGTCGATATCTGCTTTGGGGTGGTGCGTTCATCCAGGCTCCGAGTTGTAGGAGTGAATATACTGACCGTATAAAGATCATAGCACATGTCACTTCTTCTTGGACTGGCAGCCAAGAAATAAAGGTGACTCCGGTAACAATAAGTCCGTGGGCCGATGTCATGAAGCTGTCTTTTCAGGATTCTAAGAAGTATGCCGGCATCCTGTGCCTTCCTGCTTTGTGCAAGCTCCAAGAGGAGTTTACTATTGAGTACACTGCTAAGATGGAGGCGTTGAAATACCGAAACAACCCACGGGCCGGTACAGGGAAGGCAACATTGCCCAACTCGACTCATGACTGCTTGGTGCGCATTGTCGCGTATGGAGTTAAATCGGAGGGATATGCCGTGAGTAAATTGCTTTCAGATGCTGGCTTATATCTCCAACATCCAAAAACCACAGAACTCTACAGGCACATCGATTATTGGAACCCACATTATTTACTCCGTCCAGATTCTCAAATTCCAAAACTTGAAGCTTTATCAATGTCTGCAGATAGAAATAATGTTGCCGCAACGGACACGCTTGATGAGGCGTATAAGAGCTGTTTTATACAGATATTCAACTCTGCAAATGGCCCAATTACCCCCCTCAACGCAAGGCCTAGCCCTCGACTCAAGTCTATACTGAAGGAGTAAGTCACTTCCCCCTTTATAAAAGAAAATTACGTACTAATAAGATGCAGTCACCAAATTACAGCTCTCGCGATGATGATAGAGAAAGAATGCGGAATCGTGAAGGACGCTAAATTTCCAACTCTTTGGAGTCCTTCAATCGGCTCAGGGCCGATGATGCAGTTAGTAACGACTATTATTGAACCAAATCGACCTGCATTGTACCATTACTTACAATTCTCAAATAGATATCGTCATACAATTACGGGAACATGCCAAAGCGGCCCAACACCCATCTACGGCGGAATACTTGCTGACGTTAGTCTCCTAAACATTGTTAAAGAATCCAACTGATACTCTCAGGACATGAGGCTGGGAAAATCTTTGAGCCTTTTAGCTCTAGTGTGCTCGTCCCTTGATTCGTTAGCCGACCAAGAGGAGTTGCCGGAGGATGGAATGTCTCGAGCGACTCTGATTGTTACACCAAAGTCCAGTATGTTCCTGATATTCATGTTCTGTATTAACATATCTCTAAAACATCCTAGCAATCCCTGGCTGGCTGCAGCAAGTCGAAAGGTACCAAAATTGCGCAGATCAAACACGTTTCCAGACCCTGACTAGTATTTTTGCATGTAGGCACATCCATGCAGGTCAATTGCGCCTAGCAGTGTATCATGGTCCCAATAGACACCTGCTATCATCGAACTTCTGGCAGACTGATATAGTACTCACGACCTATGAGACCTTGAGGTTAGAGTGTGAAAAAACAGGGCCACTTTACTCAGGTACATGGCGTCGGGTTGTCCTCGATGAAGGTTGGTATCATGGATCTAGAAGTTGCCTGAGTACCAGCTCACTGCGATTCCAGCACACCATATTCGCAACAGGTCATCGCAATCATTCAAGACAGCCTCGGCAGTCTCCTCAAAAAGCCGGTGGTGTCTTACAGGCACGCCAATACACAATTCCCTTGACGACTACGGAGCACTGTTGAGCTTCCTGGGCGTCCCACTATTGACTGAGAAATCAGAATTCGATTTCTGGATAACCTCTCCAATCAAGCGGAAGCACCCAAACAGCTTGAACACACTCGGAGACCTCATTAGAGCGACTTGTCTTCGACGAACAAAGGATATGACACAAGACTCGCTTCAGCTTCCCCGGCGAATCGAGAGAATTGAAGAGATCAAGCTGCATCAAGCAGATCAAAACTTATACGACTTTTTCAGAGAAAAGACTGCCAAGATTGCCGCTGGTATTGCCATGCTAGACGAAAGCACATCAGGAATAGGTCGAGAGAAGGACGCAAATATTTTGACTCTGCTTAATTTCTTGAGACGTATCTGCAACCATGGAGAGGATTTGTTGCCCCCTTCTGCTTTAGAAGCTTGGAGATCCAGCACTGTGTCAGTGGACTGGCAAATGATGCGAAACTACAACAGAATTTGCGATTCCTGCGGATCACTTATCGAGGAAGTCGACTTTCTGTCCGGCAATAGTCCCGAATTCGGATGCCACCACTCCATTTGCACAACCTGTTCTATGCAAAGAGAAAATTCAATCACAGAGGAGGCGTGGAAGTGCCCAAAGCGTGCAGCCATGCAAGCTACATCAGGAAATTTCCTTACTTTACCCACATCCTCTATTCGACTTTCCGCCAAGGTCGAAGCGCTGATACGAAACCTTAGTTCTGAACAGGCTCTGGAAGAGCGTGAAGACAAAGCGCTGCCTGTAAAGAGGTACCCAGCCATGATAGATCCAGCTAATATCGCAGTTATTCAAAGATCTTGGAGTGCTGATATATTGCAGTGTCATTTTCAGTCACTGGACCAAAATGCTTGACCTGATTGCAAAGGCCCTGATACGGTATGGCTTTCGATTCCAGAGAATAGACGGCCAGAGCAGCCTGCAGCAGCGAGGTGTGGCAATACAGCAATTCAAAGAGGATCCAGCATGTACCGTCATGATTGCTAGTATAGGAAGTGCAGGCGAAGGGTAAGATTATGTGCAGTTTTGGAGTCATCAGGGTTCCAGCAATTTTGAACATTCAATGTCTTATTTGATACTGATAGAGTGTTGTCCTCTAGAGTCGACTTAACGGTTTCAAGCCGTGTGCACTTGGTGGAGCCACATTGGAGCCCAATGGCAGAAGCCCAGGCTGTAGACCGCGTGCATAGAATTGGGCAAACACGAGAAGTCGTGGTAACAAGATACATTGTTAGCAACACGATTGAGACGGTATGTTTAGTGCGGCGACTAAGCGCTCAGATTCTGGTGTTAATGTTTCAAGTTGCTATATTGCTTGATGGGGCTAGGAAGCTAACTAGAACTAGTACATCCAATGGATTCAGCAGGATAAATTGAGACTCATACGGCGCTCCCTTGACCCAACCGGGATTCTGCAAGGCGATATTGATGATGCGCGGTGGAAGGTGAAGAGTATTGTTCAGTTTACAGTTTGGCATGAGCTAACTCGCAAGTAGACTTTGCAGAAGGCTTTAGGTATACCCAATCAATGAGAGTATTTACAATACAATTATTATATATTTTAGGCAAGACCTTTTTGTCACGTTCAAAATTCAATCCCAGAAAACATTCAAAGACCTTCTCTGACATATATTGTAGCCCCCCGTTAGCAACGTCCTAGAATAGAAGTTAGAAATACTCGCCGGATATATGACTTGATTATCTGCTCGATTTGGTAAAGAGAGTTGAGTCTGGATCTTTGATAAGCTGTACAGAAATTCAAAAATAGTGGTATTGTCAGTTGTGGTTTAGGGAGTATGATAGGAGGGTAGATTCTTTGGCTCCACAAAAATTCGGAGAATCTTAAATTTTTGCGCATTTCACGACATAGTTTTACGTATATCCTTATTTGCTCTCGCAACCTTTGAAGCCGATCAGCGCCAGATATTGCACGGAGTCCAATATAAAGCGACATAAAGAAGGGCGCTCGAGGAACTTTGTGTCACGCGACTGGTGAAAAATGATAAGAGCACGCTGTCCTCGATCTCTGGTAACCTTATATGGCGTCTTCGAAGCTAGTTTTGATTTTCCAATTTCGTCTTTTCAACTAAATCATCCCAAGACATTCCCAGCCACTTCGAAATGCTTTTTGCACCTGCCTCATCCCTAATTTTTCTAATTCTCTTATCAAAAGGCGGTCCAGAGGTTGCATATGCTGCTGGGTCAGCACCTAATACGAGAAGAAACCTCATCAGCTCGGCAGCCTCAGAATTATTTTTCGTTGCAGCGTGGTGCAATGGCGTTAGGTATTGACGACTGCGCCTGTGGTTTATTGCCGCTCCTGCATCAGTCAAGTATTTGGCCAGTTTCACTGAACAACATGCTGCTGCGACATTCACAAGCGCATCTCCGAGATAAATGCCTCTAAGTGCTTTTGCCAGATTTATCCTCTTCCACAATGTCAGAATAAACGCTTCATTGCCTGGATCCCCCCTGGCGGTTTTGAGGAGGTCTTGCCTTATGAAGCGCTCGCCATACGGAATATTCGAGTTTCGGCCGGCCACAGTCTCCTGTCTCCAAGCTTCATAGTCGGCGTCGATACATATTTCCCAACCGAGGAGGAATTCTTCGGATTTGGATTTCAATATTTCTGGAAGAATAACGTGGTATCTGACCTCGGAAAACTCGCTTTTGTAACAATGGAGTATGTGTCTATAATTTTCGATATTTTTCGAATGGATAGCGGCGATCAGGAATCGATGAGTATAATATGCTTTCGGGATGAGCAAATCAATCATGGCGGTAGATCCAGAACTGACAGCTAGTCTGTATAATGCTTGTCGTACTTCTGATTTGCAATTTCCCAATCGAGGAATAAGGGTTTTTATTAGTTGGACCTTGTCAGTTCTGACAAGATCGAACAGGAGCGGTTGTATTTCGTCCTCGTCGGGGTCTTGTTGAAAGCATACTGTCTTTGAGTCCTCTTGGTGGCATTGCTCCCAGTGCTTGTCTCGCATATTCCGGGAAAGAAATCCCTGGGAATAAGGACAATCGGCCCTGCTACACTTCCATGGCTGATCGTGATGTTTCTGGTGTGAGTTTCGAACCGACTCGGTTGGGAATCCATGGCGGCTAAAGAAACAGCTCAAAAAACCGCATTTAAACGGCCGTCGACCGTAGTGTGTCTGGAGTGTAAGGCAGTAACAGTCTTCATTGTGGGATTCACTGCCTCCGCATAGCAGTTCGTCAAATTCCTGATATAGGCGTATGGATGTTTGTGATATGGTTAAAGGGTCGAGGGTGGTCCATGAAATTCCTTTGCTTGTCAGATATACTGGCATAATGAGGATCTAAATTTTCGAGTGTCTTCTCACCCTTTCTTTTATCATATTCTCTTTCCGAGCACATTTGTTGAAAGTACATCGCATTTCGAAGCACCTCATGAATATCTGGACAGTCAAATTTGAATAAATGCTGGTTTGTAGTTTGAGTAGGCGGTGATGCGGCGCCATTATTGAATTCGCCGCTTCTCCTCTTCTCTATGAACAGTCGAACAAGGTTGCCGAGGTCCTCTGGTAGTGTTATCGAATTAGCAAACCGGCTGTACCGTTCGACGAGTATAAGCCACATAGTGGCGGAGTATTCGTGAAGTCGATACGCCCCCAAGAGCACATTGTCATGAAATTCCTCATCGGTTAAGTCTGTATCATGATGTCGTTGGCAGAGGTACTGAATGCAACATGTTGCTAGGCTGAGAGTGGCATCCGAGATATTGATCGAGTTCGTAACGTGTGGGCTGAAGACGTATCTATTTAAGGTATATTAGAACTCCGTGGTCGCAATCTGCATTTAACAATCACTTACTCTTTCACCGTAAAGTGGACGAACTGCACATAATCATCAACTATTTCCAGGATTGGGCCACAAACCTGAACAGGGCTGAGCCTAGCAATCACTTTTAAGTCGCCATCGACATCGTTCATCCTAACAATGAGGGCTTGTTCGATCTCCTGAATGGTGAGAGGGGTCAAAGAGCTGCCAATCCATCCCAAGAGCTTCAGGGCTTTGTCTCTTAGAGCCAAGGGGGTCAGATTGCTGATCCGTTCTAAGATCCTACCGTACCTAGTACTGAAGTTAGAATGCGTCATTTAATAGGTATTCGACATTTTATCTAGCCTTACGCGTCATCTAAGCTCTCTGGGAGAACTTGGAGTTCGTTGCGAATTGCGATCATATCATCGAGGTGTTCAATACTGCTTAAAACAACTTTCACATAAAGAAACATGCCTTTTGAAAATTTAGAGTTCGTTTATCTATGAAACAAATTAGGGGTGGATCGAAGACGGGATACATACCATTTGCCTTCGACGATAATGGCGCTAGCCACTCCTCGATTTCAGTGCGGGCTCCAGGAAGAAACTCTCGGGACAAAAACCACTCCTTGACTCTGCTGTTTATGAATGCCTGGATACTGCCTGCGTTCCGGCTGTCTACGCGAATTTCGACCGTTTTACCATGAAGAACAGCGTGGATATCATCTTCAATTCTGGAGCTGACGAGAATCTTTGCCTCTTCACAGCTATTTGACAATTCCAGCAGGCAATATAAGAGTCTGGGCCGTTCAATTTCGTCCATTTCGTCCAACCCGTCGATGATGATGAAGACTGGTCCGGCAGTGATAAGCAGTGTGGTTAAAAGCTCCACGGCGATTTTCAGATCTCGCTTTAGCTCCTTTACCGTAGACTGGCAAAGTATTGCCTGTAAGTCATCATCATCTGATGTGAGCTGGAATAACAGCGAATGAACAACTGATGAAGCAGATATGCTATTGCTAAACTTGTAGCTGAGGAAGACGAAGAGAGTTCGGCCTTGAGTTATTGCCTTATCGACAACAGTACTGGAAAGAAAAGTCTTCCCTATACGTCATGTCAGCCAGATATCGAAGGAATGACGCTCTGCTCGTAATAAACTTACCTGCTCCAGGTATTCCTTGCAGCCATATGAGCTTTGCTGGCTTCTCGGTCTCTTTGAGCCACTTGAGGAACATGGCATCTCTCAAAAGCCATTTCCCAGTGCCTTCGCATATCCGCCCATGGATTCTGTAAAGGTCCTCTTCATATGTCCTTGGAGAAATGGCTTCTCTGATTGCATTGTATTCTTGTCTTCGATGTGATCTTTCGGTTCTCTCGAAATGGTCCAGAGCTCGAAGGCGAGCCTCATGTTCTTCGCGGATGTGCTCCAACCGAACTCCATTCCTCATGAGCAACGTATGACGTTCGATATGTGACATTATGATTCGTATCTTATCCCGCTGTTTTGGCCACATTGCTTCGAATATCAGTTTCCAGCCTTGCGCAACCCTCAATGTTAGAGTTATCTATCCATGAAGAGCTGGGGCTTTGAGACATACGACATAGGCTAAAGAACTTGAGGGCGATGACATAGAAGTCAAGGATATCCTGGAAAAATAGTGCGAGGACATCTTTGATCTGTTCATTATGGCCGAAGAGCCTCACGACCTCTTGGAATTCCGGCAGCAAGTCACCGATATCTCCAATGGTATTGACTATTGCGTCGAAAGATTGCTTTAAAACACTAGTCCATTGGAGAAGCAACTTAATAGGTCCCCAGATATATGCCAGAATTTCTGGCTTTACTTGCACAAACGTGTCTATAGCATCCGTGTAGCCTCGAAGACGTTCTAGGAAGGGTCCAATCTTGGACAAGTGTCGCATGTGTCCATTCTTTGCTTGCTCTTCCTGAAGCTTATCCGTGACATCGTAAACTTGGTCAATCGTGGTCGTTCGCAAGATCTCACTGTACAGCCCCTCATCTTTGAGTTCTGCCTTGAAGTCGCGAATGGATTTCTCAAATGCCCACTGAACTGGGTCAAGTGGGGGGACCATTGTCCTGTCCGCGTGGGCGAATGGAGACGCAGTTTGGGAAGTGAGAGCCAGGATACCAGAGAATAAGTACGTCGCGTCTCACTCAATCGCTTGGGCATCAGCGACGCTTTGCTGGCAGCAGGAGCTGGGTAGGTTGGTGGTGGCTTAGCTCCCTTGGGTGGCGGAGCGCTGGAACCTACGGAAGGCGATAAGGACCACATGTCTTAGGGCCTGTTTGGATGCGATATTCGCTACGGATACCGGTATTTCGATACTAGTATCGAAATACTGGTATTCGAAAATTAACGAATACTAGTATTCGTATTATTTAAATCCGTTTAATAAAAATCGAAAACTAAATAATATTTTAATTATAAAGATTTTAAAATAACTTTTATTAATTTATTAAATCTTAAACTTTTAGTTTTATTAATTTTATTAATTTAATTTTTAATTAATTTTAATATTTTTTTTATTAAATTTTTTTAATAAAATAATCTAATAAATTAAAAATTATTTTATTAATATTATATAATATTATATTAAAAATAAAATTTTTATAAATAATATATTTAAAATATAAAATTATATAATTATAATTATTAATTTATATTATTAATAAATAAATATAATAATAAATTATA
>Ga0302221_10002259_pt1 | contig 12080 bp, 1 predicted proteins | sample II_Palsa_E2_1_FD_193517 | JGI IMG/M metagenome (GOLD analysis project Ga0302221, IMG submission 193517) | Peat permafrost microbial communities from Stordalen Mire near Abisko, Sweden - II_Palsa_E2_1 | ecosystem: Environmental > Terrestrial > Soil > Palsa > Peat permafrost | place: Sweden...
CAGCCATTCCGTAGCCGGCCGTAGGTTATTACGGTCCGTAAGCACGGCCCGTAAGCTCGCTATAGTCATACCGTAGCCGACCATGGGTTCCAACCCTCATAGAGTACATTAACCCTTTGATTACAAAGCACTGACTAATCAAGGGGAAGCACCGGTTTCAGTATATATAAACTATATAACACTTCAATTGAACCTCAGTCACTATTTAAACGAGTATAAAATATTATACGTATTACGTGCTTTGAATACGACTTTATTATACTATTTAAGTAATATAAACATATTATAATAATTATTATATCAATGTTAGAACTTCTTTAAAAAACATTAAAAATAATAATTCCTTTTAATTATATATTAATTTCTTAATCTAGTTTAATTCTAGTCCTTTTAATTACTTAATATATTTATATATTTCCTTTTTATTAATATATTTATTTCTTTTTATTAATATGTTTTTATTCGTGTTTAATTTATTCCTTTATATTTAATTATAATATATTCGTATTAATTAAGTATTTAAAGGTGTTTAAGAGCTTTGATTTTATTATAAAGTTAATAAAGTTTAAGTCTCTTTTAATTTATTTAACTTTTATAATCTCTTATTATTTATATATTTAATAAAAGTATATTATATTAATTATTAAGTATTTCTTATAAGTAATACTTAATTTAATAAAGTATTTATATAATGACTTCGAATTTATATAAATAATTAATAATAAATTTATTTTTAATACTTTATTAATTATAAATTTAATAAAAGTACTTATATTAAAATTATAAGTTATTTTATATAACTTTAAAATTAAAACACTTTTAATAATTCTTTTATATTTAATAAAATACTAATAAATAATATTAACGTGTTTAATATTATTTATTAAAATTAATATATATTTAATTTAAAAAGAAAAGTTTTTATTATTTATAAATAAAGTATTTATAAAGATAATTAAATATAAAGACTTCTTTTTAAGCTTTATAAAATATAGTCCTTTAATAATATTCTTAATTTATTATTAAATACGCTTATTAAGTGCTTTTATATTAGCTTTAATTAGTTTAATAAATCGGCGAATATCTGAAATAACTTCTAACTTTTTCAAAAATATCTGAGATAACTTTTAAAAAGGGTTATTTCAGATATATTTTTCTGACTTTTTTATAACTTATTTTTTATTAAAGTAATTAATAGTTATTTTTAAAATCACTTTTAATTCTAAAATCAAGCTAGTTATTTTTCTTTTTAAATATAAAAGAATTAAGTTAATATTGTTCAAACTCATTAATATTTAATTTTTCAAAGTTAGTGACTTTTATTTTTATATTATTAAAGTTAATTATTTTTAAAAATTATATCTTAGTAAATTTAAGCGATATTTGCTTAATTATTTTATATTTATATAGTGAAATAGTCAAATTCTAATTTATATTAAAGTTATTTTTAAAAATAACTATTTATTAATTTAATATTAATTAAAATTTAAAGAAGGTTATTTGAGATAGAAAAAAAGTGTTGGTTCGTCAGTCACGTGATGTGTCACATGACGCACACTTACGTAAGCACTGACGAGCTTTATCAACACTATGCTGTAGCCTACTTTTAGACTTATTAAGCATCAATTAAATCAACACCGTATACGTATCATACAGTGATATTCGTGCCCGTTGTAAAGACAATGCATACCGACAAAAAGAGTTATTTCAGATATTTTGAAAAAGTCGAAGGTTATTTCGGATATTCGCCGTTAATATATTAAGTAATATATTATTTCTTAATAAAAAGGTTTTAATATATAATACTTTTATTACTTATTATAATTAATAATAAGGTATTTATATTCTTTAATTAAAAACTTAGTTTTTTATAACTTTATTTATTCTTTTATAATAAAGGCATTATTTTTAATAAATAATATATTATTAATTTAAAGGCTAATAATATTAAAAAGTTAATTATTATAAAGAAAGCAAGAGTTATAAGTTAATTACTTTATAAAAAGCTTATTGATATAATAAAAGTAATAAGTTTTAAACTAGTGATTTTTAACTTTTAATATATTATATAATAATTTAATAACTTTTAAAATTAAATTATTTTTTAAGTTTAACTTTTTAATAAGTTTTTAAAATAAATTAATATAAAAATTATAATTAAATATAAGCTTATAAGATATTTTATAAATATAATCTTATAATTTTAATTATTATAATAATAATATTAAAGATAATTCTTTAATTAATATATTAAATAATTAATAATTACGTTAATATAATATACTTTTCTTTATTATTATAAGTTTAAATAACGAGTCTTGACTTCTTAAGCTTTTTTTTAATACTTTTATTCTTAATTTTATTAATAAATTTAAAGTTAAAGATATATATACTTTTTAATACTTAAGATTTAAAAGTAACTTTAAATATATTCTTTTTTAAAAAAATTAATAACTTTGGCTTATTAAAAGTCTTTATATTAAATATAATCTTATAAAAGTATTATAATATTAAAGTTTTTATAAAGTTATTCTTTATTATATTTTAAAGAATTAATAAGTAAAAGGGGTTTTTATAATAATTATATTATTACTTTTATTTTCTTAATTATTTTAATTTAATTTAAAGTTATTATTATTAATTTATATATTTAATATATAAAAAGACTTTATAAAAATTAAATAAAAAGTTATATTACTTTAAAGTAATATTAATATATAATCTTTATTATATATAATTATAAGCTTATATAATTATTTTTAATTTCTTAATTAATTTATATTATTTTTATATTAAATTAAAACTTTTGAATTAAGTATAAAGTTATAAATATTAATTATATTAAGTTTATTTTAAGTATTTAAAGTATTTATAACTTAATATTTAATTTATAACTTCTTAACTTTTATTATTACTTTTTTTAAAGTTATTAATCACTATAAAATAATAAGTAATAAACTATTATATTTATTTATTTAAAGTAAAGCATTATAAATTAAAATAATTAAGATTATATTATTAAGTCTTATAATATTATTAATTTTAATTATAATAATAAAGTAAATACATTAAATTAAATTATAATAATATTTAATAATTTTAATAATTTTATATACTTTTATAAAAATAACTTTGACTTTTATATTTATTATATTTATTAATTAAGTAAACTCTTTATTAATAAATTACTTATTAATTATAATTATTAATTCTCAGTAATAATATAAAGAATAAATACTTATTATAATAATAAACAAGTTTTAAAGTTTATTTAAAAGAAGAAACCTTTAAATATTATAATAATAAAGATATATAAAAGATATAATAAAAACATTATAAAGTTTATAAAATAATAAACGAGTTAAATTATATTTAAAGACTTTTTAAATGAGTTTATAAAGAAGACGTAATAAAAGTTAATAAAAAAAAGATAAATATAATTAGTCTTAAAGTTTTAATTTAAAAGCTAGTTTTTAAAGTTATAAAAACCTTAATATTAATAAAGAAAATAAAAACTCTCGAAATATACTTTATTATTATATAAGATTTACTTAATAATAAAAGGGTTATTAATAATATATAATTATTTAAATAATTTAAAAAATATTATTTTAATAATTATAATTACTCACTTAATATTTATATTAAATAAAAGATATAATATAAGTAAAACTTAAGTTTATAATCCTTATATTAATTATTTAATAATAAGATTAAACGTCTTTATTAAAAAAGCCTTATTTTTAATAAGCGAAAATGAATTGTTTAATAAAAGCGAGTTGTTTATTTATAAAATCGGTTATAATCGGGACTTATTTTTATATTTATCTCTTATTAAAATCAAAGTATTAAAGTAATTATATTTTGATTTATTTTAATATTTATATAAAATCGGTATTTTCTTAAATCGAATTAATATTCGTAATTGATTATAATAATAATAATATAATATCGTCGTTTTTAATTAACGACTCTTTATTATTACTCTCTTTATTTAAATCTTTTAAATCTTTTTTATCAACGATTATTACTTCAAATATTCTCTTTTTTTATATAAGTTTAAATTTGTATTTTATAATAATGATTTCAAGATTAATTAATATATTCGTAAATATTTCAAGATTATCTGACTTTATACGCTTAACTTCTTTTTTAAGACGTTTTAATTCCTTATATAACTTTAGCCTTTTAATACGAATTATTTTAAACTCTTTTAAAAGCGGATCCTTTTTAAAATCTCGAATAAGCTCTTATAATATAATTGGAATATATGTCTTAAATATCTTTTAATTGTCAGATAAAAACTTAAAACGTGTTTTCTCTTCTTTTTAAGCTTTTATCTTTATTTTATAACGTAGCTTTTTAATTTTATTCTCGTATTTTCGAATCTTCGTCTTTTATTTAATAATAATAATGTCGGCAGCCTTTCTTTTTAATATCTTCTTCTTTTCAAGACTATTTATTATAAGTATATTGCCTCTTTTAATAAGGCTCATTTGAGCGTCAAACTTTGATTTATAAAAGTCGACTTGAGTTTTTCGAGTATTTATTAATTTTAAAACAAAGAGACTATTCTATATAAGCCATTCGTTTATAGACTTTTATACGGTTTGATATTTATAATGAGAAAGAGAGTTTAATACGTTTATAATTTTAAAACTAAGTGCTTTGAATTAAAAGACATAATCGGAATATAATACCGGTTTTAAAAGAAGAAGTAATTAATACTCTTTTTTAAAAGTAAGATTAAAAATCGGATTAGATTAATCAACTTCTTTTTTATAATCGTTTAAATCCTTGGAATTAAAGTCACTTTGAAATTTTAAAGAATTTAATTTAAGATCTTTTTTATTCTTTTTTTTATATTCCTTGATTTTATATCTGACTTATTTAAAGTTAATAAGCTATATATTTAACTTTTTAAAAGAATATTTAATTATTCTCTTAATAAAAGTCTTTTCTCGAAGCTTTAAAAGATCACGAAAAAAGCAATATATATTATATTCAACTTCAAACCCTTAAATAGAATTCTATATATTCTTATTTTAATATTGCTTTTATTTTTAAAAGCAATCAATATTAAAAGACTAAAGAAGATAAATTTGATATAAAAGATATTTAATAATTTAAATTTTATATATTTTAACTTTGATAATAAAATCGTTAATATTATAATAAATAATATTATTAATTAAAAGAATACGTTAATGACTATTAAGACCGTAATTATAATACTTAATAAAATAGTTTAATTAAATTATATAAATGTCTTCGTTAATATAATTATTTAAAAAAACGGTAATAACTTCGTAATTTATTATATTTTCGTGAAATTAACTTCTTATAATTATAATTCTAAGAATGATTATTATCGGTAATATAACTTTTTTATTAATAAATATATATTTAATAATTGTAAAAGAGATATAATTTTTAAGAATATTAATATATATCTCTTTAATCCCAATTAAAATAATAACGTTTTAATTAATAAAACAAGTAATTTATATTCTTTTTTTATTTATATTATATATATATTTAGTTTTTATAATTTCAATAACTTTAAAAACTGACTTATATTCCTTTTTAAATTATTTATAAAGTTTAAATTCGGTATAAATATTAATATAATGACTTATAATAAACTTCGTTTTAATTATATATAATTCGGGGGTATTTTTAAATTAAGTTTGAAATTATTTATATAAAAGCATTAATAGACATTTTTATACTCGATATTATATAATATAATTATATATCATTTATTTTATAACTCTTTTCTTTTTATTTATAATATGATTTATTAAATATCGTATTAAAGCTATATATTACTTTAGCCGTAAAATCTTATTTTAACTTTTATATTATATAAACTCTTTTTATTAATCCTTTTTTTTACTCGTTGTTATACTTTTAATAAAAAGTTCTCTTTTTTAATATAAAATATATATATTATAAAAATAAAGGTTTAAAAAGGGTTTTCTTTTAATTACGCGATAATTAAACGCGTTTTATCTTTATTTAAAATGTTATAATAAAAGTTATTTTTTAATATATTATATAATCGAATTATTAATAAAGATATATTAATTAATCTTTTTAATATAAAATAGATTTTAAAGTAAAGTAATGAAAATAAGACTTTTATTTTAATAAAAAACGCGTATAAAATAAAGTCGCGATTTCAAAAAGTAAATAATTCGCTTTCGTTAAACAATTCGCTTTCGTTTATTAAAAGTAAGGCCTTTTTAATAAAGACATTTAATCTTATTATTATTTATATTAAGAAAAAATAAAATCTATTAATAATATTAACCGTTTATTAATCGCTTGTCAATAATATTAATAATTATTATTATATATATTAATATTTATATCACTTTATAATACGTAAAACAATCGGGTCTTAAAACACGGAATACGAATAATATTATATATTCTTATAAGATTAATGACTGTTATTATTCTATTGAAATAAGTTACGTAGTTTATATATATTGAAATTAATACTTCTTTTTAATTAATCAATACTTCGTAATTAAAAAGTCGGTGTATTTAATATTATAAAAGTGATTATATATTAACGGCATTTGAAAATAAGACTATTTATATATAGTCTTCGTAATCACTCTAATAAAACCGTAAAATATAAAAGAAATATATAAGAAACTCTTTTTAAACTGTCTTTTAAACTACGGTTTAAATAATACTTTAAACTAGCCGTAAGTTTTATTCACAGTTTATAAATGAATTATAAAACCTTTTAACAAATTATAAATAAACCGTAAATACTCTATCAGTTTCGTTCTATTTATTTATTGACTTTTAAATCAAATTTATTTATATTAATTAAGTTTTTAAAAGCTTGATATAACTTTATTTTAATTATAACGTTTATTAAATTGTCTCCGTTATTAATTTACTTGATTTTAATAATCTCACATCGTTTATAAACTTGATGTAAATATATCAAGTTTATTATTAATCTCTTTTCTTATATTATACTTAGTTTAATTAAATAGTCGTAAAAAAGTTTCGAATCGATATATAAAATTAAAAGTAATTGTTTTAATTATAAGATCTTTTAAATTGTCGACTTAATTACAGCTCTTATATCAAAGTTATAAGTTAATATATATAATTCAGAAATTAATACGTTGTAGATTACCCGTTTACACTTAATTAAAGACTAATAAAATATGTTTACAAATTGATTTCAGTTTATAAATACGATTACGAAGCCGATTTATAATAATAAGTCTTTATTATTAATGAAAAAAACATCTGTAAATATTAATAAATTAAAGGAGTTTATATTTAACAATATAAAAATAAGTCTTTTCGTCGTATTATTAATTTATTATTAAATACGTTTATTAAATTATTTAACGTCTGTCTTTTATAAGTTTATTACTTAAGCCGTAAAATATAAATTATAAAAGGATTCGGATTAATAAACTATAATAATATAAACGCTTTTTACGCGTTATATTATATATTGATCCTTTGTATTTACGGTTTTATAAGTCTTTTTACAGGAATTAATAAAATCTATAAGTTTTATTATAACGAGTTTTAAGTTTTAAATTTAACGTTTTTAAATTAATTTAATTAAATCGTTTTTTTATATAATCAAACTTTTATTAAATTTAATTAAAGTCTGCTTAATCAATTACTTTCGCGGCTTTATTAAGAACTTAACTTTTTATAATTCGGTTTTTTTAACGTTTATAAAAGTTTAATTTATAAAGAAAAGAGTATTATTTATTTAAAGTCCGACGATATTAAAACTATTTAAAAGAGTATATAAGAAGTATAAGTCGTAGATCGACTGCTTTATTTTGAGTTTATAAACGTAATATTAATAATACGTTTTAAATTAATAGTTTTAACTTTTAATACTTTATAAAAGAGTTTTACGACTTATAAAATTGTCTTTAAATATAAATTGAGTTTAAAAGGCAGTCATATAAAAATGTCTTTATTTAAATAAATATCGGACTATATATAAGTTTATAAAATGTCTTATAAATAAAAGACTATAAACTTAACTTATTATAATTTAAATATAAATATAAATATGATTTATTGACTGACTTATTGAATTATAAGCGATTATATAAAGACTAAGTCTTTTCTTTAATTATTATAAGCTTATATAATAAGCTTTAATTTCTCAAAGGCTTTATTAATATTAAAGTATTTGATTTCGTCGATAAACTATAAATTGAATATATAAACGCTTTATAAAACGTCATTTTTTATTATAACCGTAAAGACGTCTTTTTTTAAGTAATTTATTGATTTCTTTACGTCGTGAATTTATAAATAAGGCTTTTTATATTAAGACTGATATATTTATAAATAAGAGTTGATTTACGGATATATTTATAAAAGTTAAGTGACTTTTAATCACGGAGTGTTTTTAAAGACGTCTTCGGCTACGCTTTATAAAAAGTGGCGTAATAAGTTCAATTGACTCAATAAATTATTAAAGTACTTCCGGAGTAAAGATAAGTACTTTTAATTTATTTAATTCAATATTACAAATAGTTTTAAACTAAAAGAAAGGTTTTACAAATGTGCTTTTAAAGTTAATCAATTTATTAAAAAGTTATACGCGGTATATTTTATCTTTTACAATTAATAAACAATAGAGTTTAATTTAATTACTGCTTTTATATTATATAAAGACTTTAAAATTGAATAAAAAGTCGTGAACCGAAGTTATATTAAGTTTATTATAATAATATAAAATGTTATTAATAGTTTATTTAACTTGTAATTTAATTATTTTAATTATTGTTTTTTATATTACAATTGCCCGATTTATAATAAACGGGATAAAAGGGTTTAAATTACTTATCTTAAAATAAACTTTATAAATTAAAAGAGTTAATATTAGTTTATTAAAGTTAATAATATTATTAACGGCTTTTACGGCTATTTATAAAACTAATTCTTTTTAAATGTCTTTATATTCGTTTATAATGATCTGATAAGCTTTTTATAAAATTAAATGAACTCGCTCGACGAGCCCGACGGATTAATACACTTCGATTAAAATAGTTTTTATTGAAATAATTATAATTATAATATATTATTAGAATTTTTTATTGATGAAGTTCTTACCGACGTCGTGAATAATATATTCAACGGGTTTAATATACGTGTCGATTTAATAAGCTTATAAAATGTTTTAAATATATTTTATAAATATATTTTATAATTAATAAACGGCTTAATAATAAATTACTTCGTCGATTATATATAATACCGGACTGTTATTAATATATATAATGTTTATATATATTAAATAATTAAAATCAAAGTCTTTATAAAAAGTAAACTTAAACCGGCTTAAAGAATATCCGTATTTTCAATAAAAGGAATAATATTTAATTAAGTAATTAATTAATTATTTGTCAACATCGTTATATTTAAAACGCTTAAAGACTTTATATAACTTTTCAATTAATAAATAGCCGAAATAATAATATAAACAATAAATTTCAATATTAATAAAATAATACGGGTTATAATTAAAATACTTTTAAATATAAGTTTATAAAGCCTTTCTTTATATAAAGAACAAGTGTTTAAATCGTCGTATAATTAATAAAGTAATAAATATAAAGTTAATTAAAGTATTTATAATATTATTATAATAAACTTATAATCTATTTATATTTATAAAATAAAATAGAAAAAGAGTGTTTGTTTTTATTATATAAAAGTTAATTAAATTAATTAAAGTCTTGATTATAATTAATTTAATTGATATAATTAAACCGATGTCGAATTAAATATTTACAGCTTTAATTTATATAATATCAATGTCCGTATTATTATTTATAATGGTTTTATATGTTAAATATTGTTTATAATTTATAATTGACATTTTAAAGACATTTATATCGATTATAACGCTATAAAATTCTTTAAAAGCATAGTGTTTTATAATGATATATATAAATAAGTTTTATTTACAATTTATAATATTTATAATAAGTTTAATAAATGAGTTTATAAATAAGTTTTCGAGTGTAATTAAATATATAAAAGAGCGATCAATTAATATAATTATAATATTAAAAGCTTATTCGTTTATAAATAAGTTTTCGAGTGTAATTAAATATATAAAAGAGCGATCAATTAATATAATTATAATATTAAAAGCTTATTCGTTTATAAAAAGTCTATAAATAATTAAAAACGTTTTTAAAGTCTTTTATTCTTAAGTATTTAAGTCAAAGTCAATTATAAGAGCTTTTATTAACTCGTTAAAAGACTCTTTTATATCTTCTCTTTTATAATTTAAAATAAATTAATTGATTTAATTATTAAGTTTCTTTTTAAACTTATTATATTCTTTTTAAATATACTTTATAAATTAATATCTTTTTTTACCGCAAATAAAACACTTTTAATTAATTTGTTTATAAAAGTATACGTTTATATAAGAGTTATTATAAAAGTTATAAATAAGACTTAATTGATATAAATATTATTAACGGTAATAACAGTTTATAAAATAAATATTTAAATCGATTTACGGGTTTTATAAATCCGTAATAAAAGCTTAAGAATTGTTTAAAGAATTGAAAGCTTTATACGTTATAATAAAAAACTATAAATCGTTGATAAAATTAATTAAAGTGTTTATAAACTTATAATAAATATATTTATAAAGTTTTAATTCTTAATAAATTATAATAAACTTATTATATAAAAACTCGTTTATTTTAAACGCTTTATCAAAGTTATATTATAAGTGTTAAAAGTCTTTAATGAGAATTTATAAACATTTTATTATTGACTTCTTTATATTTTTATTAATTATAGTTTGTAATTTAATCGAATTCTATTAAATAAAAATGTCGCGTTTATATTTTAGTCTTTTAAAGTAATTACGTATAACTTCGTATAATTTATTAAAAGGAATATTATAAGGCTTGTTTTTAAGATTAATATAATAATAATTAAAGATGTCGCGTTTATATTTTAGTCTTTTAAAGTAATTACGTATAACTTCGTATAATTTATTAAAAGGAATATTATAAGGCTTGTTTTTAAGATTAATATAATAATAATTAAAGACTAAGCCGCGTAATATAATAAAATAAGTTTAATTAAACTCTTATTTAAAAATATCAGTTTTATAATAAAAGTTTATAAAAATAATCAGTTTAAAATTAAAGTTATCGTTTTTATTATTATATTTAGATTTATTAATATAAAGCTTGATTAAATTAATTAACTCTTTATTATAAGTCTTAATTAAAAGTATTTAAATATTAACGACTTTAATAATAAATAAAGTTCGGATTATATTTTAAAGTTTTAAAATATTACAGTTTATAATTTAAGTATTAAATATATTTTAATCTATAATTTAAATATTAAACGTGGATTAATTTATAAGTTTAATTTTAAAATTATTTTAATTTATAACTTAAGTTTAATTAAACAAGTCAATTATAAAGCCAATTATTTTATTAAGTTTAAAAGAATTATAAAGTTTATTATCTTTAATTTATTCTCGGATCTCTTTTTAACTTTATTTTATTAAGTTTTCTTTTAATAACGTATTATAAAAAGACTATATAATAATAATATATTTGTTTTTTTTAATTTATATATTATATTTATATAAGAAGTTCTGTAAAATATAAGTAATTATAAGATTATTAACTTTGAAGATAACTTTTATAAAGTTTATAAAGTCTTTTTTATATTATTTTTATAAGTCGTCGTTTACGAACTTAAAGTATTTATATTCGAGAGTTTTAAACTTAATATAATTATTGACGTCATTTATAAATTCGAAGTCGACTTTTTAACTTTACTTCTTTTAACTTTCATTGATTTACTCACTTATGTCTATTATATTAAAGAGCGTAAAACGTTTATAAGTAATATAAAAAATCGAAGAAAGTTCGTAACGAGTGAAAAAAAGTTCGTAATAAATAAGAAAAGTTCGTAATAAATAAGAAAAGTTTTATAATAAGTAAAAGAAGTATATAACAATTTATAAAAATAAAAAAAAAGTCTATAAAAGTTCGTAAAAGATATAAAAA
>Ga0302221_10002260_pt1 | contig 12080 bp, 8 predicted proteins | sample II_Palsa_E2_1_FD_193517 | JGI IMG/M metagenome (GOLD analysis project Ga0302221, IMG submission 193517) | Peat permafrost microbial communities from Stordalen Mire near Abisko, Sweden - II_Palsa_E2_1 | ecosystem: Environmental > Terrestrial > Soil > Palsa > Peat permafrost | place: Sweden...
TTAAATATACTACCAATATGATAAGATGGAGTATTGGTGATACACCTAAGTCGCAGTTGCTTTGCCAACTCATCAGAGTTCGATGCTGCGATAGTTGCTGTAACCGACTTTGGAGACGAATCCGATATTGTTGATTTCAATCTTTTTTGGTTATCATTCTGAATAATCTAGGTAGGCGCATCGAAGCAAATTAGATTGGCCGAAGATTTGTGAAATTGGGATCGGGCCTAGAAGTGATTGTAAGAGAGTAACTTTAGATGTACCAAGCACGTTCATAAAATGATCATTTACGTAATGATAGAGCCCTGTGGACGACCCCAGCAATAGATCAGGGCAGTATTTTTGATATTAAATCATTAAGAAAATGCTGAATGGAAGTGAATGCTAACGCTAGGATTGGGCATGAGATGGTTGGCAATTTGAAGACGGCGCAGAGTGTCAGATACAAGCGCTTTACACCTGAACGTCCCTGACGTGCAATGAATGGTATGGTAACCGCAACAAAGTGAAGATTCTGGACGACAGCAACTGAAACCGCAAGCTAAAGTTGCAGGGGAAAATCATCTGATTAGCACTCTAATTGCTGAATAATTGTTTTCGCAACATCTTGTGCACATGCAAGATACCGTTTACCCTGCCTGTTCTGCTTGCAATCTACCCTCCTTCGAGTTCAGAAATCTATTCCTACAATGCAAATAAGTATATATTAGCGTTTCCGACCCTTGAACTACGATTAATAACCTCGGAGTAAGAAATGTAACATACTTCTCTTCCATCCACGACCATAAGAAATATGCGAACACAAAGGGCGGTGCAACATAGAAAATTTGTCCCCGAACTCGACGAGCAGTGTTGAAGATGGCGCTCTGGAAAGCACCTGCGAGCGGGCGTAGTCGATTTGCAGATAGTGTGTAGATCGCTATGTTCTTTTGTTTTGGTAGACCTGGAATACAAAATCGTGAGTAATCAGCAATTTGAGATTAAGCCCAGGTGCGGAAATCTTACGGTTATGGCCCCAACATAGAACTGGGTTTCTAAGATGGAATTTTCAGCATGTAAACTTGGACCTGTTGGACTGCGGAAATCATACATCCCCTTGGGTCGATTAGGTTCCGGACTGTAGTCTATTCCGGGCATTTTGATAGAGAATGCTATAACTAGGCTCAGATTTTCTTCGAAGATGGAAGGGGTTAAAGCTCCTTATAGAGAAACAGTAGGCTTCTTTCTGATCCGATCTTACTCATCCGATCTTACTCAATAGACAAGGGACTATTTCGGGTCCAATTAGTTGTAATATTCCGAATGTCACCTTGTACCTTGTTACTGGATGCTGTTTGATTGGATCAACCGGAAATTAGTAAGCAGGATCGAAGCGACGCCCCTTTCTTGGAGATTCGTCGAAATCCGGAGCGAGAACATGACTGCTATTAGTAAGTCACGTGTTGGGACATTTCTCTACTTTAACCCGTCTTATTTTCTTCTACCCCATGTAACGAGAACGGAGAACGGTTCCACAAGCGCATGGTCGAAGAGTCGCAAGATGCTCGCGTCAGATTGCATCATAAAGCGAGGAGCTACATTAGCAGTGTTCAATCATTATCCAACAAGAAAAAACGAGCCACACGCGACATGGTTTAAGCATTGGTCCGGCTGTATGTAATGAGCCAAATCCCCACCATGTTGGCGGCAAGTGTTCCGAGGACTTGGTAGTGATTGGCTGCTCCGGATCTTAGTCATCAACGAGGTCGTCCACCCGGTCCCACAAGGTCGCGCTCCTATGAATTGTCAGCGTCCCCAAAGTCACTGTAACAAATTAACAATGCTCATTTCGCACTCCTCGTGATTGTCAATGCATTTGATCAGCCTCAATTTCAGGATGCAACTACGTGGTGGCCTGATAAAATCCAAGGGCGCTTGTGAAACGTGTAGGTAAGCGGCTCTCGGTCCAGAAGGGCCTCTAAGCCCCTTTCCTTGACTTGGACAATTGTAGATGATAAAAATTGCTAAACGTGAGTGGGACCAGGATCTGTCACGCCAAATGTGACGAAACTAAACCGACTTGTATCCGGTGCCAAAAAGAAGGACGCAAATGTGAAGGCTACCAAATATTCAAGAAAGCGGCTTTGTGGAATACTCCTCATGCGAAGGCGCCATGTCCGAACGTTTCCGGTGCCCTCCCCATGCTTCCGACTTTCGATGACCTTCTTCAACGAAATTTGTTTGCGTTTTACGTCTCCTGCATCGCAGAGGCCTCTAGTCTAGCCTTCGGAGCTGACTTCTGGGGGCGCCGGGTATTGCAGCTCAGTCTCTCCGAAGCTTCTATCCGATATGCCCTGTGTTCTTTGAGTGCAATCCAACGCATTTCAACAGTACTGCCAACCGATTCGTATCTAAGTGCCCCGAAATTGCGACGTTACGCGTTGCAGCAATACAACCAAGCCGTCAAATGTACTCAGGCTCTACTGGAAGAAAGCTCGTACGGCTCGGAAGACAAAGTCATCAAAGGCCTAGTTGCCTGTGTTCTATTCGTGTGCTATGAGAATTTCGTAGGTAATTACGAGATATCTCACATGCATCTCCAGCATGGACTGCAGATAATCTCAAAGGAATGCCGCAAACAGGGCCGCTCGGCCATACCGACGGACATAGTTCAGATCTTCAAACGTCTGGATCTCCAAGCAATTTCATATACCAATGTCAAAGTTCCGTATCCAGATCAGCCGTGCAAAGAGCATATCGATTTGCTTACAGCTCCACCAACAAGCTTCGCATCTATCGAAGATTCCTTAGACGTCATTCTCCAGCTCTGCCGATGGATGTTTCGCAGAGAAGCATACTCTAACATGTGCCCCGTACCGCAACAAGACCTAGAATCAGCAAAGAAAGCGTTGAAGCGTTGGAACACGGCGATGAATCAATACTTTATAGCTCCTGAAGTCAAGAAGAAGGAGCAGTTGCCGCACGCCGTCGTCCTACTTAGGATGTACCAAATCATCATGACCATCATCATTGTCACTGGTGTGCACGGACAGGAAACTTTACACGATGCCTTCATTCACAAATATGAAGAAGTGCTCGCTCTAGCGGAGGGCCTATATCTCAACAGCCGAGTATCGTTATCCTCAGCATCCAGCAACCGATTCTTCTGCTTTGATATTGGGGTAATATTTCCACTATTCTGGGTGGCAATCAAGTTGCGCAAGCCAAGATCTCGCAGACGAGCTGTCGAGTTACTTAGTCTGATGCGGCATCAAGAGGGATCATGGAAGAGCACAAGTGCAGCGAAAGTTGCCCAGTTTGCCATTGATATTGAAGAAGAGGGTATCCTGAATGATTATGATATTCCGGAATTTGCTCGTGTACACCAGGTAAACACGATGGCAGATGTTGAGACTGGAGAGATTCGCGTGAGCTGTGTGATGCGGTCAGGTATTGATGGTTCCTGGTACATCCGAGAGGGACGAATTCCTGATGGGCCGGAGATGTTACGTGCTTGAGATATAGGTGGCTTTACGTTCACAACCAAAGCAAGAAGGGTTTTCGCGTTGTTATGTCAAGCATTTGCTTCTCAGTAGTGATAGCTTTATTGTTATCAATGCTATTTTCCTAAGCCCCCGTTTTAAACCACATAGCCCATCCTTTAATTCCCGTCATTTCCACCCTCGCGATTACGCACATGTCCCACAACACGGTTGTTACAGTATCCAGGACAATAATACCAGACTTTCTTTCCCATTCATCAACCAACTGTGCTGCCTTCAGACCCGTACAGAACACGCTAACAGCCTTCGCCCCTCTTCCTAAAAGATCCCAGAATCCGGCATCAAGCACTTCTTCAGTGATATTGCCGAAACTAGCATTGTCATCTTTTCCAAGATGCTTTCGATCGAGCAGTCAACTTCCAAACCACCGTAGTTCTTTACAATCGCAGCCTGCACATCATCCGTGTACGGCGTCAGCAAGGCCAAATCAGTGATCCTTAACCGCTTGACCGGTTTGTTCAGATCTAGCACCGACGTTGTTGCTGGAATTCCTGTTGCAGCTGTGATTTCTTGGCACAATTTCTCGTCCGTTTCAAAGTCAAGCCAACCTGAAGAGGTACCACTCCATCCTATCACGTCCACTTTTGCGTCGGCAAGGAGCCGCGCCGCCTCGATAATTGGAGTATTATCAAATTGTTTGAGACCTTCTTGATCAAGAGAGATTTTCAGCACCCTGAAGCGCGAAAAATGTACTGAAACTCCTGGAAGTTGGGAGACGATTTGTTGTGTAAGTGGTTCCAGCGCTGTATTGGATGAAGGGTTGAGTATTCCAAAGCGGATGCGTTTGCCTTTGGACATCGTCAAAGTATAAACAAGAGGAGCTGAAAATTCAGAATAGTGGTAAATTGTTCCGAGCAGGAAATACGTTTAATTTTTAGAGAGTAATGGAAATCTCTCACGAAAGCTGGCGTCCAGGATCACCACCCAGCCACGGAACTCGTTATGAATGAAATACTCTTCACTTTTAATCCGTGCTTCAACATCCCTGAGGTAGAGGTGTGCGTGTGGGTGAGAACGGTCCGAGCTCTGACGCTGATTTTTCTTATCTAGCCACAAGACGGGTTTCTTTTCGGGTCGTTCCATTTTGCTTGTGGGCCGGCCCGATCTGCCAAGCCCAGCTAGCATTCAGTACCTACTGCGTTCTTCGATATCACAAGGCAACATTTCAAGCCCAAGATCTGTCATCGCACCAGCAGCAACAGAGATTTGAACTTCCGAGACTCCCTTTGGTGAAGGTTACACAGATTCTATGGTGATTTCAGCTTGATGCATTGATGTTTCTCGGTAGCCCCTGAAAGTTTAGCGAGGGCAGCTTGCTAAGCTTAGCGAGAGTCCTCATAGAGATATTTGCTCTTGAAAAAAAAATAGCAACAGTGCGCATGATTATGAGTGATAACTCTCGATAAGTGAACTCCGAACTCTTCATACTCGATCACATTGTCGGCACCCGCGGCCCCCTAATTAGTGGGGTTTTGGTGCCGTCGTTGGAGTGCAACCATCTTCATCTCTTAATCATCGGGACAACCCGAAAGTCTTCAATGGTTCCTACACAGCGATCACAAGAGTCAATAACGTTTATCAGTTTATCATTCGATGTATCTCTAGAATGAGACCATATTATTGAATCGAGAGCAAAGTGAAGGAAGCATCCTCTATCATCATTCTGAGTATAAGGACATGGTCTCCTCCCACTCTCGTGAAATGTTATACTACTTCATCTCCATCGGCGTTAGCCACCTTCAACAAAAGTCACTTCTTCCAAGAGATTGATTCGGTCCGGCAAATTGATATTCTCATTTCACGATGGGCTTCCAACACTTCTGGGAAGAGCATGTGGTGCTGAAACCAAAGCCAGGCTCGTTCGGTGCTGACCATCCGTACGCCATCATGTAAGTGCATCCATCAAATAACCAAATTCGATACTCCGAACCCAAAGCTCCAGGATTAGTTTTCTGTTATTTGGAACTAGCTAAATCAATATCTATCAGGTACACAAATGAAGACATGGACCCAATCAAGAGAAAAGACCGGACCTATGCATGGTACCAAATGGGCTTGTTTTGGATTGCTGAAGGATTCAACGCCGTCCAGCTTCAAGTATCCAGCTCAGCCTTCTCTCTCGGTCTCAAACCTGTTAATTCTTGGGCTCGAATAATTGAATCTGCTTCTGGAATTAAGTGTATCCAAACTGCTTTATCGTGCTAGGAAGCAATCTTCTGATACACGTGACGGATGACCTCAAGCGGTGACAGCGTCTTAGCACTATATCGCTCACGAGGTTTGACGATATCGAGGCTTAAGATTTGAGGGGAGAAGGTCATTTTCGCGAGATATGTGTATGCAGCAAGCGTTGTAAGTGTTTGATATTTGCTGTTGAATGAGAACCTCACGCTTTTGGCACGAGAAGCATGCAGAATTTTGAGAAGGTATAAGTGCCCCAAAAATAAAATCCTATTATACACATTTGAGCAAATTTCTTAGATCTTCCTTTCCTATCTTCTCTTTGACCCTCCCGGCATTTTAGATAAAAAGGTCGGGCCGGTCCGAAACGCGCTTCGGAAAATAGGGAGCTATCCGACTCTGTCCTCGTCTTATCTCTATCTTCATAAAATGCGCGTTCTCTTGGGCGGGTTGAGGAGAGATGTTACTTGACAAAGCAGTAGTCCATTTGCTTTCATTTTCTAGTATGCGTAGTATTTTGGTTTCTACAAATTTGGAAGATGGGTACAAACACTCAATTTTATACATTTTTTTCATTAACAGGTTTCTTTCATGACTTGATTCTTGCTTTGAGATCCACATGAGTCATTTTGAATAAATAATACAAAGATATAATTAATGGTGTATCGTCAAATAGAGCTCAATCTTCAAGAACTGAAAGGGGAAAACACCAAGCTTGACTATCAGGCAGGTTGGAACCTCAGCTGGGACTTGAGTCTGTGTATGAATAATTGCGTTAGTTGAATTTTCTGGGTTTATAGTACTGTTTATAGATTTAAGTACCTTTGAACAAAACTTCACATTTTTGAGGAAGGAAAAGATGCTATGGAATCTTCCGGAAAGAAAACCAAGCAGGAATTCTTGTGGCATATAAAGGTCAGAGTGAACATCTCTGAGTTAAGCGTAGCCACTATCTTTTTAATTACAATAGAGCGCGAATAGCTAAGGACAAGTACTTTGGCGAGCTTCTCCAGAGTGCTCCAAGAGTGTGATTATAAAAATAGCTTTAGCAACTAGACTATACGCTATAACTTCAACCTCACGAAAGCATCCCAAAACATTATCTTTTAGCCAGTGCCTTTAGTGATTTGGTTTACATTAGTATTAAACCATTTATGCTTTAAATATATTAGCTAACAGGAGTGATTTTAAGAGCATAAAAAATCCTTTTCAAGGATTTATAGTCTACCAGATAGAATTCTTAGATCCTTGCTGTCAAAAAGTGTTTGCTGTCACTAAAGTAACTAATGTCTTTTTAGATCCATTTTGTAGCTTCTAGCAAGTGCTGAAAGAGTCTGCTTAAGAATACACAACTCGACACTAAAACCTATTATTGTAGATTTGAAATAGTGTTTTAGCTATACTCTGTTTTAAAGGGTATAATCTATAGATCATTAATTATGAAATAGAATTCTTATGTAGCTTTTTGACCTGGTCTCCTATTAAAATTACCATAATATCTCTCTTATTAATCAAAATAGACTGTCCGTGCCCCTCTCCCTTAAAGAGATCTTTCCCAAGCTCCGACAATCAAATGAGTTATCGAAGCCCTGGCTATTTGTTTTAGTCAACACTCGGTAAGTGAATTGAAACCTACTGTATAGTAATTTCTCCAGGAAGTAAAAGCAGCGAAGCAGCTCAACTGCGCTAGATATGGACTTATATTAGAATTACTCGCCCTCCTCAAACTCCAAAATTCTGCTCTTCATCGCTCTGTGCACCACGCACGCCTTGCTTTGGATTCTGCACGGCCTATTACTCGGCTTAGTTAATTAATACGTTGACTCGTTAAGCTAACATTCGTTATCGTTAAGCTCATATGCGTTATACAGAACTTGAATGAGAGAGTTTGTTGTTGTCAAAGTATATAGTACTGTCAAAGGCGAATGTCTGTAAGTCTCAAGGTCTCAACAAGGAAGAAGCGTGAACTGAATTGAACTAAGTCCATGCTATAACGTCTGTCCCTGCGTCGCGAGACATACCCTGTAACGAGATAAACCACAGGTACTTTGGATTTAAGGGCTTATAAATTTGCGAATAAATATAATAAATCTATTATTCTTACTTTGGTTATATTATATACCTCTCTCTAAATACTCCCTAATCTATTAATTCCGAAAATTATTATTATGTCGTTATTGCTTATATAAAATTATAAAGGGTTTTATTATAATATAATAGGACCTCTTGCTTGTAGTATCCCGTATTAAACTTTTTTTTTTTAATATATAAAATAATTAGATATAGATTATTAAGCTATATTATAATACTAAAAGATTATTCTTAGTATTATAATCACTAGCGCGCACGATATTATATATTATTGCTATAAAGACTAATACCTCCTCTAATCAAGCGAGCAAGGATCCTGGTTACTGTATCATGGCAATAGTAATCTTGGTAAAATTCTATCGCAAGAAAATCTTTGGCTGTCGGGGCGTGTGACTGCGACTTTGTGACTACGCGTCTTGCCGAAAATTCCTCGTTTCCTGACATCTTCCGATTAGAAGTAAAAGTGGCCTTGTGCGCAGCCAACAAATACTTCTAAAGCGACGTACTTTCGGCTTTTTAACTTCCGGCTTTCACTTCCGCTGTTTCTTTTCTCCCAAATTGTTCTACAGTCACTTGCAAAATCGGCTTCGCCCCCTTTCGCTCAAACATTTTTGTGAGCACAGACCACATTGGCCACTTTTGGCGCCGATACCATACGTGTTTGTCATCCTGAATCTTCCAGCTAGTTGTCTGATTGTGGATGCAGATGGGGAATAATGGTACTTCTGCTTCGACCACTGGCAGATTGAGGATGGCGTGGTCCGACTGCAGCGTTGCAATCACGTACTCCACGAAGACTACCAACCCCACTCTCGACTGTAGTACTTGTCTTTATGCAGCGTTGAAGAGTCTCAGGGATCGTGGAAAACAATACGCCATTAACATCAGACATACAGTAAATCAGTCAATCGTCTCAATCAATAATCCTCCAAACTAGATATTCTCCCCATCAGCATCCTCCCAATCAACATCTTCCTACATCAATACCTCCCACGCTCGTGGCCCAAATCTTCATGCTTTATACACTAGGCATTCCCCGTCTTATATGTCCGACGGTTTGTAGCTTTGAATTTCGAAGACCTAGATCTGCCATGTCATATCTCAGATCGTGTTGCAGGTATGGTGCACAAACTGTATAATTGACTCCCTGCTCCATCTGGCAGAATTCTTAAACTATCTTGATTGGCCCAATATTCTCCTTCACCCCCCAACGATCATCTAACATCTCACCATGCATGAAGTCGTGTATGTAGCAGTCACCGACCACAGTAAAAGATGAAGGTTTTGGAGTAGTTCGCATGACGAATGGTGTGTGTGCATCGCACAGCAGCCACACCTGGTTCCCCTTTTGAACCGTTTCAACACCTAGGCCGAGAAATCCCCGTTTTGTTATGAATAAACGTCTGTTTGATACAACACGACTGTACAGACGGTTATATTCCGAGCTTGTGTAATGATAATTGAATATTTGCTTCTCCGCATCCGTTTCTTCGATATCAGGGATATGGTCATATCCAGTTTCCGTCTCGAAGACAAGACCTCTGTCCAGTAGTTCTTGGACGATTGTCGGCTCTTCGGAGGAAACATTTGAACGAAGCTGCTTGATGACCGAAGCAGCTTTCACAAGACTATCTTTCCCTTTCCCTTTTGCCCTCCAAAACATAAGCGTCAACTTGGATTTCATCCAGGCTACGAAAGGTAGTTCGAATGTGGGAGGAGGGGGCGCGTCGGTGTCCCTATGATAATTGACAATCATAGTCCTCCACAGAACCTCTAGTCTAGGCCGACCATGAAGCTGGTGCCGCAGTTCCAGGTAAATTTGAAAGAACTCGAGAAGAGGCTGTGAGCCTGGTCCCTCGATCTCCTCGAGAGTGCTTCCTTGAATTTCCTCAATGGTGTCGAAATATGCGCCATAACAAATTATGGCAGAATCAGTGATGTTGAATGTCGGAAACGAAGAAATCTCGCATAGGGCTGCGTCAAAGCGTAAGTTACGGTATGCGAGGGAGTATGCTTGGTAAGGAACTGAATAGTCATGAACCCAAGATGGGATATGGAGTCCTTCCATCTGCTGTCTCTGACGAACACGGTGCCTTGTATCCGATAGATAATCTAGAGTCCTCGAATATTCTAGAATCAGAATCGTAGCGTCGATGAAAACCTTCTCCACGGTAACCGTATAATCCGGAACTATGACCTTGGTAATAGGGTCATTCGGGAATGCTTTGCTAACTATTCCGAGCGCGGAATATATCTTGTCACGTTTTTCATGACACTTATATTGCCGGCACGCGAGAAGAATAGACGACAAGGCCCAAATGGGTTCGGCTCCATGTTTCCACCTGCTTTTTTCTCGCTCAAATGCGGGAAGGTAGTTATTGACTAAAGAGGAGGCGTATTCCAGGACGGGAAGCTCTAGAAGCAAGTCTTTCACTGGGAAAATTTGATAGAATCGGCTAAACTCGGAAGACAATTCTGCATCCCAGCCCAGCGTTCGAATGATAGTGACTAGTTCTGCAGTCTTTTGAAGTGAAACTTCGGTCTTCCCACAGAACATACGGGCGTGTTGTGCTAGAACAACTTCTTGTAACGTCCAAGCGCGAGTGAACCACCGACAAGAAGAGTAAAAGAACACAAATCTGAGAAGCCGTGGCAATGGATCTTCTAACTCCAATCCAGACCAGAACTCTCGGATATGGATGTTCCCAGGTGAGAAAATAGATTTCGGTTTTCTGCTTGAGTCAGAGCTTTGGACTGTGGCTAGAAAGTCGGTCGTAGCCCATAGAAAGTCCGCGGCATCTTCTCTATGCGGACCAAGCCAGACAACCACCTCGTGAGCCATTGAATAGATGTCACCCATCAACGTGACCTGCGAGGCTCGCTCCTCAAGGTCGGATTGATTGATGCAGACAGCATCAACCCACAAAAAGCCTAGCATATTAAGGTACACAAATGTCGTCAATGCATCAAACAGATTCTGGGTAACGGCTACCTGCTTGCCGTTGCAGGAGATCCTTGCGAGGAACTCGGGAGGTGTCTCGATGTCGTCACTGTAGAGGTCTCGGTATGGATTGCCCCAAGTGTATGAGACGGCCGTGAAGGGAGGGGCGGTGTCAAGGCTGTGCGTATGCAGTGTGGTCTCGATCTTGCCATTGCTAGATGCCTGGACTTCGAGCAGGCGGATCGAGCGCCTGGTTGGGAGAATATTGTAATGACAAGTCTGTGTGAGCTTTGAAGAGTTCATGGTGAGTCAATAATCAAGTGGTTTTCCTCGACTTTGTCAGGCAAATTTCCAAATGCAGCTCACGGGCACTAATAACAACGTCTTCACTCGACTCGGAGATGATAGACAATACACCAGGATCAAACTTCGAGAGACGGTTAAAATTTTCGACAAGCTTGGGGGGTTCTGGGCGTTCCTGACTTCAACGGAGCGTTGGACGATAGGCGGCCGTTGTTAGCATAGACCGTCTGGAGAGATGAAAGATGCGCAAAGATGTGCGATGACGATAGAGCAAGCAGCTCTGAAAGATTGGTCGAAGAAGCGGAAGCCAGCAAAAAATTTGATTGGCTAGAAGCAGGCACGCCGCGCCACGTGCTGAGTTCTCTTTAGTTTCAAGGCAACTTGCGGTAAGTGACACAGACTATCCCTTCGTCCGCTGAGACATAGTCCACGCTAGCAAGGGGGGCGCGCACAGACCGCACTTCATAAAATTATGTACTTTTATGTACCTTTGCATATAAATTTATTAGTAAGTTACTTTAATATAATCTTCACGAACGAAATCACGTTTATTAATCCCTTTTTAATTACGCGCTTTATTAATAGACGTTATTATAATATTATTTATAAAATTTATATAATTTAATAAAAAGACTTAATCTCTTAACGAAATATTATATAATATTAAATTAATTAAAAATATTAAATTTAGTCCTTTTTAGCTTAAAGTTAAATAATAAATAAAAAAATAAAATTTTTAATTTTTTTTTAAAAAATTTATATTTATTTAATTATTTTAGTTTATTCTTTATATTAGTTTTTTTTTAAATAATTATTATAAATATAAATTAATATATTAATTTTTAAAAATTATATATTTTATTAAAAAAAATTTATTAAAAAGAATTTATTAAAAAGAATTTATTAAAAAGAATTTATTAAAAAGAATTTATTAAAAAGAATTTATTAAAAAGAATTTATTAAAAAGAATTTATTAAAAAGAATTTATTAAAAAGAATTTATTAAAAAGAATTTATTAAAAA